>Ga0209390_10001179_pt1 | contig 51600 bp, 46 predicted proteins | sample BON01_FD_187212 | JGI IMG/M metagenome (GOLD analysis project Ga0209390, IMG submission 187212) | Freshwater microbial communities from Lake Bonney liftoff mats and glacier meltwater in Antarctica - BON-01 (SPAdes) (version 2) | ecosystem: Environmental > Aquatic > Freshwater > Ice > Glacier...
CTATTTAAAGTGTTTTCGGCCACGGCAAGGTCATGATTGGAGTCCGTTGTCGTCACGCGAAAACGACGATGAATCGACGACGAAACACCTTCTACCTGCATCAGTTTCGCAACCGTTGTTTCGCAGACTTCGTGACCCCGAGCGACCAGTTCCAGATGCATGCGAGGACTTCCGTAAACATCTTTGTGATCCTCGGAATGAATCTGTTTGATCTCCGAAACAACTTCCGCCTGTTGCATACAGCGAACACTCACCGGACGATTTCGCCACGCATAAAATCCACTCCGACGAACTTCCAACACTTCACACATTAAAGTAATCGGCCATTCTTCGCGGTGATCGTCGATGAACTGAAATCTCAGTTCTTTTCGTTGGCGAAGAAGGCCGTCGCTTTTTTTAAGATGTCACGCTCCATACGAAGTCGATGGTTCTCCTTGCGCAGTTGATCCAGCTCCTGCTGCTCAGTCTGCGTAATCTTCGAATCCGCTGAGGCCAACTTACCGTACTTCTGACGCCACTTACGCAGAAGATTTGCGTTGACGCCCAGTTCACGGGCCGCCTGAGCAGTCGTGTAACCCTGGTTCTCAATCAGCGACACCGCATTCCGACGATACTCGTCACTGTAACTGCGACGAACAATCTTAACGGGTTTCTTCGACATCAATTTCGCTCCTTGCGTACAGCATAGCACGCTTAATTGAGCGCCCACTATTCACGGGGAAGTCCAGTTCGGCACGTTCCTGTCGTGGCTCAATGATCACGACTCGGACGTGTTTGTGGTCTGCACAGCCAATGATGTTTCGAAGCTGCCGCCGGAATTCAGTCGCAGTGAACGCTTTGACGGTGTCTTCTTTCTCGACCTGCCCGGTCGCGACGAGAAGGATGCGATCTGGAACATCTATCGTGACCTCTACGAAATCGATCCTACCCAGAGCATTCCGGATGACACGAACTGGACCGGGGCCGAAATCAAGTCGTGCTGTCGACTGGCGGCCCTGCTGGATCTGCCCCTGAGCCAGGCATCACAAAACGTGGTCCCGGTGGCTGTGACGGCGGCAGAATCGGTCGGGCAACTGCGTGCCTGGGCCAGCGGTCGGTGTCTGTCGGCCAGTCGTGCAGGCATCTATACGCAACCCAACGAGCCTCCGAAGACTCGTCGTCGAGTGAATCGCGAAGTATTGAACAACTGAGGACCGTTTTAAAAACTGAAGTTTCATCTTGGCCGGACGGTCTCCCCGCGTGGGCTGCCGTCCGGCTTTTTTCGTTTCACAGGAGAACTAACATGACAGGTGTATTGGAAGAACCTCGCTTGCAGGCTTCATCGATTGCGAGTGATCGGCTGCGTTCGACGATGGCTGCCGCCCGACTGAGCTTCAATTGGCTGCGTGTCGACAAGCGATTAACGACCAATTGGCACAGCAGTTGGCCCCCTCAGTTCCGTTGGACGGCAATGTTCAATCAGCCTTGACGATGACAAGTGTCATATCGTCGCTCTGGCATTCGTTTTCTGAAAATTCAACTGCGGCGTTAAACAGTCGGTCGACGATTTCGCAGGCCGGCAGATCTCGGTTCGTTTCGATGCATTCCAGCATACGTTTGGAGCCGAAAATTTCATCACCCCTTTCCGATTCCGGAATGCCATCAGTTGGAATAACCAAAATATCGCCTGATGAAAGCGTAAACCTGTCACTGTTGGAAGGCGCAATATGACTCATCAGGCCAAGAGGGATGTGGTGGGTTGTTAATTGATCTCGACCGTCCCGACGCACGATCCAGCCAGGATGTCCCGCGTTGAAGTATTCAAACGTATTCGAAAACGGATCAAAGATAACCAGCAGCAAAGTGACAAACATCCCTTCGGAAGTGCCCGCGAAAATCAGCCGGTTCATCGTGGGCAGCATCAACTGCACGTCAATGTTAATGTCTGTTAGAGTTCTCAGGCAGGCTCGGGTTTCTGCCATAACAATGGCGGACCCCATGCCATGGCCGGCCACATCACCCACGACAAAAATGTGCCGCCCATCGTTAAGGGCTATAAAGTCATAGTAGTCGCCGCATCCCATTCCGGCAGATCGGATTCCGGACGCGCTGTCGAGTCCGGCGATGTGCGGATCGGTTTTAGGATAAAGTCGATCCTGAACGCTTTGTGCAACTTTGAGTTCGTTGCGAATGATTGTCAGTTCATGCTCAGTCGCTCGACGTGTGCTGCGTTCGATGGCAAAGCGAACGCTGCGTGCGAGTGTATGAGCTTCGTAGTGATTTTTCTGGACGTAATCGTCTGCACCGAAACTGACAGCGGCAATGGCGGTTTCGCTGTCTTCCATTCCGCTCAGGACAACAATCGGCGTTCCATCAGACGAAGCAGAAAGGCGATGGAAGGTGTCGATACCCGAGCTATCAGGAAGATTCAGATCCAGCAGGATAACGGAAAACACGTCTCTGGCCAGAACCTCGACGGCGGCAGACAGGCGGTCGACAGGCGGTCGACCCGATGGACATCGACCGTGCCCAAGCCGATCCTGAGATTTGCCTGAATCAAGCCCGCATCCGCTGGGCTGTCTTCCACAAGCAGCAGCTTTAGCGAAGATTCACTTGTCATAGAAGACTCCGAGTTTGAGCTGAATCACCGGAGGGAATTGACGCTACGCTGATGTCGATGTTACGGCGTGGCCATCGAAACGTAAATCACCATGCATCATAATTTTCGTTGATGGAGACATTTGCCGGAATCGCAGATGCACAATTGCATTGGTTGTGCCAATACGTCACCATCAGCGGACTTCAACGCAAATTTTGCAAGAGGTGCGGTGTGGATTATTTATGGCCACTTGGGTTTTTCACGCAGCTTCACTTCCCGGTGCTCGCCGCGGGCAACGGGTTTGTTGCGGGATGCGCTGACGTGGCGACGTTCGGTTCATTGGTGGCCATGTCGGTGCTGCTGTATCGCCATTCGACGACCGCACTGTCTGCTACTCAGGTTCGCTTGTTTGCCGCCATGGCTGGTGTGTGCGGACTGCTGCATTTTTTGAAATTCTGGAACCAGGGTGAGTCAACTACTTTTGTTTCGATGTTGGCCGGAATCATTTGCGCCACGGCGCTGATGTTGGTGATAGGGGTAATATCATGGTCGCTGTTGCGGCATAGCGATGTGTCTGGCGACCTACAGCAGTGTCTACACGATGCCAAAGAAGAGCTTCTCCGAGAACGAGATCTGCTGAAGATGCTGGCGGACAATATCCCGGATTCAATTTACTTCAAAGACCTTCAGTCACGCTTTATTCGCTGTAACCAGAAGACCGCGGATATCTTTAAGCTTGAGTCTCCTGATCAGGCAATCGGGAAATCGGACCACGACTTTTTTCCCGAATCGGAAGCAGATGAATATCGTGCTGATGAACGGCACATCATCGAAACCGGCCAACCGATTATCAACAAGGAAGAATACGAACAATGGCAGGACGGCCAGTACCATTGGGTACTGTCAACAAAGATGCCACTGCGCGATGCAGATCAGAATATCGTTGGCACGTTTGGGTTGTCTCGCGACATTACTCAGCAAAAGCTCGCTGAAAAAAATCTGAAGGACAAAATTGACGAATTGCAAAACCTGCATTCGCAGTATGTACGCGAGCAGCAGTTGTTCAGCAGCCTGATTGAAAATATTCCCGACGCGGTTTTCTTTAAGGATGATCAGTGTCGGTTTCTACGTGTCAATCCAGCCATGGCGGCCGACGCAGGTTTTGCCTTGCCTGAAGAAATGACTGGACTGACAGATGCGGACGTCTGGGGGAATAATCTGGCGGTGGAAGCGCTGGCGGACGAACATCAGATTATGGAAACCGGCAAACCAATAATTGGCAAAGAAGAAGAAATTGTAAGAAAGTCAGACAGCCGGAAGCGTTGGGTTCTGGCGACGAAAATGCCTCTGCGAGATGCAGACGGAATGATTGTCGGCACGTTCGGACTTGCTCGCGACATTACTAACCTGAAGGAAGCTGAACAGCAGCTCACGCAATCGAAGGAACGATTTGAACTGGCGGTTCGCGGTACCAACGATGGCCTTTGGGACTGGCATGTGCAAAGTAATAAAGTCTGGTATGCGCCTCGATTCCGCGAACTCTTGGGATATTCGAAGGGAGACGACTTTCCGGATCAGTTGAACAGTTTCACCGATCGACTGCACAGGGATGATCGACATCGAGTGCTGAAGTCACTGAACGATCATCTGCGATCACGTTCGCCGCATGATGAAGAGTATCGATTGCTGACGCAGTATGCGGGCTATCGTTGGTTTCGAGGACGCGGCCAGGCAACCTGGGACGAAACCGGCGAACCGATTCGAATGGCGGGGTCGATTCAGGACGTACACGAGCGACGTTTAACACAGGACACACTTGCCAGCACGAAGCTAAAGCTGCAACAGGCCCTTATCGGCGGCAATGTCGGCATGTGGGACTGGAACATTGAGACAAACGATCTGGAGGTTTCGCCCGAACTCATGCATCAGATTGGCGGCGACATGTCTAATCCCTGGACCAGCTTCGACGACTGGGAACGGGCCGTGCATTCTGATGATCTTCCGCTGGCTCAGAAAAAAGTCTGGGACTACATTGAGGGTCGAACTGATAAATATAAAGTGTCGTTTCGTCTGCGAACCGTAAGCGGCGGCTATCGCTGGATCCTGTCGCGTGGCATGCTGTTCAGGAATGAGGCGGGACAGCCGGGAAGGTTTATCGGAGTTCATGTCGACATTACGGAACTTCGTGAGACTCAACAGGCACTTGCCGAGAGCGAAGCTCGATTTCGTGGCATTTTCAATCAGACGTTTCAGTTTATTGGTCTGATGTCACCCGACGGAACGTTGGTTGATGCCAACCGGGCGTCGTTGCATGGGGCTGGTATCGATGCCAGTGAAGTGCTTGGCCGAAAATTCTGGGACACCATCTGGTGGACACATTCCCCCGAACAGCAGGAACGACTTCGGCAGGCCGTCCGTAAGGCGGCGGCCGGTGAATTCGACCGGTTTGAAGCGACTCATCTGTCGCCCGACGGAAGCATTATCTACATCGATTTTTCTCTGAAGCCTGTACTGAATGATGCGGGTGAAGTTCTGTATCTGATTCCCGAAGGCCGCGACGTTTCTGAACTGAAACAGTACGAAGAACAACTCAAGTTACGCACGTTGGCTCTGGAACAAAGCAATCAGGAACTCGAACAGTTTGCCTATATCGCTTCACATGATCTTCAGGAACCTCTACGAACGATTGTCGGTTTTTGCCAATTGCTGGAACTGGACCATAAAGCATCACTGGATGAGACCGGTAAGAAATATCTCAACATGGTTGTTGACGGTGGCAAGCGAATGCAGTCACTTATCAACGACTTGCTGGAGTATTCAAGAGTCGCACGTCGTGGCAGAGCCTTCAAGCTGCAAAGCGTTGGCACAGCCGTCGAAGAAGCGTGTGCATTGCTGCATTCTGCAATTGACGAAGCGGGAGCAACAATTGATGTCAGCGAGTTGCCGGAACTTGCTATCGATCTGGGGCAAATGGTGCGAGTGTTTCAAAATTTGATCGGCAACGCGGTGAAATATCGCGAAAAACAGGCTCCGCATGTGCGAATATGGGCAGAACCGGCGGGCAGTAACTGGAATATCTATGTGGCTGACAATGGAATCGGAATTGCTCGCGAATTTGCCGAGCAGGTGTTTATCATCTTCAAACGTCTGCACACACGAGAAGAGTATTCCGGCACAGGAATCGGATTGGCTATTTGCCGACGCATCATCGAACGACATGGTGGGCGAATTCAACTGGTTTACGCTGACGGTTCGGCAACATCCGGTTCAGTATTTAAGATCACCCTTCCGATTCTGCCGCCCGAAAATTAACCACAACAAGATTTCCAGCGAAGCCAATTGACGCCAAAATTCCTGTGGCGTCATAGTGATCGAAACGAGCAATGACTCCGAACGCAGAATTCCGCATATTGCTGGTCGAAGACAGTCCGTCCGATGCTGAATTGGCAAAGCTGGCCTTCGCAAACAGTAGTTTTAAAAGTCACGTCAGCCACGCTCGTGATGGCGTTGAAGCGCTGGCTATGCTGCGCCGTGAGGGCGAGTTTTCCAGTTGGCAACGTCCGGATCTGATTTTTCTCGACCTGAATATGCCGCGAAAAGACGGCCGACAGGTTTTGGGCGAACTGCGAATGGATGCCAATCTTGGATACATTCCGGTGATTGTGATGACAACATCCAGCGACGAAGGCGACGTCCTGGATTGCTATCGGCTGGGTACGAACAGCTATATCGTCAAACCGGTTGAGTTGCAGGAATTTTTCAGACTGATAGAAGATACGCAGCACTACTGGTGTCGCACCTGTGTCTTGCCCTCGCGAAGTTAATGCCGCTTTAATGCACACCGCAATTTCCGAATGTCCGCCCGGAAGCATCAGTGTTCAGAAGAACGTTCGACAGCGACTCGAGTGTGTGGACGCTCTTCGTGGGTTAGTTATGGTATTTATGTGCCTGGACCATACTCGCGAATTCTTTGGTGACCTTCGTCTTGCGCCGGAAGACCTGCAAACCACAACTCCACTACTGTTCTTCACGCGATGGGTTACTCATTTCTGCGCACCCACGTTTGTGTTTTTGGCCGGGGTTTCCGCCTGGTTTTACGGACAGAAATCTGGCAGCAGACGGCAGCTGGCTGAGTTTCTTGTAACTCGCGGAATGTGGCTGCTGTTTCTGGAATTCACCGTTGTGTATTTCGGCTGGCTGCAATGCGTTGGCCGCTTTCCATTGATGTTCATTGTGATCGGCGCCATCGGCGTTTCCATGATGGCATTGGCCGCTCTGGTCTATTTGCCGTATTGGGCAGTTTGCTGTTTCGGACTTGTAACCGTAGCGCTGCACAACTGTCTGGATGGGTTTGCTGTCAGCGACTTTGGAAGGTTTGGTGACGTATGGGTTTTGCTGCACCAAGGCGGCCGCATTGAATCACTTTATGATATCGCCAATCTACGACTGGACATCGGTTATCCAATTCTGGCGTGGGTTGGCGTAATTTCATGCGGCTACGTGTTTGGTCGGGTTCTGCAGCAGGACCGAGCGGTACGCAGTGCTCAGTGCCTGCAGTTGGGACTTGGTTGTATCGTCTTGTTTTTAGTTCTCCGAGGCCTCAATTTTTATGGAGATCCGCGGCCATGGGGCGAACAGTCAACCGCAACCATAACCGTGCTGTCGTTTCTGATGTGCACAAAGTATCCACCCTCATTGCTTTACCTGTTGATGACGCTGGGGCCGGCACTGGTTGTGCTGGGCATTTTTGAGCAATGGTCTGTGGCGGAATCAGGCAGGGAACGCAAATCGCCGCGATTGCTTTCGGCTCTGCTTGTGTTCGGTCGAGTTCCGTTATTTTTTTATGTCGTGCACTTATACCTGATTCATACGCTTTCGCGTTTGCTGTATTGGGTTGCGCGAGGCGAACCTCTTTCGCCATTGCAGGTCGCATTCGAATGTTTTCAGAACGAGTCTCCTTTTCCGAAGAACTACGGATTCAGTATGAATGTCGTGTATCTGGCGTGGCCCCTGATGTTGATGATTCTGTGGCCAATGTGCATGTGGTTTGGAAAAGTGAAACGCCGCGGCAATAGCTGGATCTGGAGTTATCTGTAGAAGATTCGGCAGGGATATCTGCATAGACTTCTGTTACGCCGCGGCATCGTCGACGAACAGATTTTGGTCGCACGAAACGACCGCATGTCAAAGGCGGATTCGCTTCCATTCGCTCGAGGCGGTCCCAAAACCGCACATTTACAAGCACGCGGCATCCAGCCATTGCAAAACACACTCGCTTGCGAGCCGTGCTTGTATTGAGAAATTCGCCGGAGCGGTTTCAGGACGGCTTCCTGGCCTCATGTGGCTCGCGGATGTGTTCGACAGGTTGATCCTTAGCCGTGGGCTTTGGCCACTTTCTTTGTTTGCAGATTTGCAGTTTTCCGTAAGCATGCTGCAGTAGCTGGAGCGGTTCAAATCCAGCTCGACGTGCAGCATCCAGCACCAACAACAGACAGTCGGCGTATTCGTGAGCATCATCCGGTGCAGCCAGTGCCTCGCGGGCTTCTTTTTCCAAGTGCATGAGTGCGCCGAGAGGGCCACGTTCTTTATCGCAACCAAAGGTCTGCTGAGACCATCCTGACTGCTCGCTGGCAATCATTTCCAGAAGCGTGCCGAGGCTTAAAGCTTCTGCTTCCGTATGCGTGTCTCTATCCATTTTTGTGTCTCATTGAGTGCTGTGTTTCCTGTCGACAGGCTGGAACTACCACAGCTAAGCAGGTTGCGATTGGGTGTTTTGATAAATTCAGCGGCGTAACATTTTGGTTATTCAGGCTAAATTCGGCAAAACTGTCGCCATAGAGATGAGCTGATCTGATGGTGGCGACAGTTTGAGTTGGCGTGTACCATAACGATCTGCCCTTGATTGCAGCAACTTAACAGTCTTACGTTGATCCCCCGCTTCGCCCGCTCACCCACTGGGTAAATTAAGAACTGCCGGACGCCATCATGGCGAATTTTGTCACAACGTTTATTCTTCTCGTGTGCCACATCCTGCGGCAGGGTGGAATTGTACAGGAACCTCCGAGGGCTACGATCTCGCGAGTTGAAGAATCGGCTGCAGACAAGAATAACGCTGCTAAAGAGACCGACTCCGGAGATCGTCGTGTATCCAAGGCGGAATTCGCCCAGCTTCGGAAAGCCATGGACAGTTTAAAAACTGATGCCGCGTTGGCTGCTAAGTTAGCAGGTGAACTCGCTGGCAGTGCTGAACCTTTGCCAGATCGCGTGCTGGCAACTGTGTTGTGGATTCAGGGAAGTGGCCTGGCCATCAGCGAACAGTATGAACATGCACTGGAGGTTTTGGATCACGCTGAAAAGCTGGCACGTCAGATCAGTGACGACAAGCTGCTGCGACGGATTCTTCGATACAAATCGGCGGCGGCCTGTGAGTGTTCCGAGTATACAGTCGGTCGTGATGCGGCGATTGAAGCGATTCGGTTGTCGGAATCCATGAAGGATACAACCGCCTATGTTGCCACTCTACATAGTGAACTTGCCAGCAACGAATCAGCCCTTGGCAACAAAGAAACGGCGATAGAGCACCTTCAAACGGCAGTGGAAATTTCCTATCGTTGCAACGACAGGAAAGGTCAGTCGCAGTGGCTTGTGAATGCCGCCTGTCTAATGTCAGAACTTGGTCAACACCAGCAGGCGATTGATTCGTATCAGCGCGTCTTAAAGCTGGAGAGCGGTGAAACTGAAAATCTTGCCGTCGCCGCCGCACATCGCGGACTTGGCGAAGCCCTGATTGAAATCGGATTGCTCCCGGATGCAGAAACGCATCTTCAAACAGCCTTATTACTGTGTAAACAACCGGGTGCTGAAAGTATTCGTGGTTCAGTTGAAGCTTCATTGGGGAAGCTGTTTATTGTCAGGTCCGATCTGGGTCTGGCCCAGCATCATTTCCTTAATTCACTTGTTATTTTTAAGGATCTCGGGAACACGCCAGGCATCATAGCGGCCGAGCAGGCTTTGCGTAAACTGGAAGGCTCAGCAGACCTGACTGCCGACATATTTAACATCCGTGAGCAACTTGTACAGGCCGAGGAATCAAACGATCTGGAGCTGCAGGTCGCCCTGCACAAAGAGCTATCACAAAAGCTGGGGGTCGCAAATCAATGGCACGAATCATCAACGCACGCCACACGAGCTGACGTTCTGGGACAGCAGCTTGCATCAGCAAGATTCAACGATAAGATCGCCAGGTTGTTGTCGGAAATGAGTCACCGTGAAAAGCGGCAGGCAATTGAAGATCTTCAGGATGAAGTATCCGCAAGAGAAAAACTGATTGTGGCTCAGTGGCGATTGAATATAGGGCTCGTCGGTTGCATTGGTTTGATGTTTGTCGTGATGCTTGTGATCTTCATGCTTCTGCAAAGCAAACGTCGTGCAGTGCGAGAACTTCGCGCGGCCCAGCACACTCTGCGAGAACAAAAGCTTGTCCAGTCGAACATGGAACGGCGACTTGCCGATCAACAGAAGACGCAGAGTCTTGCGTTGATGGCTTCGGGAATTGCACATGATTTCAACAACCTGCTGGCGGGTATTGCAGGACTTGCAGAACTGGCCACCATGTCTTTGGCCGTCGATCGCAAAAACGAGCTGCTTCAGCAGATTACGGAAACGTCTTTGCAGGCATCCGGGCTGACCGGCCAGTTGATGCAGTTTCTGGGCAAGCCACGCAACGAGTCGGTGCAATGCAACGTGGCAGATGTAATTGAATCTACCAAGGGCCTGCTTCAATCTGTAGCACGCCCCAACGTACTTTCTTTGGAAGGGGCTGTGGAGCCATGTTTTGCGGAAATTGATGAAACTCGATTGCGCCAGGTTTTGGTGAATCTGGTCTCCAACGCTGCTGAGGCCAGCGAATCTGAAGGGCAGATTTCCGTAGGCATCGATTCGCCTGATCTATCAAAAGGTGATCTGCTGCACATGAATTGTGATGCGGAGTTGCAGCCGGGTGAATATTGTAGAATCCGGGTTGTCGATTCCGGTCACGGGATTTCAGCAGAAACAAAGGCACACCTTTTTGACCCCTATTTTTCGACAAAAGCCATGGGACGCGGACTGGGGCTGTCATCCGTTATTGGAATTGTTCGCAGTTGTCGCGGCTTTGTTTTTGTTGAATCTGAACCCGGGCATGGTTGCTGCTTTTCGGTATTTCTGAAGTGTTCTGACAGCCCTGTCGCAGCGGCTACTGCACCTCCTGAAATGCAACCTACTTCTCAGCCCGAAGTCAGTTCAGGTTTTGTGCCGCGTGTTTTAATGGTTGACGATGAACAAATGCTGCTCGATATGCAGACCGAATACCTGACGATGTGTGGATTTCGTGTTTTCACGGCACGCTCCGCAGAGGAGGCCCTCAGCCTTGCTGCCGAAAACGGGATGCAGTTCGATTGCGCTGTCACAGATTTTTGCATGGGGGGTAAAGACGGTAAATGGCTTGCCGCGCAGCTTCGTTTGTCTGCGCCCAATCTGCCCATCATTATGTGCAGTGGGTTTTCTGGTGGAGCGATTGAATTTGGCCGAGAGGTCTCAAAAGTGCTATCAAAACCTTATTCACCCCAAGCTCTAGTCAAACTCATCAACGAGTGTATCGGGGCGCAGAATTCTGCGGCGATATCTGAATGCAATCAGCCTCCCGTTAAGTAGCTTACCGGTACTGCCTCAAACGCGTAGCCAAATCCGGCTTATTGGCTGCAGTCATTACTTATCGCATTTATTTTTTGCCCCGGTTATCATTCGGGAATGAATTTACTCAATAGAAACTGGCAACCGGTGATCTTGTGTATTGGCTTGTGCCTGGCTGGTTTTGCAGCTCCGAATGTGCCCGCTCAGGAACAGCCCGAACCAGTCCTGCAACCAACTCATTTCGAGATGCAGGTTGCTCCGTTTCTGGCAAAGCATTGCGTATCGTGCCATAGCGGTGAAGAACCGGAATCCGGGATAGCATTTGATAAGTACTCAACGTCAAGCAAGGTGCAGACGGACTACGATCTGTGGGAAAAAGTCGTTCGGTTGATCAAAGACAGGCAAATGCCACCCGCAGACGAAGTGCAACCGACGTCTGAAGAAACGCTTGCCATTATTGCCTCCATCCAGGTGGAACTTGCCACGTTCGACTGTGCGGCTGAAAAACATCCCGGTCGAGTTACGTTGCGTCGACTGAACAAACCGGAATACGACAACACAATTCGTGATCTGGTTGGTTTGGACCTGAAGCTATCTGACGGCTTTCCATCTGATGATGTTGGAAACGGTTTTGACAACATTGGTGATGTGTTGACGATTCCGCCAATTCTTCTGGAAAAGTATCTTGCCGCGGCGAATGAGGTTGCAGTGAAAGTGTTGGCAGATCCTGTAGCTCGCAAACGTGTGATCGCGCACGTTGCTGAATCGGATGACAAAAAAATTGAAGCGGCCCGGCGAAACGCGAAGGAGTTTGCGGAACGAGCTTTCCGGCGGCCCATTACCCCGACTAAAGAAGACCGATTGTTTGCAATCATGCGATTTGCCTGGGAGCAGGACAGTTCGGAAGATGAGATTTATCAGACGCTGATTGCGGCTGTGCTGTCCAATCCACATTTTCTGTTTCGAGTCGAACGTGATCCTGATGAACAGAATGAAGATGGAATTCGCGAACTTAATGATTTTGAACTGGCGTCGCGCATGTCCTATTTTCTCTGGAGCAGTATGCCGGATACACGATTGTTTGAACTGGCTCGGAGCGGCATTTTGCATCAGCCGGACGTGCTGGCGGCCGAAGTGAAACGAATGCTGGCTGATCCAAAGTCACGCGCATTGGTTGATAATTTTGCCGGTCAGTGGTTGCAGTTGCGAGACGTTTCACGACTTACACCGGACCCTGAGTTGTTTCCTGATTTCGACGATGAACTTCGATCGGCCATGCGTCGTGAGACGGAGCTGTTTTTTGCAGCCATGATTCGTGAAGATCGCAGCGTTCTGGAATTTCTGAACGCAGACTTCACCTATGTGAACGAGCGACTTGCTAAACATTACGGAATGTCAGGCATTACTGGCGCTGAGTTTCAGCAGGTTTCGCTGCAGCCTGGACGACGCGGAATTCTGACGCACGCTGGCATTCTGATGCTGACTTCCAACCCGACTCGAACATCACCGGTCAAACGCGGCAAGTGGGTGCTGGATAACATTCTGGCCGAGCCGCCGCCGCCGCCGCCCGCCAACGTTCCTGAGCTCGAACAAGGCGAAACGCTGGGTTCTTTGCGAGAACAAATGGAGCAGCATCGCGCAAATCCTGCGTGTTCCGTATGTCACCTGAAGATGGACGCGATCGGTTTCGGGATGGAAAACTTTGACGCGATAGGAGCATGGCGAGACCGCGATGGTCGTTTCGATGTTAACGCTTCCGGAGAACTTCCGGGGGGAAGAAAGTTTGCCGGGGCTGATGAGTTGATGCAGATTCTTGTCGAAGAAAAGAAAACAGAGTTTTGTCGTTGCCTGTCGGGTAAACTATTAACATATGGACTTGGTCGAGGCTTAAGTTCTTTCGATCGCTGCACGATCAATGATATCGTGCAGGCGGTGGAAAATGATAACTATCGATTTGGCGCTGTTGTTCAGGCAATCGTCACCAGTGATCCATTCACAATGCGTGAAGCCAGATAGTTAGAGTAAGGCGAGAATAATTCGCCGAAGGATATTGTGGTGGTTTTGTTCGTTGTGGCACGTTGGGAAGTGATCATCGTTTCAGAAAGAGATTCATGTTAAACCGCAGATCATCATTTTCACGCCGTAACGCATTGCGTGGTTTTGGACTGTCACTGGCTGTGCCATGGCTGGAGTCTGTCTGCCCGGTTGCCCGTGCTGCCTCGGTTGCTCCGACGCCGCCTCAGCGAATGGGATTTATCTTTGTTCCGAACGGCGTGCATCTGCCCGACTGGACTCCGACAACAGAGGGCTTCGGATTTCAGCTGCCTTACATTCTTGATCCGCTATCACCCGTTCAGGACGATCTGCTTGTGATCAGCGGGCTGACTCACGACAAAGGCCGAGCTAACGGTGATGGCCCCGGCGACCATGCTCGCAGCGCCTCAGTGTTTCTTACCGGTGCACAGCCTCGCAAGACCGATGGGTCGAACATACGTTCGGGCGTTTCCGTCGATCAGGTTGCGGCGAAAGCAATTGGCAAACAGACCCGATTCGCATCGCTGGAACTCGGATGCGAACCCGGCCGCAGCGCTGGCGGATGCGATTCAGGATACAGTTGCGCTTACTCCTCAAACATTGCATGGTCATCGGAATCTTCTCCCGTAGGTAAAGAGACAAATCCAAAGTTTGTCTTCGAACGTTTGTTTGGAAACGGCGATTCGAAGGCGATGGACAAAAGTAAGCTGAAGCGTGAAGCACTGCAGAAAAGCATTCTGGATTTTATCGCAGACGACGCTCGCCAACTTCAAAAGCAACTTGGCCGAGAAGACAAACGGAAGCTCGAAGAATACCTGACCGGTGTGCGCGAAGTTGAAAGACGCACCGATCACGCGGTATCCCAGTCTGAAATAAACCTTGATATGGATTATCCCGTTCCAACTGGAATACCTGCAGATTATGCAGAACATATTCGTATGCTTAGCGACATGATGGTGCTTGCGTTTCAGACGGACAGCACTCGTGTTTCTACATTCATGTTTGCTGACGCCGGAAGCAACCGCAGTTATCGTCACATCGACGTTGCAGATGGTCATCATGATCTGTCGCATCATCGCGGCGATGCGGCGAAGCACGCAAAGATTCGCGACATCAACCGTTTCCATGTTGCTCAGTTCAGCTATCTGCTGCAGAAGATGAAAGCAACGCCAGACGGTTACGGCAACCTGCTGGACAACACTATTATGTGCTACGGCAGCGCTCTAAGTGATGGAGACCGCCACAACAATGAAAATCTACCGATTCTGCTGGCCGGACACGGTGGAGGTTCTGTTGACACGGGGCGACACCTTCGGGTCGCCGAAGAAACGCCGATGTGCAATCTGTTTATGTCGATGCTGGATCGAGTTGGTGCGCCCGTTGATTTCGTCGGTGACAGCACTGGACAACTTCGTGGACTGCAGATTTGAACCGGTCATACATGAATCGAGCATCAGGTCACCTGCCGGTCGTCGTTCTGTTTGTGACGATGCTGGCCGTGTTATCATCGTCGTTTGCGCAGCACGCAACGGTCTCTGTTGAAGTTCTGGCCGAGCAATTGCGAAACGGTGAGCTGAAAGCCAGACGCGATGCGGCTTACTCGCTTGCATCAATCGGCAAGGATTCACTGCCTGCTTTGCCGGCGATAATTAAAGGGCTCAGCGACCGCGATGAACAGGTCTGGATGCAGTCTGCCATGGCGGTTGCCAGAATTGGCCCTGCTGCGCTGGATGCGGCGCCGGCCCTGATCGGAACCCTGAGTACTCGCGAAAATCAAAAGCGATATCGCGCCGCCTGGGCGCTGGGACAAATGGGAGCAGTCGTGCTACCGAAACTTTCGGAAGCACTGAATCATCCAGACGCGCGCATTCGATCCGGAGCGGCGGATGCTCTTGGATGGATGAAGCCTGATGCCGCAGAAGTGACGGAATTCCTTGCTATCGCACTTCGCGATAGAAATGTTGATGTGTGTGTTCATGCGGCAGCGTCTCTTGGTAAACTGGGGCCAGCCGCTGAACCGGCACTGGGCCAGGCTTTGTCGAGTCTTGAAGAACGCGTTCGGGCTGAAGCGGCCACGTCGTTGACAGAAATAGGCAGCCTGTCCGAATCGACTCAGGAAAAGTTAATTTGCCTGATTCAGGACATTCACCCGCCGGCTCGCGGTGCGGCCATTGTTGCTCTGGCGTCATCCGGTTTTGATCGAGTCGAGCTACTGGACGTAATTGCCACGGCTTTGGTTGATGATGATCGCATTGTTCGTGACGCTGCCGTTTTGTCGCTGCGAAAGTTGGGGCCGGAATCAAAACGAGCCGTTCCTTTTCTTCTGGAAATGATGCAGAGCGAAGACGCAAATTCACGAAGCTCAGCAGCTTTCGCGCTGGGCACGATGGGGAAAGACGCAGCAGAAGCCGTTCCCATTTTGATTGAAGCATTGAAGCAGGAATCAGGCCATCAATCCGAAGTTGTTCGGGCAATCGGTCGCATTGGCAGGGACGCGGTGCCTGCGTTGCTGGCGGCATCGGCAGATGCTGGTCACGCCGCAGATCGTATTGCATTTGCGCTTGCAGAGGTGGGGCCGGCAGCGACAGATTTGCTGATTGAAGCACTATCGGCGGAATCCACGACTGTGCGAGCAAGTGCGGCACAGGCGTTACGACGGATGAAACCGACTCCACAGCCCGCGATTTCTCCTTTAACGACGTCGCTCACAGACGTGTCGCCCGACGTTCGCGCCGCGGCGGCTGAGGCACTGGGAAATTGTCGCCGTCCACCGCAGGATACCGTTGCCGCATTAATGCAGGCCTGTTCGGACGAGGTTGGAAACGTCCGAGCTGCCGCTGTGTACGCGATTGCGTCTATCAGACTTCCATCTGAACAAGTCCTGCCGCTGTTGACGAAGTCGTTAAAGGATGATCATCCGAAAGTTCGTGGGCGAGCGATCACGGGGTTGCAGAATCTTGGCGAAGCCGCGAATTCGGTTCGCGATGAGATTACCGCAGCTCTCGACGACGAATCACCGCTGGTTCAGGCCAGTGCGGCGGCGACAATCGGTAGTTTCGGTGAAGCTGCAAAACACCTACTGCCGAATTTAGTGAAGCACCTGTCGTCCGATAATTCGACTGTGCGCGCTGCAGTTGCGAATGCAATGGCTAACATTGGCGTACAGAACCCCGAATCTGCAGCTTTGCTGGCACCACTTCTGTCGGATGCTGATGTCGACGTCGTTCTGGCTGGAGCCTCAGCTCTGAGGACGATGAAAGAATCAGGGCGAGACGCATTGCCCGCAATCATCAGGATTCTTGGTCATAGCCAATCGTCGGTTCGCAGTCTTGCACTTAAATGCTTTACAGCAATTGAATCTGACAGGTCGCAGTCTGTCCCAGTATTGATTGCTGCTTTGAAAGATTCGGACTGGACCGTGCGGCGTTCCGCAGCGGAATCACTTGGTGCAATTGGGCAGGCTGCAAAGGCTGCCGTGCCCGTATTGTTTGAGATGCTTAATACTGCAGAAGACACTAATTACGCGCGGGGTGCGTTGAAAGCAATCGATGCTGCAGGACCAGAAGCGGTCCCTGCACTCATGACCGGTTTGGAATCGGAAGATCAGCGGTCTCAATTTTACGCGATATTTTTGCTTGGCAAAGTTGGCCCGGCGGCGAATGATGCTCTGCCACTTCTGAAGAAACTCAGAGACGAGACGGAAAGCGGTCGCCTGAAAGACTCTTTGCAAAAGGCGATTGAACAAATCGAGAAAGCCCCCAATGGCAACGATTCTTAGCCTGAACTGGCCGCCGCTCAACAATTTAACGTCATCGAATTGATTGATAACAGCAGTTCAGCTGATGCGAATTTCGCGTATCTGATGGAAGTTTGCCAACTCGAAAAAAACGCAATTGGAAACTTGGTGTAGAGCCAGTCTCCCACCGTTCGTTTGCTGTCATGCAGCCTGCCTTCTTGCCAAACGCGGGTTTCTGAAAGGGGGCGACGTAGACCGAAAATGGATGCAAGCGGCTGGAATTTTAGGAATTCGGCCAATATGTTGGCTGGAATTGCAAATTAAATCGGTTGACGTCAATAAGTCTTTGCGGAGTCCATACTGATGGGCATCTGAAAGTTGACCCTTGACCTGGTGAGGTCTAAAGTTGGGGACTGATGGAGCGATAGCTGCCACCCGAAACATTCGTAACTACTGTATTTTGGCAATGATTCATGTCTGACTCTCAGGGAACACCTCCGGAAAAGAAGCCGAATTCCCGTCGCGACCCACGCAAGGATAAGAACCAGTCTGGAAATGGGCTGTGGTATATTCTGGTGTTTTCGGTTATCGGCATACTGATCTTCTCGACGATGAGTCAGTCGCAAAATGGCGAAAAGGTCACGCTGACCACGTTCAAGAATGACGTGAAGGAAAACATTCTCACTGCCAGAGACGTTCATGAGTTGACGATCGGGCCGACTCAGATGACGTGGCAGGATTGTTCGATGGATGACATCCGAAAGGGCAAAACGGCCAAGCGTTATTACGTTGGCGTCTGGGGCATTGGCGACCAGTCGATCAATGACATCCTGCTGCTTCTGGAAGAAAAAGGTATCGAAGCGACTGGTGGGCAGACGCCGTCTGCATGGGCTGAAATGCTGCCAATGTTGTTCCTGACCGCACTCATGGTTGGTCTATTCATCTTTTTGATGCGACGCCTTAGTGGTACTGGTTCTGCAATGTCGTTCGGGCGAAGCCGTGGACGACTTTACGCTCAGGACGATGTTGGAGTAACGTTTGAAGATGTTGCTGGAATTGACGAAGCAGTTGAAGAGCTGAAAGAAGTCGTTGAGTTTCTAAAGACTCCTCAGAAGTATCAGTCGCTGGGCGGACGAATTCCGCGAGGTGTTTTGCTGGTGGGACCTCCGGGCACTGGAAAAACTATGCTGGCGAAGGCAGTCGCCGGTGAAGCAGGCGTCCCCTTCTTTGGCCTGTCCGGTTCAGACTTCGTTGAAATGTATGTCGGCGTTGGTGCGGCTCGCGTACGCGACATGTTCCAGCAGGCGTTGCAGCGTTCGCCGGCCATTATCTTCATCGATGAATTGGACGCGCTGGGAAAAGTTCGCGGCAGTGGCGGTCCTGGCGGCCACGATGAACGAGAACAGACATTGAATGCGTTGCTGGTTGAAATGGACGGTTTTAGCACTGATCACAGCGTGATTGTGATGGGAGCAACAAATCGCCCGGAAACGCTGGACCCTGCATTGATGCGACCGGGGCGGTTCGACCGCCATGTGCTGGTTGATCGCCCCGACATCAAAGGCCGAGCGGCGATTCTGAAAGTACATTCGACTAAGGTGAAAATGTCTGAAGACGTCGACATTCCACGACTGGCCAAGTTGACTCCTGGTTTTGTCGGTGCAGACCTTGCTAATCTTGTTAATGAAGCCGCTTTACTTTCAGCACGTCGCGGCGATAAACGCGTCACGATGAAGGCATTCGAAGATGGTATCGAACGAGTTATGGCGGGGCTGGAAAAGACGTCACGCATTATCATCGAAGAGGTAAAGCGACGTGTTGCCTGCCACGAGTGCGGTCATGCTCTGGTGGCGGACAGCCTGCCGAATACTGATCCGGTTCACAAAATTTCGATCATACCTCGTGGCATGGGAGCACTTGGCTACATGCTGCAGCTGCCGGAAGATGATCGTGAGTTGCTGACTCAGTCGGAATTAGAAAGTCGCATAGCCGTTCTGCTGGGCGGTATTTCCGCAGAACAGATCATCTATAACGAAACGTCGACCGGTGCACAGAACGATCTTCAGCGTGCAACCGATATGGCTCGGAGAATGGTCACTGAATTCGGCATGAGTCCACGCCTTGGGCGTATGTATTACAGCGAATCTCAGACGTCGCCTTTCCTGACCGGTTCGGGAACCATGGTGAAGGAATCGATTCACAGCGAAGAAACGCTGCGTGAAATTGATCAGGAAGTAAAACGCCTGGTAGATGAGGCATATCGAACGGCCTATGAGATTCTGACATCGCACCGCGCGACGTTGGAACATCTGAGTGCCGAATTGTTCGAAACAGAAACGATGACTGCCGACCAGATGCACAAGATTGTCGATCAGCATCGCGGGGGCCCCAAGATCGCTCCTGGAACTTCCGTTACGGTCGGGAACGAACATTCCAATGATCACGAAGACGCTGCTGACGATATTTCAGATGTGGCCGCTGGCCCTGCGGGCTGAACGTGAAGTCTTGCTCACAATGACGACGGAAGCTGCCGAAATTCATCGGCCTTCCGTTGCCGATCAAAAGTAAGGCCCCGACATTCGTAGTGAATGCCGGGGCCTTTTGTTTTTAGTGACAACACGTTTCTGGTGTAGCAAGATGGACTAGACGTCGACTTCGTGAATTTCAATCATGGTGTTCAGCTTCGTGATTTGAAGCACTTCCCGAACATCGTCACACGGGTTGAACACCTGCACGCGGGGTTCAAGGCCATTCAGCTGCTTTAGCGAAACCAGCAGGCCCAGCATTCCGCTGGGTACGAGTTTTACGCCCGTTAAGTCGAAGGCCACGACGTTGCATTTATTCGCCAGCAGCAAATCAGAAATAGCCGCACGATAATGGGCTGCGTTGAATTCAGATGGAACATCTTCGCCACCAAATCCAAGAACTGTTGTTTCACCAACGCTATAGACCCTGAGCACGCCATCTTCCGTGAGTGCATACTGCGGATTGTGAAAACCGCTGTCACCGCTGGCGTCTGCTGAATCGGATTCGTTTGGCATGACATTGAAAAGCCAACTTCAAAAAGCGGCTCGCCTTTTTAAGAAAATCTGAAGAGACAGGAAAAACTTTATCCAATTTGAGCAATACTAGAGTCTCCGCTAAAAAGATTCACCCTGAACGACTCAATGCCCGACGATTTGGTCATGAAAACATGCCAAAGGCACTCGCTAATTAGTGAATCGATTTGAGTGTTGGCATTCTGGGCAATGACAAATGGGAACCTTCCGGGGTCGAGTGTGTGCTGATGGAAGAAACGCTCGCAATTCCTGCTTTACATGAATGCATTGCACTGATAGATTTCCGTGTCATGCGAGCATGTCGCTAAATCACACTACCCCGTGGTGTAATTGGTAACACAACAGATTCTGATTCTGTCGTTTGGGGTTCGAGTCCCTGCGGGGTAACTAAGGCTGTCTTGCTTCTGTTTGAGCAAGGCAGCTTTTTTCTTGCGCTAGATGTCTTACTCAGCAGTTTCAAAGTGTTTCCACTCCGAGACGACATCTCTTCGCACCGCTTCCCGGTCGTGAATTACGCGATGATTGGCCTGTGCGTTATTGTCTTCATCCTGCAGACGAGTTCTCCGGACGGACTTGTTGGTGAGTTCGGTATGATTCCTGCGCGCATTAGCCATCCCGGGCAGGAACTCATCGTTCAGCGTCCTACAACCGTGCAAACGCCGTTGGGGCGGACGAAGGTGGTTGTTGAAGAGAGAATTCCAGAAACGACTTTTCACCCATTTACTACCTTGATGAGCTGTATTTTCCTGCATGGCAGCTTGATGCATCTGTTAGGCAATATTTGGTTCCTGTATGTCTTTGGAGATAACGTTGAAGATCGAATGGGGCCATTTGGTTACCTATTCTTTTACCTGAGCAGTGGAATTGTGGCGAGTCTGGCGCATTTCGCGTTTCAGCCGAATTCCGATGTGCCAACCATCGGGGCCAGCGGTGCCGTGGCGGGCGTGATGGGTGCATACATGTGGCTGTACCCACACGCGAAAGTGGTCACAATCATACCGATCCTGTTTATCCTGCAGATGATCGTTGTACCGGCTCCCATATTTCTTGGAATTTGGTTCGTCATCCAGCTTGTTCAGGGAACATTCTCAATGGGCGGCACAGCAGCCGCCGGAGTGGCGTGGTGGGCGCACGCTGGCGGCTTCACATTTGGGTTTGCAATAGCATGGCTTATCAAGAAAACAGTACGTGCGGAAGTACCAAGTGTGACTGTGATTGTCCCACGTGATTAGCGTTGGGGCGATTGAGATAACGTTTGTTATCAAATTCATCGTTCAAATATCAACTTTGCGGCCGTCACAGAGCCTAAGTGCCGACTTCAGAGGTTATTGTTCATCCCAAACGGCAGCTTGTGTAACAAATCGGGATATGAAGCGTTGATTGTCTTTGACAAACTCGCTAAATTCCTCGACTTGGACGCTACCCCTGCCGATGAACAGGGAATTTCACAGCGTTTTCGCAGGCGACCTGGTACCACGGACGACCATTAGTGTCATTCGGGCCTCCTTCTGCGGCAAGCACTCGTTAGTCTCATCTAAGTAAATTCTGTCTAAGTCCGCCGGAAAAAGGTGATCAAGCGATGCCAATGCTCGCAAAAACGTGGATGGCAAAAACCGAACAAACCGACGACTTGCGCGATTGGTATGTTTTGGACGGAGAAGGCCAAATTGTCGGACGTCTGGCATCCCAGATTGCCACTGTCCTTATGGGCAAACACAAGGCTACATACACTCCTCACATTGATTGTGGGGGTGCCGTCATTGTTACAAACGCGGAAAAAGTTGCGTTTACGGGTGGTGAAATGGTTCACCCGGAAGTGCCGTACTACTCTACGAAGATGGCCCGAAAGACATACGACAGCTACAGCGGGTTCCCAGGCGGTCGTCGAGTTCGCTCGGCGGTTAACGTTTGGCAGACTGCTCCTGAGCGTATTTTATCAGAGGCCGTTCGTCGCATGTTGCCCAAGAGTAAGCTCGGTCGACAAATGCTTAAAAAACTGAAACTGTTTGTTGGTCCGGAGCACACTCATCAGGCCCAGCAACCTATTGATTTCCCGGCACATTTGATGCCGAAGAAATCTCGCAAAAAGTCCTAGTTGGCCACGCTGGCCCTATCATTAATTTTGTCGCCCTCCGTCATTAGCGATTTTTGAATATGAGTACTGACACACCAGAAAACGAAGAACCAGCAGAAGAAGTTGCCGCAGTTTCAGAGCCCGAGGTTCCGGAAACTGAAGTACCTTCTTCTGATTTGCCGGAACTAAGCATCGGTTCAGGGGCACAGTCTGAAACAGTCTACGACAAGGACTATGTTCCAGCAGCTTTAGGGAAGGTTGACCGTTTCGGTGTTGCGATGGGAACTGGGCGACGCAAGACATCGGTCGCACGGGTTCGAATCAAACCCGGTACTGGTGAATTTGTTATCAACGGTCGATCGCTCGAAAGTTACTGCGTTGTTGAACGCGATCGTGAAATGGTTATGGCTCCCTTGCGACTTGTGGGACAGGCCGGGAAGGTTGACGTTTCAGTACGAGTTAATGGTGGCGGAACAACCGGACAGACCGGGGCAATCGTTCTCGGGATTGGGCGGGCACTTCAAGGGCTCGATCCTGAATGTCACTACGCATTAGCTTCGGCAGGCTACCTGACGCGAGACAGCCGCATGGTAGAACGTAAAAAATACGGTCTACGCAAAGCTCGTCGAGCTTTTCAGTTTTCAAAACGATAAGAATCGCTTTTCTGCGGTTATTACGGTCAGATACCAATCCCTGCCATGTTTTGTGGCAGGGATTTTTTTTTAGCTGCGACTTGGTCTGTTGTTGAAGAGTTCGGCTGGTTGTAGCTTCTTGGTGACAAAGAACATTTCGAAGGTCAGTCGACTGAAGAGGGGAGAACGATATGACGGACGCTTATAGTTCGCTAATTCTTCCTGACGTTCGCCTGATGGTGTTGGAAGACGACCGTCACGGAATGTCCGAATTCTGCAGGGTCCTGCATCCTGCTGTCGTGGCTAACATTCTGGAAGAGCTGGAGCCCCACGAAGTCTGGTCGATTCTGGACCATGCAGACCTGCGCCTACGTGTTGAGATCTTCGAGTATATTGCGTTGCGGCGGCAGACCGAGATGGTCGCCAAGCTAGATAAGCGGCGTCTTTCAGAGTTGCTTGAAGGCATGTCACCGGATGACCGAGTCGACCTGCTGTCGCGAATGCCGTATGACCGAGTGGAGGATCTGTTGCCCCTGATCGCACAGGCTGAACGCAACGACATTCGAAGACTTTTGTCTTACGACGAGCACAGTGCCGGTTCGATCATGACGACCGAATACGCGTCTTTGCCGGCCAAAATCACTGTCAACGAGGCCTTGCAGCAACTCAGGCAGCAGGCCCCGAACAGCGAAACGATTTACTACATCTACATTCTCAACAGTGCTCGCCGGCTGGAGGGTTTGATATCGCTGCGAGAGTTAATTCTTGCAAAGCCCGAGGCGAAACTATCTGATCTCATGCAGCGTGATGTGATTCGGATGCGAGTTGATGAAGATCGTGAAGACGTTGTTCAGGAACTCGCTCGGTACAACTTCATCGCGATGCCCATTGTAGATAACAATGATTGTCTGGTCGGCATTGTGACGCACGATGATGCTATGGACGTCGTGCAGGAAGAAGCAACCGAAGACGCGTATCGCCAGGGCGCCGTTGAGCCACTCAGGGATGACTACGAAGATACTCCGCTGCCCACGATTCTTTGGAAACGCGGGATCTGGCTGCTTCTGCTATCCATCGTTGCGTTAATGACGGCAGGCGTTGCTCATCACTACGAACAAGCCACAAAGCCCGGCGGAGCTCGGGCTGCTGAAGCGCCCGAGGGGCTGACTTCAGCTCTGATCTTCTTGTTTATACCGTTGGTCATGGCCAGCGGAGGCAACGCCGGTTCTCAGTCTTCCACTCTGTTTATTCGTATGTTCGCTTTGCAGCCGACTGACGCTGCCGTGGCGGGGACTGGATTCAATGTAGATCGGCGGCTAATCACACGTGAGCTTGCAGTGGCCGCTTGCTTGGGTTGCATGCTGGCGAGTCTGGACTTTGTCGTTGTGTTATTGTGGTTCAATTTGGGAATTGACCGGTCCTTTGTTGTCGGGTTGACGATTTTTCTGATTGTCATTCTTGGTACAACCGCTGGCACGATGCTTCCAATTTTTTTGCGTCGCGCCGGGATGGACCCAGCGATAATGTCAAACCCACTGATTGCGGCAATCGTCGATATTCTTGGTGTTGTGATTTTCTATGAAGTCGCCATGTTTCTGCTCTGAAAGCCGTAAACGAGTTCTTGTTGATATAATGAGTAATTACCACGCCGGAAGAACGGAAACGTTACGGTTCCCTGCCAATGATTTATTGGATAGCTGCAGCAGTTCTACTTGTGGCCAACGGTGCTTGCGTTGTCGCCAACATGATTATGCTACCGGGAAACTGGTTGATGGTCGGCACACTCAGCGTGTTCCTGCTAACAGTTGGCGTAACGACGGGAGGCCCCGACTGGTCGACACTGATGATCGTTTTGGGGCTTGCAATATTCGGAGAGATTTTGGAAACGCTCTCGGGGTCAGCCAACGCAATAAACAAAGGGGCTAGCCGTCGGGCCATGATCCTGTCTCTGATTGTCTCAATGTTTGGCAGTATCGCAGGAGCAATGCTGGTTCCCGTTCCGGTGATTGGAAGTGCCGTGGGAGCGATCGCCGGCGCAGCTGTCGGAGCTTTCGGCGGCGCTTGGATGGGGGAAGCATGGAAAGGCACCGAAATCGCTCAACGAACGCAGATCGGCAAGGCTGCCATGCATGGAAGGATGCTGGGCATGCTAGCCAAACTTGCAGTGGGCGTGGCTATTTTCGTGCTCCAGCTCGTAAGCCTGTGGTAGCACGATCGCTTCGGCCGGCTACGTGATCTTGGACGGAAACAAGTTAGAACGCGTACTCCAGAAGCTTCTGTTTCTACGCAAAGGGTCCCTACTGCCTAATCTTCGTTCAGCCATTCCATCAGGAAATCGTCTTTTGCACTGTTGCGACGAACGCCTTTGGAGCCCGATGTGTTGCTTGCCTTGGCTGTACGATTTGGGCGGTCAACTTGAAGTCCAGCTTTTTCCATCAGGCTAAGAGCAAACGGATTTTCATCTTCCGGTGCTGCAGTACCGGCGGCTACTTCGTAGCGGATATTAAAGCCATGCTTCGAGATCATGACCTCATCGCCGGGCATGAGGCATTTTGAATCCACTCGCAAGCCATTGACCTTGATTCCGTTACTACTTCCAAGGTCGCGAATATGCCAATAACCGTCCCTCATTTCCAGTTCGCAATGGTGGCTGGAAACGTTCGAATACTTGAGGCAGATGTCGCAATGAGAACGACGTCCAACCAGCAGTTTTGATTGAGAAAGTGCGATGGTGTCACCGCCACCACAAGGCAATAGCTCTCCAAGTATCATCTCGATTCATCCCAGAACAGAACGCGTCAGGAAAGGGTTACAATGGGTCCGTCTCAGTCTTGGCTGCCGACTATCGCCTTATCTTGAAGTTACGATGTTTGCCGCCAAAGTTCCGGAGAATTGTTGTAACGAAAGCAGAATTCATGCCGGAACTCATGGAATCGTCAGTAAAACCGCGAACATCACTACGGCCACTGCCGGAAGTAGACTTTTCGAAACTCGAATTTTCTAGTGTTTTGCTACATTCCAAGTTTGGCGGGCGGAATCTTCCGTCTCCAATTGAGCGGTGCGATTTTGCTGTGAATTGTATAAAATAGCTTCAGCTGACTGTGCCAATTTGCAGCGTTGACTGCGATTGTTGGGCGACTCTGCCAGTAACATGTTTGCGTATTGTTTGAAAACGGTTCTCGGGTATACAGAATCAGTACAACGCCAATGGGGTTACCGTGCGTTTTTGTTGAGTCCCGATGAATTACCTACCTCTGGTGCGGTTCATTTTCTTTCACTGCCCGTGCCTGATTTTTTCTGATGAATTCCTAATGCCACATTCGCCTCGCATCCTGGTCCTGGCCGCCGCTGCTGCCGTAATTGTCGGTCTATGTACATGGCGAACTGTGAATCCACACCAGACCGATATGGATTCAGTGACCCCTAAAAACAGCCGGCCAGCGCCCAGCTTTCAGCTTTATGATCAGGAATCTACATTGGTCAAACTGGAAGCGTATCTGAGCCGACACAAAGTTGTTGTTGTGTTTTTCGACGGGCAGGCGGGGCCCGAAGCGAATTCCAACTTGATTCAACTTAGGCAGTTCTATCCGGCGCTGAAGACTGAGAGCATTATCGTGTTGGGCGTTTCGACAGCGCTCCCGCAGGAAAATCGTAATAACTCGTCTCAACCATTTCCTTTCCCTTTACTGACGGATGAAGTGGCCACAACTGCAAACTCAGTGCACAGAACATGGGGACGATTTATCGAACCTGCATCTCTGGACAAGCCAGCCGGTACAATTCCGGGTGTTTTCCTGATCGATCGATCGGGGCTTGTTGCCTGGGAAGGAGAATATCCTGTTCCGGAATCGTCGACTGAAACACTGGTTGCCCGCTTGCTCGGTGAATAACGTTCAACAAAGTGTGATTGTGATCAATTCCGTTTTCCGATCGTTGTGGGTAGAAAACGAGGGGAAGCTGTAAGTAATTTTGAAAGCCGTACGTTCTGTTGAATGATCGCCGGAGTTTTGTCCTTCAGGAACCGGTGTAATCCGTGGGGAAAATTTGACACTATGCCGCTCAGTTCTAGGATGGGACCATGAAACAACGAACTCTCATCGCTTTGCCGGTCTACAACGAAGCATCTCATGTTAAAGACGTACTCGAGCAGGTGCTTGAGAATGCTGATGACGTGATGGTGGTCAACGACGGTTCGACCGACAGGACAGCAGCGGCTCTTGCTGAATTCGAAGACATGATCCACGTGCAAACGCACCCGACGAATCTAGGGTACGGAGCTGCCTTGACGACATCCTTTGACTACGCAATTCGCTACTGCTACGACGTGTTGGTGACGATCGACTGCGATGGCCAGCACCAGCCGGGTCTAATAAAAGAAATTGCATCACGAGTCGATGATTCCGCGAACCCCGTCGAGATGGTTTCCGGCAGTCGGTACCTTAAAAACTTTGATCATAACAGCGTAGCCCCCGCCGATCGTCGGCGGATCAACATGCAGATCACGACCTGCCTGAACGAAAAACTGCGGCTTGGGATTACGGACGCCTTCTGCGGTTTCAAAGCTTATCGGGTTTCAGCATTGGCCGGTCTTGATATCACGGACACTGGTTATGCAATGCCTTTGCAGCTTTGGATTCAGGCTGCAGATCTCGGTTGGAAAATCAGCGAGTTCCCGATTCCACTGATCTACCTGGATGAAGAACGTTCGTTCGGCGGATCACTGGATGATGCAGTAGCGAGGCTTGCTCATTATCGCAGTATCCTAAACGCTGAACTGAGTCGTCGAGGAATGAAGCAACGCTTCACAGCAGACTGCGGTCAAAGCATCGGGTAGTCTTGGAAGTTGGCTAAGTCTCCCGCATTGCAGTGCGAGCGGCAATCAGTAGCACTGACTGTTGGCTGCATTAATGAACAGCCTGACAGGCTTACGCGAATCGGATAACGGCCGTACCGGGTGTGGCCTGGCAACTACTCTTCGCTGTAAATTGTTCGCCGTCCGTGGACTGCCAGTCGTCCTGATGCGACTCGCCGAATGGCTTCGGGGTAGGCCTTCGTTTCCTGGTCAAAAACCAAAGCGGCAACAGTGTCAGCATCCGCGGTGTCGGGAATTTCCACACTGCGCTGCAGCACAATGGGCCCCTGATCGTATTCGTTGTCCGCAAAGTGGACCGTGCAGCCGCTGACTTTCGCTCCACGGTCCACCACGGATTCGTGAACGTGATGTCCGTACATGCCCTTGCCGCAAAATGCAGGAATCAACGATGGATGAATATTCAATACGCGTAGCGCAAAGTCATCAGGGATGTTCAATAGACTCAAATAGCCAGCGAGTGTGACCAGATCGACGTTGACGGACCTTAGCCGCTTAAACACGGCACCGCTGAATTCTGCGGTCGACGAGTAATCACTTCGAGCAATTGAAACGCATTCCAGTCCGGCGTCGATCGCGCGTTGAACACCTTTGCAGTTTGGCTGGCTGGAAATTACCAGCGGCACTTCGGCGTTCAGCGTCCCGTTGCGAATGCATTCCAGAAAGTTAAGAAGCGTTGTGCCCCCACCACTGATCAGTACACCAAGGCGAATCGGTCGGTCACAAATAGGTGGTAGCTGTTGCAATGGATATTTCTAATCAAAGCCGGCGTAGATAGCGTCGTGCGTATGTTCGATCTAAGGCTGACATTGTTTTCTGGAACGTTCCAGTCACAGGGCAGCAGTCGTCGGGTGATCCGAATTCTGAATTCAGTAACCACTATGACAATCGGTAGTCGCGGGAATAATCGGTGCCGAAGTCCGACAACCCAACAGGGTAGTCTGGCAGGTCCGGGTTTTCAAACTCGGGGACCTCGTTGACTCGTTTTCGCAGCCGCACGCGGTCGCGTTCTTCTCGCTGAGCGCGCCCCCAGAGAATCATCAGTACCAGCACAACGAAAACGCAAATCAGGATCATGGCAGTATTACCTATTTTGGCACCATCCATGGAAGCTGCTCGAAGGGCTCGTGGTGAATCTGCGGCAAGATGACCTTCGTCAACAAGTGATTGAACCTGATCAATAGTTGGTTCCCATTCGACGCGTCCAGCCAGCACTAATGGAGCGATTCGATCGGTGTCCTGTGAGCTATACACATAGCGTTTGAAGAAGCAGCCTGTTACCTTCACTCTGTTAATGACTTCGGCTTCCACAGGGAAGTCGCTAGGCAGGTTGGGAGTAACAATAACGGCCGGGTTGTGCTGCGAATCATCTGTGAACAGCCATAGTTCGTGCAGCTTACGTCCGGGGTACAATGTTTCATCAGCCGGATAGCTGACAACGTGTCTGACGTGTCCGTGCAGCGTTACCAAATGGCCATGCCAGATCTCAGGATGCTGAAAGATATCCACATAGGTTTGGAATTCTTCCGGAGCCTTAACGTACTTGCGATAGCGGCTGATTCTTTGACCTAGTTGTCGCTGCACGCTGGTCTTCTGTGTGCGAAATGTCGATTCGCTGATTTTTGTGTTTTTGAGCTTCTCTGATAACAGGTTGACATCGGCGTCTGCTTTCTTCTTAACCTGCAGCATCAGGTCGTCAATTCTTTGACGAAGTACTCCGGCGGCGATTGCCTGCTGCAGCTTGGGACTGTTCAGTTCAAGTTGTTGCAACGTTTCATAGTACAGCCATTTTTCTTCGTCGCGGAGTTGCCGCTTATCAATTGTGTTGTTGCGAATCATCGCGATGTGAGGATTCGGGCTAATCTGACGCAGCGACTCGCAATAGACCAATGGTCGGCCGTCCCACTTTTTTACAACCCAGCCCTTCACAACCACGGGAATCGTGGGTTCTGATGTCGGCCAATCACTAATGCTGATTTTGCCACGTTGCGGAGTCAGAAGACCTTGCGTGTCGACTTCAGCAATCGACCGACCAGTATCGATTGATGTAAGCACACCACGCAATAACTGAATCTGAGGACGCGAAACTCGCGGTTGATACTGTGAATCAAACGTTGCTTCGGGCCGTCGTTCGTCAGCCAGGCGAACGATCGAGCCGGCTGTAAATCTTCCATACAGTATGATCGGGCGACCAACGTAGTCTTCTGGAAATCTGGCGATGTCGTCCAGCATCACAAATGGCGCATCAGCTTCAGATGTGAGCTTCTGAGTCGGTTGAGTTGCGTCACGGAAAGGGTCTGGCAGGTCACTGGAAAGTTCGCTCGGAATTTCTCGATGACGCAGTCGACCGTTGTTCCACGCGAGTCGTCGAGCGTTCGCAAACTGATAGAACGCTTCTTCCCATTTGGAAATCTGCCTGCTGCTGGAATCAAGTTCATCAAGCGTTTGCTGAAGCAGAAACCGTCTTTGATTGGCCACTGTGCCGATCAGGTCCATATACGCTGATTCTTCAATGGGCGTCAAAAAAGCATCGCTATGCTGAAAGACATTTGAAGTTGAAAAACGTAAATCGGCAACTGAAGTTACCTGAGCCTTCCAGTCGAATTCGGCAGCCAACGTGGCGGCATTGCCAGTGATTCCTAGCGTTCCATCAGCGGGCATTTCGGGCAGTAATCGCCCGCTCACCGGATCGTACTGTGGTTGTCGCGAGTTATCCGGTGGATAACTTTCTATTCCAATCGGTGGAAAGCGGTTGGTGGTACCCCGCGTCGAATCATTGGGGCGAACAGTCGATGTCCCGTTGTCACCAAACTGTGGACGGACCCCGTTTCCGCCGGGGGACTGAAACGGTCTTGATCGATCTTCGCCAGCACCGTTTGTCCCCCGCGGAGTGTTCAGCCGATTGTCGCGTTCAGGAATTCGAATGGGACTGGAACCGACATTTCCGGTGCCTTGGGGATCCAGTGGTTTAAGCAACGGACTGTTCATCAATTCGTCGAAAGACGGGAAGTCCGATTTAGCTGCAGGCTGCTGAGCAAACAAAGTCTCACAGTCGGCAATCGACCAACAGACAAGCAGCGCCACTGCGGAAGCTTGAAACAAACGAAATGCGCTTGCCGCCGGCTTTTTGTGTTGAAGCGGTCCGGCTAAACCGGCGGCCGACAGTTTTTGTAGACTTCGCATTGCTCAGGATCCCTCTTCGCAAAATACTTCCTCTGCGGAGTTTAGGCGTTTTTGGCAACTACAATCCAGTGGGCATATGGCATCTGGGACCATCGCGGAGTAAAAATACCGGAATCGGCGAAGCAATGACGGAGGCAAATTGCTGCAGGGCAATCGTGCGGTGAGCGCAGACTGGGATCAGTTGGGCATTTTCCCTATTGGGGCGGCGGTAGGTTGCTGGCATTGGGCAACAGCAGGTATTGGCGTCTCGACTGCTGAAACGTGTAGTTTGCCAGGTAAGGACAATCTGAACCACGTTGACACTATTGACGGGTTCGCCAATAATCCTCAAGCGCAGAACATACGCCGCACGTGAAGTTTGGGCCTAAGTCGCTCGAGAAAAGAAGTCTTCGACAGTGACTTCTGCGGAAACTGTGTAAGTTGAACTCGGATGAATACGTCATTCGGGCAGATGAGCTCAACCGGGAATTCCGGTCGTAAAAGTACGGTTACTCAACGTTTCAGGGAATATTAGAGATGGCAGGAAACCTGCACGAATTCACAGACGCAAACTTCGGAGACGACGTCCTGAAGTCTTCAGAACCCGTTCTTGTCGACTTTTGGGCTCCATGGTGTGGTCCATGTCGTATGTTGATGCCAATCATTGAAGAGCTTGCGGAAGAATTCGCTGGCAAAGTCAAGATCGGTAAAGTCAACACAGACGAAAACCAACAAACGGCCGCAAGTTATGGCATCACCAGCATTCCAACAGTGATGCTGTTCAAGGATGGTGAAATGATCGACAAAGTTGTTGGCGCACCTCCGAAAGCTCATTTTGTTAAAATGCTGGGTACTGCAGTCGGCTAAATCGACCGGTCCAGACAAATCACCTCGAACCGCCGCGTGTTTTCATTAGCTCGCGGCGGTTTGTCGTATTGTGTCATAACGAAACATCGCACAGAATCAGGCAACAGACCGGTTCTTCAGACTCACCATCTGAATTTTCAGCCCGGCATCAACGATGCATCCAGAGGAACTGGATCCTGAACGCGTTGTGCTGCGTTGATTGTTGTCATTGACTTTATTAAGTCAGTGATACTTGGACCTGTTTGGGAATGGAATCCCTGACATGACAGACCCTTCACTCAATGCGCAGTCAGCCGCATCTGCTCGTTTACGAGCCGGTGGTGAGTTGTCGGTTACCACGCATTCGGTGAGAGATTCCGATCAGGACGCGCTGCAGGTATTGCTGCAGGCCAGCGCTGCAGCAGAAGTATTGCAGCGTCGATTCAGTGAACTTCAACGGCTGCAGGCTGAAGTCGTTTCGGAACGCAACCAGCTAGGCGCTGATCGAACCGCTTTCGAATCGCGAGCACGAGAATTCGCCGAGCAGGTGGCGCGTGACCGGGCGGTTCAACGAGAAATAACAGCGGAGCTTGACCAGCGTCAGCTTCAGTTGCGTCAGCTTCAGGCCGAAGTGGAACAACAGCGGCAGATAATTGAAGAAAATCGGGAAGAACTGGATGCCAAGCGCCAGCGGCTTCACGAAGCAGTCAATGCAGAACTGGCACGCGAACGCGAAGCCATGCAGCGGCAGCGAGATGCGCTTGATCAGGAACGTCAGCGTTTGCTGGAACGCACTGAGCAGCTTGAAAATCAGCACAGTGAGCGACTAAGCAAGATCGGCCACGACATTCAGGTCGAACGCGAACAGATGCGCGAAGGCGTTCGTCGAGAACTGGCTTCTGAACTGGATGAGCTGCATAGAGAACGTCAGGAATGGGCATCTCAGAAGGAAAATCAGGCATTAGAACTGCACCAGCAGAGCGAAGATTTACAACAACAGCGAGAATTGTTCGGCGAGCAACTGGAAGCGGAACAACAGCGACTTCGTGAAGAAATAGAAAAGCGTCGTCAGGCATTGCTGACCGAACAAAACAATCTGCAGCGTCGTTACCGTTTTCAATTCGAGCATCTTGCGCGAGCGCGAGAAGACTTTGAAGAAGAGTTGCGTGAACTGCGACGTGATCAGCAATTATATCGCCGCGAACGAACACGTTTCGACGAACAGCACAGGCTGCGTTTTGGTCAGCTGCAAAAAATTCGATCCGTGCTGGAATCAAACGATATTTCACTGAAGCGTGAACAAAAAGTCATCGAACGCGAACGCATGAGTGCCGGTCAGGATCTGAAGCGGCAACGCGAGCGACTGCAGGAAAATCAGAGTTCCGTGATGCAGGATCTGGAATCGCGTACTCGAAGAATTCGCCAGGCAGAACAGGCTTCTGTGGAGACTGCTCAGAAAGTTGAGCAGCGACTTCAGCATGTAAACCGGATGCGAGTCGAACTTGATTCCAAGCAGCGAGACGTTCTTGAACAGCGTCTGCTGCTGGAAGAACTGCATTCAGCATCAATGGGAATCAATCGCCCTGCAGAAGGTACACCAACGTACGATCAGGCTCGCAAAGCGGTTGAGCAATTCTTCGAACAGTTGCACCAACCGTTACGTAATGAACGTGATCGGCTGGAAGTCAAAGCAACAGAACTCGCCACAAAGCTGGAACAGTTTCGAAGAGATCGCATCGAACTGGAACAGTGGTTTTCTGAGCAGGAGCAATTGCTGAGCAAAAAAATGAGCAAAGACAATAGTGCTCAGGACGGAGTTCGAATTGCCAGTCTGGAAGAACAACTTTCCGACGTTCGACAGCGCTGGAACAGGGAGCGTCATGAGGCCGAAGAGACCATCAGGAACCTGCTTGATCAGGTGACCGAATCGGAAACTCGTTCATTCAAGGCTGCTCAATCGTCGCACACGATTTCTGAAGACGACCATCGCAGCGCCGCGTGATATTCTCATGGCGGCCAATTTTCCGGCTTTTCTGCATCGGCTTTCAAAACGCTCATATTGCATTGAGTGTTTTTCACTGCGATTGCCATTTTCACATGGGCGTTTGCGAAGTCTGCCACGTAACTTTAGAATGAAGTGTCCGCAAAAACAGGCGCTTCCAGCTTGGCGGCCAGATGCGGAATCGCACTGCTGTGCCGTTGCTGCATTTTGACTTTTCTTAAACCCACCCACCGGTGATTTCGGGGAATCTATTTCTCATGGCGAACAAGAAAAACGACGCGTCTCGCAGAGACTTTCTGAAGACAAGTTCCACGGCTGCAGTTGCTGGCAGCGCATTGCTTAGCGGACTTAATGCCGTTCAGGCTGCTCACATGTCTTACGACGAAACTGTCCGAATCGGGATGATCGGTTGTGGTGGCCGATGTACAGGGGCGGCCGATCAGGCCATGAATACTGAAGGCCCAACCAAACTTATTGCCATGTGCGATGCGTTTGAAGATCGACTTCAGGGAAGCCTGAACACACTGAAACGACAGCATAAAGACAAAGTGGACGTTCCAGCAGAACGGCAGTTCGTTGGCTTTGAAGGCTACAAGCAACTGTTGGCAACTGACATCGATCTTGTGTTAATCGCAACTCCTCCAGGATTTCGCCCGGTTCATTTTGAGGCGGCCGTTGCAGCTGGCAAACATGTCTTCGCCGAAAAACCCGTCGCTGTTGACGCAGCGGGCGTTCGACGATTTCTGGCGGCCGTAGAAGAATCGAAGAAGAAAGACCTTTTGGTTCAGATCGGCCTACAGCGACGTCACGAGCCAGCCTATGTTGAAACGATCAAGCGTCTTCAGGACGGAGCGATCGGCGACATTGTGGCAGCGCGAGCCTATTGGAATGGTGCCGGAGTATGGACTCGAAACAGAAAGCCTGAACAGACCGAAATGGAATACCAGATGACAAACTGGTATTACTTTAACTGGTTGTGTGGTGACCATATCACAGAACAACACATTCATAATCTAGACGTGATTAACTGGTTGATGGGTGGTGCACCTGTCAAAGGTCAGGGACAGGGCGGCCGTCAGGTTCGAACCAGCAAAGAGCACGGTGAGATCTACGACCATCACTTTGTCGAGTTTACCTACGGTGACACTCCGTACGGAAACGATGTACCTTTGCTGAGCCAGTGCCGCCACATTCCCAACACATGGAACAAAGTGGACGAGTTCTGTCACGGCAGCAACGGTTCGTGCCACATCGGTGCGGCTCGTCTGTTCGACAAAAAGGGCAACGAAACATGGAGCTACGGCAAAGGCGGACGCAATGGTCATCAACAGGAACATCACGACCTGTTTGCTGACTTCCGTGGTGGCAAGCGGCCTAACGAAGGTGAATACGGTGCCATGAGCACGATGACATCTATTCTGGGTCGTATGTGTACCTACAGCGGGCAGGAAATCAAAATGGCGGATGCCCTGGCATCTGAACTTGTGATTTCGCCAATCGATAAATTCACAAGCATGACAGACACGCCTCCTGTTCTGCCAAACGACGACATGACCTACAACATTCCAATGCCGGGCATTACCAAGGTCATGTAGTTTAGAAGTTCAGCATAAAGCGATGGGGTCGACATCACAGGGTGTCGACCCTTTTTCATGCGCGGTTGCCAACACGCCCCACTTGTTGGCAATTGGATGTATCGAATGACTGAACTGCCGTATCACGGTGCGACACAAAAATTCGGCCTTGATCTAAACGCGATGTCCACGAGTTGCCTCAACCGTTCTCGGGTTCGGGATTGCGCGCGATGTCTGAAGTGTGCTGCCAAACGTGTGTTGAAGTAGACTTCAATCGACACGAACGGCCCTTATACTTTTTCGAGGCTTCATTCTCAGCCTCGCCGTTCGCTGGCTACCAGAGCATTTCACGAAATGACTTAGGAAACTCGTGTAGAGTTTCTGCCGGTAAAACCACAGGAGAAGGATGAAAGTCTTCACGACTTTCATTACGAGTGACCGCACTTTTTCGTAACAAGCTGTAAGCGATCACTGAACGTGGCAATTCAGCAGATCACAACCATATTCCCGTTGCCTGATTTGGAGAGCGGTTCACGAAATACAACTGCGGCGAGAAGGCATCTGTCGCCGCAAGTGATTTACTTGGTTCCGCGTCAAATTTGTATTCGCAACAGAACTGGCCAGGTTGAACTAATCACCAAGGCTTGAACCAGCTTCAGTTATAAACTTCTGTAACAGCTGCAGGGAGTGATGAGCCTCTTCGTCCGTCATGCACATGGGAGGCGCGATTCGGATCACGCAACCTGCCAGCGGTCCCAGAAGGTGGATACCTTCGTTGTTTTCGTTGCCTCGGTAGCAGCGTTCAATTACTGCGTTGGCGACATGGGCCGGTTCCGTTGAACCAACCTTTGCACATTCAATACCGAACACAGTTCCCTCGCCACGAACGCGAGCGATGACGCCGGTGTCTTTTAGCTTGCGAAGCCCGTCGACGAAAATAGACGATAGTTCTCGCGTGCGGCCGATGACATCTGAAGACTCAAATTCATCAAGTGTTGCCAGCACAGCAGCGCAGGAAATTGGATTAGCGCTCCAGGTGTCTGATGTTTCACCGTAATTCATGAGTTCACAAATGTCACGTCGCCCGACAGTTGCGCTAACAGGAACTCCGTTGCCAAGTCCCTTGCCGAGGCACACAAAATCCGGTTCGATGCCGTATGTTTCGAATGCGTACATACAGCCGGTTCGTCCAAAGTTAGCTTGCACTTCGTCCAGAATGAACAGAATGTCATGCTTGCGGCAGAAGTCCTGCAGTAACTGAAGGTACTCACGGGGCGGATGGTAACTTCCTCCGCCGCCCAGATATGGTTCTGTAATCAAGCAGCCGACAGGATGTTTGGCTGACGCAAGAACTTCTTCCAGTTCAGCCTGATACACGCTTGCATCGAACTTCTTTGCCGGGTGATCAATGTCTGAACATTCTTCACGAGGAAAGCTGATGAATCGAACGCGAGGATCGCGTTCTGAATCCTGTTCACTTCCTGTGACCGCTCCGGACAATCCTTTCTTTCCATGAAAGCCATAACGAGTTGCGAGAACTCCTGGGCGAGAAGGATCGCGTCGCATGCAGGCCCACAAAGCCTTCTGAACAGCTTCTGACCCGGACGCTGCCCAGATGACAGTTTCAAGCCGGTTTCCACCGGGACTTGCCTGAAGGTTTGCGAGCAGCCGTCGGCTGGCTTCGGCTTCGAGTTCTGTGATTGCGTTGTAAGCTGTGAGCGAGACAGCCGAAAAGAATGTGTCATCTGCGGCATTCAGCTGATCGGGTGTCCATCCCAGATACTTCTGAAAACGTTTCATCCAGCCAACAGGGTTGTGGCCGAGATTGGCCACCAAAACTCCGGATGTGAAGTCATACAGACGGCGACCTTCCGGTGTCCAGTGAAAAACGCCAGCTGACTTTGCGAGTACAGCCTGACTTGGCGTAAACGTGCGCAAGGAACGCGGTTCAGAATTCGCGATCTGCCGGCGAACATCGTTCGACGCGGCTTCTCCTGAAAACTCGATCGCGAAGGAGCCTTGTACCTGTTTCATAATGAGCACTTTCTGATGAACGACAATGGCGGGGCAGCCAGTGCTTGGGCTCTCGCATGGTGCCGAGTTTGTGATTGGCCGAGCCTGAGGTGGGTGATAAAACAGACTACGAGACCTGGACTTCCGCCGGAGTGATAACGCCAACGGCATCATCTGCACCGGACCATTGAGGCACCTCAGATTTTGACGCCAGCCAACCATGATGCATCAACTGGCCCGACGCCGATCCTGAAGACTGAGCGACGTTTCCGGTCAGCCGATAGAGACCCGAAGCAGCATTCGCGACTTCAACGGAGCTGCCTTCTTCCTGATCGACGATCGGCAATGGGCTAAACATTCTGGACAGAACGTCGCGGCAGCCGCGATGTATTTCTCGCACCGCAGCTCCGACTTGTGCATCTGTGTAGCCGTCAATCGGTTCCTGAATAAAGTCAACAAACCGAGCATCGCGCTGCAAAGCAGACAGCAGCGTGATGGCATCACTGCGACTAGGTTTTGGTGCCGGCGGGGCAGGAGCCGGTAGCTTTTGAATTGGTTCGGAAAGCGATTCGAGCACTTTCCTGGCCGTTGTTCCGCTAAACAGAATTTTAAAGGCCAGTCCGAGTCGTCCCATGTTGATTTTGATCCTGTGGAAAGTAGATCGTTCAGCAGATGTGAAACAGTCGCCGATTGATCAGGTTGTCACGGGGTGTCCCGCGGCCTTCCATCCGCTGAACCCACCGTCCATTGAGATCACATTTGAGTAACCCATGAGTTGCAGGTTGAATGCCGCCAGGGCAGAACGGTACCCACCGCCGCAGTACAGCACAATTGGGGCATTCTCGTCGGATACCGTTTTCTCAATATCGCGTTCAATCACGCCTTTTCCGAGGTGAATCGCATTTGGCAGGTGAGCTGCGGCAAACTCACTTTCTTCGCGAACGTCGACCAGATGAAAGTTATCACCGGCTGCAATTCGATCAATAACGGCCTGAACCGTGCATTCCTGAATTTGTGGACGCACAGAACCGACGATCTTCAAGAAGCGTTCGGAATGGTTTTGGGCCATGATAAAGAGTTCCTTACAAACTGACGTTAAGGCGACATCTGTGGTGATACATTGGTTCGCGGCAGGCGAACCGTTGGGGAATCTGAAAGCCTGGTTTCCGCAAATGCGAATTCCAGCTGCATGTCAAAATTATTCTCTGCCAGTTAGCGTGATCAGGTTAGACAGCGACTTCAACCGGAGGCAGCTTCCCAAAAGGCTTCCGTAATTATATGGTTGCCGCTAGGTTGCGAAAGTGCTCCACCTGTTCCGGGGCAATTAAGTGCGTTTGTTAGCACATTTTTCGTTCAAACGGCCCACATAGTAATCAGCTCATTGAACTCATGGATAGTTTCGCTATGCCAGGCCCACATTGTCTAACGGCCGGTAAGCCTATTTCGCTTGCCGAAACATCAACGTCGAGTCGCAAATTTCATGATGATCGCGACAAAGCCGAAAAGCAGTTTCGAAAACTGCGAGACGAATTCATCAAGATGCAGGCGTGTCTTTACGCAGAAGGAAAACGCAAGGTTCTGATTGTCTTGCAGGCAATGGATGCCGGCGGAAAAGATGGCGCCATTCGCCACGCTCTGAAAGGTGTGAATCCACAGGGAGTGCGCGTGACGTCATTTAAGAAGCCAACGACAGAAGAACTGGATCATGATTTTCTGTGGCGAATTCACAATGCCGTGCCTGGGCGAGGAATGATTGGCGTTTTCAATCGTTCTCACTACGAAGACGTGTTGGTGGTTCGCGTTCATAACTTCGTATCGGAATCGGTTTGGCGTCCTCGTTACGAAATAATCAACCAGTTCGAAACGCACCTGGTGAACACAGGTACCACGATTCTGAAATTCTTTCTGCATATTTCAAAGGAAGAGCAGAAGTCGCGGTTCGAAGATCGGCTGAAGGAACCTAAAAGCAATTGGAAGTTTGATCGTGAAGACCTTGAAAAACGCAAGTTGTGGAATGAATACCAACTTGCGTTTCAGGACATGCTGAACAACTGCACCACGGAACATGTTCCGTGGCATGTAATCCCCGGCGACCAAAAGTGGTACCGCAATCTGGCAATCATGCAGGTCATTGTCGACACCATGAAGCAGATGGATCTTCAGTATCCACAGTCAGACGATTTGAGCGATGTGATCGTCGATTAATTCGCAGACGCATGAACTTCAGCCTCTGGAATCTTTCTGCGCCGGCGCAATATCAGTGCTACTGCTTGCCATCTTCGCGGTTAGACCACCAAGGCAGACCGACTCCCCCGTCCATTGTCAGGGTGCTGCCAGTCATGTAGGCGGCGTCATCGCTCAGCGTGAAACACACTCCTCGGGCCATTTCTTCCGGGCTGCCCATACGATTCATTGGCAACGACTTTGCGCCGGATTCCAACTGATCTTCCGAAAAGAACTTTCGTTCGCCGGGAGTGTCGATCCAGCCCGGATGAAAAATATTGACTCGGATGCCGTGCCTGACAAGTTCGATCGCCGCAGTTCGCGCCATATGGTCAATCGCAGCCTTCGACATGTTGTAGGCCATTGCTGTGGGAATAGGGATAATTGCATGCGGAGAACTGACAACCGTAATTGCTCCGCCGCGTCCCTGCTTCAGCATTTGCTGTGCTGACGCTCGAACACCAAAAAACGCGCCCCACATTGACACGTCCACGGTGCGTTTGAAGCCTTCCATGTCTGCTTTTACCATCAGTTCGCGATCGCTATAGACAGCGTTGCTGACAAACAGATCAAGACTGCCAAATTCACTAACGGTTTGCTGCACCATGTCTTCGACAGCGGATTGTTGCGACACGTCGGCAGCGACAACTAACGCTTTTCGGCCTAGCTTGCGAATTTCTTCTGCAACCAACTCGGCCTGATCTTTGCTGGAATTGCAGTTCAACGTGACATTTGCCCCACCTTTTGCCAATTCAATTGCAATGGCGGCTCCGATGCCTTTTGAGGAGCCCGTTACAAGAGCGTTTTTCCCGGAAAAATTCATTCGTCAAGACTTTCTCAGTGCACTTTGAACACGTTAGAACCCGCATTCTAGCGACGATGCGGCGACTTGCGAATGATTGGTCGGCAATCCTTAATTTTTGCAACGCTGTCGCTTTAAGACGAATCGCTTGGCCGAGGCGGCCGAATGCCTGAGGTCAAAATTGCCATTTTCGTAGCGGCTTCCGCATTGCCGCTGGAGAACAGAAAAAAGCGACGAGTCTTGTATGAAAATTCCATCACTGGCTAAATCCCGGTCACAGGATCTCGTTCGATTAGTTGATTCCGACTAGCGAAGCAGATTGGTCCTGGGTCACTGGTCCAGTCGGCGTTCCGTCGGCGTGGCAGGATCGCTGTATACCGCCACGCAGCACTGTTCGATCTGATGTTCCCACACAGAATGTACGCAGAGAATACACAGGAGCAACAAGATCGCCGCACATGCTGTTCAGCGTTCGCCGAATAACAAACTTTTCAGGACTGGTTTCCATTTGCCGTAAATAGCTTGTTCGCTGCTCGCGAGAACTAACTTCGGCCACCAGAGGCTTCAGCACGTCCATTGAATTATCCGTTCGGAAGATGTAGTCGTTCATATTTCTGATTGCAGCCGACCGCACGGCCTGGTCACTGGCGTCAATTGTGGGCACGGTAGGCAAAGTCGGTTCCTTGCCAAGATAGAATCGAATCATCTGAGGAATCAAACGAGACACCCTTCGACTGTTCAAGATGCCGGTTCCGGGAGCGTTCAACACGGTGACAAGACCGCGTCGCGCTCCGCGAACAAGTCCACGCACGCCCTGCAGCGATTCGGCTCGAAAGCAGTTGGGGTCAAGATCGTCATCCTGTAATCTGCGAATGACCAGGCAGACCTTGTGACCCGCGGAAGCATTGCTCTGAAATAGCCCCTGACGCTGCATCGTCAGTTGCCGCTGGCTCATGAATGGAATCCCGAGGAACTCGGCTAAGTAATGATTTTCTCTATATGTTGTGTTGAATGTCGACGATCCCAGCACAACGGCCGTTGACTCGTCGCCCATGAACTGCTGAATGCTGCGTCGCGCTATGGAGGTGAAATCATCAAATTGTCTTGATAGATATTCGTTGTCTAAATTGCCCAGAAGTCGACTGAATGTGTTCAATCCATACGGACAACAAAAGTGGTCATCGACAAACCACATCTGACCTTTCGTGTCGCACACCAAATCGACGGCAGCTAACCAGACTCGGCGCTGAAAACTGGGTAGCGCAGTGGCAAGGTGTTCGCGTGCATTGATGATGGCATTGTTGCTTGCTCCAAACGATTCCAGCATGCGTTGAAACCTGAACTTGCCGGCAACATCAGCTAGAAATAATTCAACAGCTTCAAGCCGTTCAAGAATCGCTTCCTCAACCGTCTTCCACTTGAGGGAATCAATTTTCCAGCGATCATTTACCACTGGCCCAGCAACAATTGAAGTTGCAACGGATTTGTTTTGACTGATCACCACAATGTTCTCCGCTAAACTGCGCGGTCCCTGCTCAGGCTGGGATGGAGTGTCGACAACACTGATGCCAACTAATTACTTACGAACCAAATCTGCCGCTCTCCGATAGGCTTACAAAACAACCCTGACGACAGCCACTGTTGCAGATCCGCTGCCAATAACTGCAGCCGACAATGTCCAGAGTTCTCTCGTAAATGCGAAACGTCTTTACGAATGCCGCCGTTGATGACGCTCGAGTGAACTCGACAGGCCGACAATCGTTTAAGCAAACCACATGCCAGATTGACGTTTGTTATTAACTCGCGTTACCGCTGGGAAAAGGCTGAATTTGCCGCGTACAGCTGTCTAGGACGTGCCCAAGATTTGAGCACGATTGCTCGCGAAGAGGTTGTCCACCATAAGGCACGATTGTACACCTGCTGGTTGTTGTGGACGACAAGAACGCGTCGAAAACCCCAGCCAGCGCGGTTCCGGCAAGCTATTCCCTGTGGCTATTTGCGAATGGCTGATAGTCCACCATCCACGCCCAGCACTTGTCCCGTCATCCAGCCGCTGTTGTCGGAAAGCAGAAAGCAGGCTGTCGCTGCGATGTCGTTCACCGTGCCGGTTCGTGCGAGTGGATATTTTTCAGCCAACGCCGCTGCGCGAGAATCATCGCTGAAAAAGCGAGCGGTCATTGGAGTGTTCGTTAGTGCTGGTGCGATGCAGTTAACTCGAATGTCAGGTGAAAGTTCGGCGGCCAATGTGCGAGTCAGGCCTTCGATTGCGCCTTTTGCTGCGGCGATCGAAGCGTGAGCCAGCATTCCCTGTCCGACGGCAACTGTGCTGAACAGAACGATGCTTCCTTCACCGGCAAGTTTCAGGCCTTTCAGTGCCGCGTGAATTACTTTTACAGCTCCAACCACGTTAAGCTCAAAGTCGTCTCGGAAGATCTGCGGAGTCAATGCACGAAAGGGCTTCAGGTTGATTGAACCCGGACAGTAGACGAGCCCGTCGATTTCTGCAGGCAGCATGTCGGAAGTCAACTCGTCGCTGGTTACGTCAAATCGAACGTGCGTAACCTTCAGATCCGGCTGTTCCCCTGTGCGGCTAAGAACGGTGACTTTATGTTCAGCATTTAGCAGTCGACCGACAATGCCAAGCCCGATTCCCTTTGATCCGCCGACCACCACAAAAGTCTTCGCCGTCACTGTATTAACCTTCCGTAAACGAATCGCTTTGCACAGCAAACCAGCGATCCGCTTTCGGAAAACGCCTGCCGTGCAACATCGGCTGACATCGGGTTGGCTGCATTCAATGTCAGGTTATAGAACCGAATTTGGTACTGGACACTGTTCCGAAAAAAAACAGGTAACCAAGACTGTCAGCATTTCCTATGCGGTTAACCGTTTGCGGACGTCCAACGTTGATCAGCACTGTGACTCAGTTTTTTGAGATGCACGGCTGACACTGACGCAGCGCCAGCGAATCAGTCACGTTTTCTCGTTGGGAATTTAGCATTGCATTGCATTGCATGCTCGTACGACAACATCTGACCTGAATTCAAAAGTAGCAGTTTAGGTGCGTTGCTCAGGCCGCGACGGCATAGTTTGCTTTTGCAACGCGGTCATCACGAAACTTACAACCTGCACTTAACCGGCGGCTCTTCAATTGGGCAGAACTTAGTCAAAAACCTCGCAACCCTCGCGGGATGGCCGCTCATCTGTGCGAAACTGGAACTCAGCGGCCAGCACTTAATAGTGTGGAGGCCTTTCCAGTTCAGAATCGCGGTCTTCTGATCCGTCACTCATTGATTCTAATTCGTGTTCGATGCGGTTGAACCGCTCTTCGAAACTTCTTAGACGACGAAAATGCTCGGTCAGAGACGCATTGAGTGTCTCGATGTCATGCTGCAGGTGCGCAAGCACAGTTTCAATTCGAACAAGTCGCTCTTCGTTACTGAACTCACTGGATGACATTTTGAGCATTCACTGTGGGACAGATAAAAACGTGCAGCGGTTGGATTCGCTGGAACTTGCGTTCCACGCGAAAGTCTGCATTCAACTACATTTTCTGACCGGTTAGTCGAGCCACCTCGTTAACGTCCTTGTCGCCTCGACCGGACAAACAAACCACAATCACTTCATCTTTGTTTCTCTGTGCGGCGGCCTTCATGGCGTAGGCGATGGCGTGCGAAGTTTCAATGGCGGGAAGAATGCCTTCCGTCTGAGCCATCGTTTGAAACGCCTGCAGAGCTTCGTCGTCATTCGCGCACACGTAGTTGACTCGGCCAGTGTCTTTCCAATAGCTGTGTTCCGGGCCGACGCCAGGATAGTCGAGTCCGGCAGAAATGGAATGCACGTCTGATGTTTGTCCATCGTCGTTCTGCAGAACATAGCTGTAACTGCCGTGAAGGATACCAGGCTTCCCGTATGTCAGAGTGCAGGCATGGTCGCCAGGTTTCGAGCTTCGACCACCCGCTTCAACGCCGGTGAGCGCGACACCTTCGTCGTCAACAAACGGATAAAACATCCCAGCAGAATTTGATCCGCCACCAACACATGCAATGACTTCGTCGGGAAGACGTCCGATGTTTTCGAGCGATTGTTCGCGCGTCTCGCGGCCAATCACCGATTGAAAATCGCGGACCATCATCGGAAACGGATGAGGCCCCACTACGCTGCCGATGATGTAATGGGTGTCACGTACGGACGCCATCCAGTCTCGCATGGCTTCGTTAATTGCGTCTCGTAGAGTTCGACTGCCGGTGGTCACCGGACGCACTTCTGCACCCATGGTTCTCATGATGAAGACATTCAGCTTCTGTCGCCGCACGTCTTCTTCTCCCATGTAGACAACGCACGGAAAACCGAATCTCGCACAGGCGGTGGCCGATGCAACTCCGTGCTGACCCGCCCCCGTTTCGGCGATCACCCGAGTCTTGCCCATTCGTTTCGTCAGCAGTACCTGTCCAATGGTGTTGTTAATCTTATGAGCGCCCGTCAGATTCAGGTCTTCTCGTTTGAAGAAGATTTTTGCGCCGCCGCACTTTTCTGTCAGGCGTTCTGCGAAGTACAGCGGATTGGGGCGGCCAACGTAGTTCTTCAGCAGATCACGAAACTGCCGATCAAACGCGGGATCTTTTTGGGCGTCTTCGTAAGCCTGAGCCAATTCGTCCAGAGCGAACATCAACGTCTCGGGGACATATCTTCGACCATATGGACCGAAGCGTCCTCGATCGTCAGGAACTGCGCTGAGAGGGGCATGTATCGGAGTATCAGTTGCCATGAGGCCTGTTTTCTGATGCGTTTTACGCGAATGGAAATCAACGATAGATATCGTCAGGCAGATTCTAGCCTCAAATAGCCGAAGTCAAAACGATCGTCGCCTCGACCCTGTGAATTCACACGGATTGGAATCGCAATATATGGCAGGCTGGCTGTAGACAGCCGTTATCGTGGGGCATGTGGGCGCGTCAGCTTTTTCGGAATATGTTTCCACCATGACGCGCCGATTCCGTCACAGCATCGCAAAACAGCTGGCGATCACTGATTTTTCCGCTGCGGCAGATTGATACACAGGCGACTCAGCCCTGAAACATGAATGATCAGAAAATTCCATACACGCTGGACGAAGTAATCGGCAATTACCAACTTCCGACGGAAAAAATAACATTCTGGCCGCGTTAAGTGCCAGAGACTACACTGTCCTTTCGCAAGCGGCCATGCAGGCTTACTTGGCAACGAAAACGAATTCCTGATAGCGATGCCGCCAAGTGTCGCTGGAGTAACTGATGCGTCTTATTATTACGGGTGGGGCTGGATTTATTGGAAGTCACATTGCGGAAAAGGCCTTGGCTAAAGGCTGGTCTGTGGCCGTTGTTGATAATTTGTGTTCAGGCCGTCGTGAGAATGTGCCCGCCGGCGCTGAGTTTCACGAAGTTGACATTCGAGACAAAGATGCTGTTGATGCTGTTTTTAGCAACTTCAAGCCGACCGCAGTAACTCACCAGGCAGCCCAGGCCAGTGTCGCCGTCAGTGTTCGCGAACCGCAGATGGACGCGTCTGTCAACATTCTCGGATCGTTGAACATTATGACAGCCTGCGTTGCCAACAAAGTTGAACGCCTTGTATTCGCCAGCACCGGCGGAGCTATTTATGGCGAAGTACCGGAAGGAGTTCGCGCGGGCGTGGACTTCAACCCTGTGCCGATCAGTCCCTATGCGTGTAGTAAGTTTGCTGTCGAAAAATACCTTGAGTGCTTCCGTCAGGAACATGCTCTTAATTACACCGTTCTGCGATATGCAAACGTGTATGGTCCGCGGCAGGATCCTCATGGCGAAGCCGGTGTTGTGGCTATTTTCTGCAATCGAATTCTGGCCGGTAAACCCATTAAAGTGAACGCCAAACGACAAGTCGGCGACGAAGGTTGTATTCGCGACTATGTTTACATCGAAAATGTGGTGTCCGCGAACATAGCGGCCCTGGAAGAAAAGATTCCCGATCCGATTTTGAACGTCGGTACGGGACAGGAAACCACGACTCAACAATTAGCCGAAGTTCTTCAGCAAAAAATCGGCAAGACAGTTGATGTGTCGCCCAGCGAAAAACGAGCCGGCGATATCGAACGTTCTTTGTTGAACGCTGATCGACTCGTGGAATTGCTGGGATCAGTTGTTGGCATTGATCAAGGTCTGAAAGAAACGGCCGAATGGTTCAGTGAACACGTTACGAAAACGTCCTGATTGTTTCGACTGAGACATTGAATTCGGAGAAGCCTTAGTCGACAAAAAACGGGACTTCTATTCTGTTAATTCAGGTTCCCGGCGGTCACTCTTCGTGAACCTCGGCAGCTGGGAATTACTGCCCACCGGAGGACTCTTTACAAAGGCTTCTGCATGTCGCAGTGCGGAAGCCATTCAGCCGTATTGAAGTGGGCAAGGCCATGAATCGATTTTGGCAAATCACGTTTAGAATCACCTATCAGCTTGCTCGCTGCTACTGGTTTGTTGCGCGCCCTACTTCCAAAGGTGCATACGTTGCAGTGTGGCTTGACGGCCGAGTCCTGGTGATTCGAAATTCTTATAAGCGAGTCTTTTCACTGCCTGCCGGTGGCGTTAACAAAGGCGAAACATTTCAAGCGGCAGCAATGCGAGAGCTTCGCGAAGAAGTCGGTATTGTCGTTGAAGAAGATCGCCTTGTGAGATTTAACGAGTACGTATGCCTTGAAGAATTCAAACACGACACAACGGTTATATTTGAACTGCACTTACATTCTGAGCCTGCAATTGCAATTGATCAGCGAGAAGTCGTTGAGGCTAAATTCCTGAGTCTCGAAGACGCCGCAGCCTTGCCATTATCTGAAACCGTCCGACGCTATCTGGCAGCAGTTCAGGCTGGTGAACGAAACACGCTCAGTGTTTCTGAACTGCATTTGAATTCGATTAAGAATCTTACTCCTCGGTAAAACTCTGGCCGGTCGGTAACGCTTGGTGGCGTGAATATCCCCTGTCAGCGAGCAATCCCTACTGGTTATTTCGCCCATGCAACCGATGCGTCGTAAGCTTTTTTGCAGGTTCGCCGGACAGGGCCAACCATCATTACAGCTGCAATGTGACAGGTACAGGTTGCGACGCGATTCTGCAGCCAACGATCGATAAGTCATCAACGACAATCGAATTCGCTGCCATTTTGTGATTTCTGAGCAACAAGTCTCGGTCTGCGAAGTAACAGTCCCGACAAGTTTCTAATTATCGCGGCCTTGGACACAGAAGCGGCAATTGACTTGAACACAAACGCACCATAACACTGCAGACTGATACAGACTTTGCACGGCGGACCACCGAGCTGGTGAAGCTACAGCGTCGATCGCTGTGTCAGGCGACGGACAGCGTGTTCGGCCTGCTGATGTTGTTTCAATGGTGGCAGCCGCCTGTTGGATTATTCGGCACACATGGATTGGCGAAACGTCAATTGTGCATCAGCCCATCTAGGCTGCGGCTATCTGGGGGCCCCATTTCCGGAGTTCCGGTTCTGCTGACCGTGAAGTATTCGGAAGCTGCCATCACGCGGCGTGTTGTTGCAGTGTCGCAGATGCTGTTTTCGGCATTGCTGATGCATCTGACGGGTGGCCGTATTGAAACGCATTTTCACGTTTTTGGTTCACTGGTGTTTCTGGCTTTCTATCGAGACTGGCGAGTCCTGCTTACAGCGCCGCTGGTGATATCGGCCGACCGTTTCTTCCGCAGTGTATATTGGCCTGAATCCGTGTTTTGAATCTCCGGCCAGAGTTCCTATCGGTGGCTTAAGTATACCGGTTGGATCATTTTCGAAAACATCTTCTTTCTGGTGCTGTCCTGTCGCCGTGAACTACGTGAAACCTGGAAATCCGGTGAACGTCAATCGCAGCTGGAGGTCGCCTATCAGACATTGGAAGTCAAGGTCTCAGAAGGCACCGAAGAACTGCTGAAGAAAACGGAAAAGGCTTTGGCAAACTACCTTAGATAGTATCCTGATGCAACTCTCCAGGAATGCAAAGCTGCGTTTGGCCTGACATGTACTATCAAAACCTTTAGGCGTTTTCTTGAAACGCCTAAAGGCACGTTTTGAAACAAATCGCAGCGAGCGGCTGAGCAGGATCGCGAAGACGTCGCTGCCAAACGCGCGGACTGGTTTGAGTGTCAATCGGACGTAGACCCTGAGCGACGCGTGTTTCTTAATGAAACCGGTCTGAAAAAAAAATTCACGCGTCTTCGAGACTGGGCCTTCGGTGGTGAGCGGCTTGTCGAGTCTGTTCCGACCGGACGCTGGGAGACGAGCACGCTTGTGCATGCCATTGCGCTGGATAGCACACGTGCCGCGATGGTGCTGGACGGTCCGATGGATGGTGTTTGCTTCACGGGGTTCTGCGAATCATTTCTGGTTCCGGCCCTGAACCCCGGCGATCTGGTGGTGATGGACAATCTCGGCAGCCGCAAGTCCGAGAGTGCTCGACGGGTGATTGAATCTGCGGGAGCACAGGTTGTCTTACTCCCGCCGTACAGCCCAGACCTGAATCCGATTGAAATGATCTTCTCGAAACTCAAACAACTCATCCGATCTCAACGGCCACGAACCTTCTCAAAATTGTCGACGCCACAGGCGACGCTCTCAGCTTCATCAACTCCGAAGACATACACGCCTGCTACGAACACGCCTGCTACGAACACTGCGGATACATGACCGCAGATTCCGTAGACTGTTCTAGTAATCCTGTACATGATCCGTGATGGCGTGGCGTGGTTCGCTATTCCACGTTGGAACCTGAAAACCACGACAGTTGTCGACCTGCAGTCAGCATTTATTCTGCACCTAAGTTACCATCCAGCTGCCAAACAAAGTCTGGCTGTATGCGGCTCGCAGGATAGTCGTTCGTGGGATTGTATTCGACGGTCGCCTCTCCATAATACGACGCAGTCGGAATGTCACACGCTGGTGATAGAACGATCCCGACGGCCGCAAAAAAAGCTGAGGCAACGTTAAACGCGCGATCAGGAAAGCAGTCTATGTCAATACAACGTGCCGAAGAACTTAAACGCGAATGGACCGACAGGTTTGTGATCGTTCAGTCGGCAGTTCCTGAATTGCGTCGCTTTACCGGACTGGTTGGTCAGGTAAAAACTGTCAACATGAATTGTCGATTGCTGATCGAATTTGACGCTCCAGCAGACATCAGCTGGTACGACATCGACCCCCAATTCGCACAAGTCGTTGATCCGCGCGAAGTAGAAAAGAAAACCATCGCGAGTAAAACTGAAGATATTCCAGCAAATCCGGATATTTCAAAAATCATGACTGCAAAACCTGCAGTTGGGAAGCCCGTCACCCAACCGGCAGCGAATCCAGCAACGGCAAGTCCACTCGATTTGATCAGAAAACAGGCCAGCAGCAGTCCGCCGGATGCTGGAGTAGCCGATTCGAAGTCGAGCTCAAAGCCAAACCCACTCGATTTGATTCGTAAGCAGAGTGCAGTCGATGCCAACAAAACAATTGAAACCAGGCGGCCATCCACCGGTAGCCCGCTGGATTTAATTCGCTCTCAGGCAGCTGCCGCCCCAGTGTTGGATTCAGAGCCAAAGAAAGCGAAAGAAACTGCTTTGATTTCACCAACACCTGCTGGAAGTCCGCTTGATCTGATTCGTGCACAATTCAGGGCAGCCGAGACACCGGCACAGGTTACCCCGGGCAAAGCGAACGCAGAAAAAACCACTGCTCGTCCATCACAATCCGTGCCTGAAGTGTCCGGCGAATCGTTGCCGCCAGCGATCGCTGCCGCAGACCAAACGTCGACAGCTGTTTCTGAGCCCGCGTCTGACTTTGATGCAGCGTCATCAACGCGCCTGCCTTCTTCAAACACTGTTTCAGAAATTGCACGACCAGCGGATTCAGTACCGGTCGCCAGCGATTCAGTTCATGCAACAGCCTGGTCAAGCAGTTCTGCGATTGATCAAATTAGAGCACAGGCGGCTTCCGATTCTTCATTGGATTCCAGTCTTCCAACTGTGGCCGAACAGCATTCGGCGACCTTGTTTGATCTCGTTAAGACTCAGGCCGACAACGACGAACTGGATAGTCAGACAACAGTTCTGCCAACACTTTGAAATGACATTCGTATTGATAACCCGGCTAGAATCATCAATACCGCACAAGGCTTTCAAAACGGGGTGACCTAACGGTTGTGAACGTGTTGGTTGAAATTTGTCGAATACGAGCAACGTCTTGAATGTGGCCGAGTTCCTGAATTGTTAGGAATTGCAGTTAGCTCACAACAAAGTTTATCCCTAAGAATCACTTTGAAATTTGCAGAATTCAACCTTTTAATTGACCGAGTCACAAAGCGCCTCGACAGCCAGAAAACACATATTCCGTGCATCTTGAACATCAAATTGCAGACTTCCTGAACGGCGACTTATTTGCAGTTGTTGGAGCGTCGGCAGATCGCCACAAATACGGCAACAAGGTTCTTCGCACTTACCAACAGCACAGCTACAACGTCGTACCTGTAAACCCCAATGCTCGTATGGTGGAAGGTTTGTCTGCTGTCGCTGGTATCAGTGATTTACCACAGATACCGCATGCGATCTCCATAATTACTCCGCCATCAGTGACCGAAGGCGTAGTCAATGAAGCGATCGGATTGGGCATCAAACATATTTGGATGCAGCCCGGCGCAGAAAGCGTGAAGGCAATCGAAATGTGTAAGAGTGCTGGCATTAACCTGCTACACAGCGGGCCATGTATTCTTGTGGTGCTCGGTTACCGAGAAAGCTCACAGGCTTAATATGATTCGTTGTGTGGAGGTGCGGAGCGCCGTTAAGCACGGATCGATTTCACTGGTGCCCGGATCACTGCAGTAGCACTTTTCTCCTGAATGTCGCAATTTGCAGCATTACCGCCAGGTAACGGTTGAGCCTTCAATTGCTAAACCAGCGGACGGGATGTTATAGAAGATGGAATTCAATGTGAGTGATTTTTCCATTGAAACGTAGTTGCGTTCCTGCATCGAATCGCTAGTAATCCAAAATGTGCTTCGAGCGCTGGCCACGGCGGCGAGTTTCCGTCCGGTATTCAGTAACTCCAGTTGCCGGCAAAAATAAGCAACTAACTGACAGATTTACGACTCAGATCTGTTCGTCGGACCTTATTCCAGACACGAGCGACAAAAGTTTGGGTCAAATTGTGGAGCATGGTTTGAGTTGACCTGGTTTTGTCGCGAGGTGGGCGCTACGGTTCGTTGACGTTTTCTCAGGGAGCGGTGAGTTGCGGAATTTGAAAGATCCTCGACAAACAAGCCTGTTTGACGAGTTC
>Ga0209390_10001180_pt1 | contig 51572 bp, 49 predicted proteins | sample BON01_FD_187212 | JGI IMG/M metagenome (GOLD analysis project Ga0209390, IMG submission 187212) | Freshwater microbial communities from Lake Bonney liftoff mats and glacier meltwater in Antarctica - BON-01 (SPAdes) (version 2) | ecosystem: Environmental > Aquatic > Freshwater > Ice > Glacier...
TTTTGCTGAAACGGTTGGAATTGTTACAGAAGCAAGAATTAGATCTTACATAAAAAATCAATAAAATATTTCGATTCCGAATTGGCGCCAAAGCCCCGGGTCTTTAGCCCGGGGTTAGCGCTTTACTTTTTTGCATAATTAAATATTGTTTCATATTTTTAACCGCCTATTTAAAATTTTCCTTACTTGGATATGCTGATATAATTACATTTTTTTGATTGATAATAATTTCTATTAAAAGATTATTCAAACTTTGACATAAAAAATGTTTATTAGGGTTGTCAGGAGATGTTAAATCCTTAATTCTATTTTGTGAAGCTTCAAAAATAACTTGAGCTGTTTTTTCTCGAGACCAACTTGCAGGGAAAAATGTTTTTTCTTTAGAAATAATCCCATTTCCAAAGTTTAAAGTTGCTTTAAAACATTCTTCTGCTCCAAAATTAGTATCACCATATGTTTTTGTAACAAATTTAAATAAGTCAGATTTTTCCAAAAATTCATATTCATCATGATGAAATCCATTCAAATTTATTCGTTGAATGCATTGATAATTATTATCTAATTTAGGTTCTAAGCTTGGGTAGAAAATAAGGGTTAATATTTTTAGTGAATTTCTTCTGGTTGATAGTTTTTTACAAAGAGGTCCATTTCTTCTTTGGAATCAAAACCTTTGCAATGAATCCATTCATTATCATCTCGATAGATGATTGCAAAGAGAGGAAGTGTTCTTTTTATTTCAAGCCATTTTTGAGTGAACTCAATAAAATTATTATGATTGATTTTACAACTATTTGTTTCATTTGTTAGCCCAAGTCGTTCATCATCAGGAATATGATTTTCTGTGTCAAAATCTTTAGCTACAATATACAATAATTTATTTTCTAAATCATTAACAATAATTGTACTATTATAATGACTTTGATCTTGAGTAAATATGTTATCATTATAATAATGATAATCACTAAAAAAATACTCCTGTAAATTCCATAATTCTGATGAAATATTATCTTTGACTGGATGATAATCATTGTATTTTGATTTATACAATAATAAATAACCTTAATTAAATTACATTAGGATAGTGAGATCTAATGCGTTTATTTTTAATATCATTTATCGCAGGATTTCTTGCAAGAGATGTTCTTAATGTATCTAATGATTTATGTGGATTATCCATACAAATTTTATCAATGAGATTTGCATCTTCAGGTTGAATAAGAAAACATCGCTCTTTACTCTTTAAAATCCAACAGGTATGTAGCTTTGTTTGCACATGATTTTGATGACGATAAAAAGAATCTTGATGTGAAGATGTACCACACTGAAATGTTGAAAATGTTTGATGTAATAATTGTTGATTTTGAGATGGATCAAGATAATAAGAAAATTCCGAATTCAAAGGTTTTGCATAAATAGAAGATAAACACGTGAACAATAAGCATATAATAAGAAAATTAAAGCCTTTTTTTATACCATATTTTTTCGATAAAATACCATAAATTTATGAAATTGAATGAGTCGCGTTAGTATAAAATAGTAAATTGTAAGGCGCAAGTTTTTTTTAAACTCAGTTTAATTGGTTTTATTTACTCTACATAAAAAGGGCGGAATTTATTTTCCGCCCTTTTTATGAATAACTATACAAATTTTTCTTTAGAAATAAAGACCACCAACAAGAGCAATGCTCCACTGATTTAAAGCATTGTTTTTACTTGTGCTTATTTCAAATTCACCAATTAATCCAATATGAGGACTCATGTATGAATCGATCCATGAGTAAGCAGTTTTAGAAAATATTTTACTTGATGAAGCACTTGCTTGTTCTGCAGCAGCAATATTAAAAGCACTATTACCAGCGATACGGTTTGCAGGCATTGTTGCATCCAGAGCAACTGTATTTGCATTGACTGCATCAGCGCCACCCAAAGCATCAATAGATGTACTAATTGTTGCCGATGGTTGGCATAATGTTGAAACTGCTGCACCTGTACCTGTACCAACTTGTTGACGACCTAAAATTGCATAACGAGCTATTGGAAATTCATCAGTAATGGAAAGGGTTTCTTTTGTTCGTCCCCAGAAGTTATAGCCAAGATCAAATTCCCATCCTTGTGATACATATTGAAATGCAATTGCAGCATCACCTTCAGCACCAAATCCAGACTGTGAATTTAGTGTAGAGATATTGATTAAATTTTGAATATCGCCTTGGTAAGCATTGTTTGCATAATCAGCTACTAATAAATATTTAGAACCAGCGCCATTGATTGTTAAATCGTATGATCGCACAGTATTACTACCTAAAAGATGTAAAACTGTTCCCATGATATTTACTGAAAAATATTTCTCTTCATGACTTTCCCATAATTTTAGATTTCCGACTACGTAGCCTCCAACACCCCAGCTACTACCACGACCAAAGATCGGTTCAAGAGCATATTGACCAGTTGGTTTGTTTCCAGATGGACCTGATGCACGAAATCCAAAGCCAAAGAGATTATCTTCATCGCAAATTACATTATAACCAAGTGTTAATTCTATATCAGCAAATTTAACTCCGGATTTTTGAGTTCCGTTAATGAGTCCTTTTTCCATAACCCTAAAATCACCTGCAAGTGTTGTATTTGTTGTTCCAGCAAAAGCTTGTTCCATACTTGTTGCAGGTTGGTAAGTTGTATTGGAAGATGCTTGCAAAGAACCCGCTCCATAAGGAGTTGCTGTTGCATTTACTTCTTCTGTAAATTGAGGATTAATAGCAATTATACCTAATGGGGCTTTGAATTTCATAAATAAACTAGGATCGTTAGTTGAAGATCCATAATATAAAAGAAAATCAGAACCACCTTGATAGACAATTGGATTTAATTGAATTTGGCCTGTTGTCGAAACATTACCTAATCCAAATTGATATGCATCAAGACTGCTAATTGGATTAACCACAGGTCCTCCAGCAACAATTGGACCTCCATTTATACCAACACTCATTGAGTTAGTACCTGACCAGAATGGTCGTGCTCCAAGGCCTGTTGTACTATTTTGATCCCAAGAACGCTGATAAGCACCAGTTGCAGATAAAAAGCTATAAATTCCATCGAAATCTGTTTTAATTATATGGCCTTCCATCATCATTTCTCGTGCAATATTTGCAGAAAAAGCACGATGTAAAAATAAATTCTGTGAAGTTGTAACTTCTGAAGAATCAGAGTCAGAAGCAGTGATAGCTAATGTTGTTAATACAAGCAAACTCATATGCAATATTTTCATGCAAGATCGTTGTGCTGTTTGATATTTTTTCATCATCTTAAAAATCCTTTTTTAATCTGTAATAATTTATTTGTTATATTCTATCTTTTTATATTTGTTTTTATAAAGATATTCCACCTTCAAGCGCTACACCCCATTGAGGAAGGGCATTGTTCTTTGCATTACTAAATTCAGCTTCTCCAATAAATCCTAGATATGGACAACATTCAGAATCTTTCCAATTATATCCAATTTTACTAAACAATTTACTCGTTACTGCAGATTTTTGAGCTGTAGTATACGTATTAAATGCATCAGCTCCACTCATTCTATTTCCTGCTATCGTTGCATTTCCAATAGTCGTACCGCTCACGACATCAGTACTTGTGATAACTACACTTGTTGCATCTACAGATGCTGATATTGTTGCACCGGGTTGACATGCATTTGATGCAGTTGCGTATGATGCGCCTGCTAATCCAATACCTTGACGACCAAGTATTGCATAACGAGAAGAATTAACTAAATTAGGGTTTAAGCTTAATTTTTCTTTTGATCTGCCCCAAATGTTATAGCCTAGATCAAGCGTGAATCCTCCTGACATAAATGATAGTGCAAAAGCAGCATCACCTTCGAATCCAAATGATGATTGAGATTCTATCGTTGAAATATTAATCAAATTTTGAATTGAATTTTGATATATGCCTTGATTAAAATCAGCAACTAATAAATATTTAGAACCATTGCCATTTTCTGTTAAATCATATGAACGCATGACGTTTGCGGTGCAAAGATGCAAACCATTACTCATAAAATTGAAGAATAAGGTTTTATCTTTGTTTGAATTTTCCCATAAGGTGAAATGTCCTGCAAGATAACCACCAACACCCCAATAACCACCACGTCCAGTTAAAGGTTCTAGCATATACACAGAAGTTGGTTTGGTTCCTGTTGGAGCTGCAACACGAATACCAACACTCAGATTATTAACATTATTTTCAAAAAAGATATTGTAACCAAGTGTTAGTTCTGTATCACTGAAATGAACTCCACTTTGTTGAATGCCATTAATTAAACCATATTTCATGGGACGATAATCACCTTGAGCTGATCCACCAGCAAAAGCAGCAGTCATTGTTGAAGAGGGGTTTGGAATTAAGTCTGAAGGGATTCCTGTAGGCAGAGATATTTCGCCTTGTAAATAAGGTGTAGCTCTCACGGGATTTATCTCAGTTAAACCAGGATTTACTGTCATATCATTAATTGCAGTTTTTATTTTGAAGAATGCTCCAGATTCATTTTTTCGTGCACCGATATAAAATAAAAGATCCGATCCTGGGTTCCAAATAACTGGATTTAAAGAAATGCTACTATCTTCAGGAATAGTTCCAACTGGTCCAAGTCCAAATTGATACACATCAAAATCGGTATCAACACTACTATTGTTACCAGCTAACATCGTGTTAGTTGTTGACCAAAAAGGGTACGACCCGATTCCTTTTGTTTTACTTTGATTCCATGCACGTTGGTACGCAGCTGTTGCAGAAAAAAATCCGTTCCAATCACTATCATCTTGTTCATTCACTAATGGCGTCATGAGAAGTTCTCGTGCCATGTTAGCAGAAAAAGCTCGTCCTAAAAATAAGTTAGAACTGACAGATCCTGTCGCAGATACTTGTATTGTTGAAAAAATAATAATCCCCAAAAAAAATAAATATTTTTTTGAAGAGTTTATTATTTTTTTTATTGATATTTGTACCATACCATAACTCCTTTTTTATGTTGATATGATGGGTAAATTTTTATAATTTACGCAAATTTTATAATTATAAGTTTATGAAATAGTGGTATATTCTTTTTTATGAGAATAGTTCATACAACTCTATTGCATGTAATCTATAAAAATAGTTATAAAGTTGCAATTAAAAAATTACAACTTTATAAGTTTGTTAAAAAGATGTTCCTCCAACCAAAGATAAACTCCATTGAGGAAGAGCATTGTTTGAACTGTTACTCCATTCAAGTTCTGTAATTAATCCAATAAATGGTAAATAATCAGTATCTTCCCATTCGTAAGCTAATTTTGTAAATACTTTGCTTGTCAAATATGCAGCTTGTTGCGCAGCGGTGATATTTAAATCAGAGATAGAAATTCTATTAATTGCTTCAACGGCATTAACCACTAAGCCTCCTACAGCATCTTGTCGATCTGCAGATGATCCAATAGTTGCTGAAGGTTGACACAGTGTTGATGAAGTTGTTCCGTCAGTTGATAAGGCAACACCTTGTCGACCTAGAATTGCATATGTTTGATCTTTAAAATTATCGGTGATTTCTAATGTTTCTGCTGAACGACCATAAAATTCATAACCAAAATCAATTGATACGCCGCGTGATGCATAGCTGAATCCTGCTGCAATATCAGCTTCAATTCCAAATGAAGAATTAGATAATAATGTTGTGTAATTTATTAAATTTTGAATTTCTGACTGGTATGCACCAAGAGCATAATTTGCAACTAAAAGATATCGAGATCCTTGTCCTGAACTTTCTAGATCATATGATCTTGTTGTGCTCGTTGTAAACAGATGCATAATTTCACTCATAAATTTAAACATTATTTTGTTATTGTGATTACCTTCCCAGACATGAACATGTCCGGCAGCATAACCACCAAGGCCATAATTCCCACCACGACCGATGATAGGTTCAAGCATATAAACTCCATTTGCTTTATTACCTGTTGGAGCAGATGCACGAGCAGCAAGAGTAAAAGAATTGTCATCTTTACTTATAAAATTATAACCAACGGTTAATTCGACATCACCAAATTTAATTAAGGTTCTTGATAAATTATCGATTAAACCAAAATTCATGGGAGTGAAATTGCCGCTTGCAAACTCTTGCTCATTTTTAAAACCAGTAAAAGCTTGAATCATAGTTGTTGCAGGATTTGTGACTGCAGTACCAGATTGATCTAAGGCACCAGCAGGATAAGGAACTGCAGTAACTGGATTTTCTTCTTGAAGATTGTAATTAATATTGTAGATAGCTAGAGGAACTTTTGCTTTTGCATAAAAACTTGATTGTAATGAACTTGCTCCAAAAATAAACATGAAATCAGACCCAGCTTGGTAAACCATTGGGTCCAGTGTTATGGTGGCTGCTTGTGCGGTAGGGCTGACTGGTCCAAGACCAAATTGATAAGCATCGACATTGGCAAGCGTAATTGGAGTTGTTATTGAAGCTTGCGTATTGCTTCCTACTGACATTTGGTTGGTACTTGACCAAAATGGAAAAGCACCGAGCTCATTAAATTCACTATTTTGATTCCAAACTCGTTCATAAAAAGCAGTTGCAGAAAATTGACCATACCAGTTGTCCGACTGTTTGTGTTTGGCACTTTGTTCCATTAACATTTCACGAGCAATGTTTGAAGATGATGGACGTGGTTGTAAAAAACCCTTACTGGTCGTTAGTGTCGCATCGGATGAACTTGCGATTAAGCTTGTAGCTGTGAAGCTTGCAAGCCCTAAAAAAACTATGTTTGTTTTGTATGAATTTAATATTGTATGCATTAATTTTTGTATCATATTGCGACTCCCCGAACATCTTTTTTAGAGTGATAAGCGTGATTATTGGATGTAATCTATAAAAATAGTGGCGAAGTTGCAATGAAAAGATTAAAAAGATGTGATGAGTATGAAATTCTTATGTAAATAAGGTCGTATATTTTTGATATATCGAGTGTGATCAAATATTGTATAAAAAATGTATGAATATGTAGAGAATGGTGAAAAATAAAATACAGGTAAGGTTTTTACACCTTACCTGTACAGTACTATCGTTTTTCGACCTTAGTTTCAATTTCTGTAAAAGAATTTAAAACTAAACTATTTTTAGAAAGAAACACCACCAACAAGTACTACACCCCATTGAGGAAGAGCATTGTTTGAGCTGTTACTGAATTCAAATTCGCCCATTACACCTAGGAATGGAACGTAGTCTGAACTTTCCCATTTATAAGCAACTTTTGAGAAAACTTTGCTTGTTAAGTAAGCTGATTGTTGAGCAGCTTCTTGGTTGAAATCAGCAAGCTGAATGTTTGTAGCTGCAGCAACTGCAACAACTTGATTCTGAGCTCCAGCAACACCAGAAGTAGCATTCCCTTGAACTACAGATTGAGTCATTGTAGCTAATGGTTGGTTAAATGCTGTTGCTATTGTACCATCAGTTGTATTAGCAACACCTTGATGACCAAGAACCGCATATTGTCCACTTACAAAGTCTTGTGTAATCGCTAGTTTTTCTGCTGAACGACCGTAGAATTCATAACCAAGATCAACTGTCCATCCATGAGAATCATAGTTGAATGCAGCAGCAACGTCACCTTCAACTCCAAAAGAAGAGTCAGAAGTTAATGTTGATACGTTGATCAAGTTTTGAATTGAACCTGCGTATACAAGACCTGTTGAACCATAGTCAGCAACTAATAGGTAACGAGAACCTTCGCCGTTATTTGTTAAGTCATATGAACGTTTTGTAGAAGTTGTGAACAAATGCATAACATCACTCATGAATTTTAAAGTGAATCTGTTATCATTGTTACCTTCCCATAGGCATACATGACCAGCAGCATAACCACCTAGTCCCCAGTTTCCGCCACGACCAACGATTGGTTCAAGCATGTATTCACCAGTAGCTTTGTTACCTGTAGGTGCAGAAGCACGAAGAGCAACTGTGATTGAATTGTCTTCATTGCTTACAAAGCTATAACCAGCAGTCATCTCGATATCACCAAACTTAGCGCCTGTTGATTGAGTACCATTAATTAAACCTTTAGTCATTAATAGTAAATCACCTTGAGCTGTACCTGTACCAGCAAAAGCTTGTACCATTGATGTTGCAGTTCCTGCAATAGTTCCAGCAACTTGATCAATAGCACCTTGACCATAATTTGTAAGAGTTAGAGCAGTATTAACTTCTGTTAATTGCGGGTTGATGCTGTATACAGCGATTGGAGCTTTGATCTTAGCATAGAAACCAGGCTCATTTGCAGATGATCCTACAATGAACATGAAATCAGAACCAGCTTGGTACACAATTGGGTTTAATTGTACTGTACCAGTAGTATCAACAGTAGCATTACCAAGTCCGAATTGGTATACGTCAACTAAAGGAGTTGCAGCTACTACAGCTCCACCAGCGTTAGAACCAGTTACCATTACGTTAGTACCTGACCAGAATGGTAAAGCACCTAAGCTGCTTAAACCGTTAGAGTCACTTGAACTGCTTGCATCAGTCGTACTTGTTACTGGGCTTTGGTTCCAGTTACGTTGATAAAAAGCTGTTGCTGAGAATCCGCCATACCAGCCTTCAGAATTCATGTGAAGGTCGTTAGGTTGCATCATCATCTCACGAGCGATGTTAGCTGATGCTGCACGAGGTTGAAAGAAACCTTTACTTGTGCTAAGGCTGTTGCTGTCTGAAGAACTTGAGCTTGCAAATGCAGTTGCAGATGAAAGGACCGCTAGTCCTACAAAAAGTTTTTTCATTGATTTGTTAACCATATCGTAAATCCCTTTTTATGTTCGATATGAACGATTATTACATTCCATTTATTATGGTGAATCTACTCTCTATAACTTTTTTATTATAGAAATAAACCTAGTCTTTATCCTTCTTTTTGATTAAGACAAGCCTCCTTTCGATAGTTCATTAACTTTTAATCGTATAAAATTCATACGAATTTTATTGATTTTTTATTTTAATTACCCCATTGATGCTACAATTTAGAACAAAGATATTAATAATGCAAATTAATTTTTTATATGTTTTTTTGCTCTATATTGTCATATCGAAGCTCATTATAAAAATTTCAAAATCGATTTGTAAAGGTTTTTTATTTTTATCAATGATGTGATTATAGGCATCCGTTCAAAAACTGTTTATTCAAAAAGGTTTCAGGCTCCGTCGATCATCGAAAAAAAAAATCATTTTTATGATTAAGTCGACCTCGTATCATATTTTTTTTAACATTTTACTTATGAGGTAACTTTAAATTTTATAAAAAATTTGACTGGTTTTAAAAATATCTTTCATGCTAAAAAAGATGTATTTTTGTTATTTTCTTTTTTAGAAAATTTGATTTGGTGTTTTTTAAAATAGTATTATTTGTTATATATGTTTATAGATGGATTATTACACGAAATGTAACTTGCAAAATTCTTAAAAATATACAAATTTAAGGAAGCTACTCAGTAATTTTATTTTTAGCCTCCGCTATGCTCCGGAAATAGGTGGCGGAGGCCACTAAACTCTTTTTCAAGCGAATAACCCTGGTAAGGGTCCAGTTTCCGGAGTTACCTTTAGGTAATGGAGGTTGTTTATATAAAAATTAATAGTACTACTGAGTAGTTACAAATTTAAGGAAGCTTTATTTTGAAAGGACGGAATGTTTTTATATCTTTGGATGATCGTTCAGGTTTTGTGTGAAAGTTTACCAATTAGTAGTTCGGGACACGTGACATTATTAATTGCGATAGCAGAAAAGTTTCATTGGTCACTTAATTGTATGTCGGATGTTTGGGCGTTTGATTATCTTATTCAAGGAGTGAGCGCAATTTTATTTTTTTGTTATTTTTTTTCTTCATGGTGGCATCTTATTATTAAAAAGCCTGTAATAATTACTGCTTTGTTTGATTATGAAGTATGGAAAAAAAACATTTTACCAGTTGTGATATTTGGAATTGCTGCAGATGGTATCACTTTTTTGTTTTGGATTTGTAATATTGCTGAGCGAATTAATTTCTCATTATTGCTTGGATTTATAATTACGGCTTGCGCGTTATGGTCAATACAGTTTGCTCAAGAAAAAAAAGATATAAATATTTGGTCTGTTAACCATGGTTTAATTGTAGGATTTGTTCAAGGCTGTGCATTGTTCCCGGGAATTTCTCGATTTGCAACAACTTTTGCTGCGTTACGTTGGATTGGTTATCGCAATCAAGATGCTTTTCCCATATCATTTTTAATTCAATGGCCGTTAATTTTTGCAGGAAGTTTGAAAGGGTATAAGGCTTTATGTCAAATTGATATGGTTCAAAGCATTGCAACTCTTCCATTTTTAAGCTTAACTTTGATTGCTGGATTGATAGCTTACTTTATACTCTGTTGGGTACAAAAAATTATTGATAAAAATTTGTTGTGGAAATTTTCTTACTATATGATTATTCCTACTATGTTAGCATTATTTATGAAGGTGATTGTATGAAATATAATATGTATAATGCGAGCACTCGTATATGTAAAAAATATGGCATAACATTTTTGTTACTTTGTTGTGCTGTTTTTATAGCTGGATCAATTTTGACATTTAGTTCAGTTGATGCTTCATGGTTGTATCATACAAATCAGGCGCAGCCATATAAAAATATGTTTGGATTTTTTGGATCAAATTGTGCAGCATTATTCATTTATTTTTTTGGTAGAGCTGCAATTTTATTTGTTCCATCTTTTTTATACGCTATTGGTTGTTATTTTTATATTAATGTTGTGAAAAAATATAAAATAATGACTGAGTGGGACCGTATGCTCGGAGTTTTTGTTGGGTTTGTGAGCTCGTTACTTTTTTGTCAGTCATATAATTTCATTTCGTATGATTTCACTTATTCTGGTGGAGTTATTGGTCATTATATTGTAAAAAGTATGCTTGTGAGTTTTGATAGTATTGGTCAAAAAATTGTGATTTGGTCATTGTTGTTATTTTCATTTATTTTAATAACTCGATGTGCGTACATTTCAATTCTTGCAAGAATATATCAATTTTTTTGCTATCTTTTTAATGCAGAAAAATTACCAGCTCGGATTGCGATTGTTATGTATCACGTATCGATGTTTATTGTTGTTCGAGTCACTCATATCATACAAAAAACATTTAGTTTATTAACTGGTAGCATATTAAAAAAAATTGATCATTCAATTATTGAATTTGAGCATGAAAAAAATGTTGATGAAGATATTGATCAAATCATGCAAGATTTGTTTTGGGATGATTATGTTGATACTAAAAAACATGAACCGATTGTACCAACAAGAATTGATCAATCAGAGATGGAACAAACGCACATGTTTGAGGGTCAACCAGATCTTGCTGAGCAGGAGTTCGGATTACTTGGAGTTATGGAGAATTTAAAGTTAGATAAACAAGAAAAAAAACTTACAACTGCATCTGCACCAAGAGTTAGAAAAAAGCCTGAGTATAAAATACCAGATTTACCAGTGAAAAAAGTAGAGCAAAAAGTTCTTCTTGAAAAAGAAGAGAGTTTAGCTTTGCAAGCAAAGTTGCTTGAAGAAAAATTACAACAGTTTGATATCAATGGCACGGTTGTTGCTATGCATGCAGGACCAGTTGTTACGTTGTTTGAGTATCAACCAGATATAAAAGTAAAAGTCAGTAGAATCTTATCGCTTGAAGATGATCTTGCTATGGCATTAAAAGCATTGAGTATTCGAATTATTGCTCCAATTCCAGGAAGATCGGTCGTTGGTTTTGAAGTTGCAAATCGTGATCGTCAAGATGTTTTATTTTCTACAATTTTAGATTCGCCAACATTTAAAAAACATTCAGGTTCTTTACCTATGATTTTTGGTCAAGATACTTTGGGTAATAATGTTGTTGCTGATCTTGCAAAAATGCCACATCTTTTAATTGCAGGTTCAACAGGTTCTGGAAAATCTGTAGCATTAAATGCAATGCTGGTATCATTACTTTGTTCATTAAAACCAGATCAATTAAAATTAATTATTATAGATCCTAAGCGATTAGAATTTGCAGCGTATGAAGGAATTGCGCATCTGCTATTTCCCATTGTGATTGAAACAAAAAAAGCTATTCCAGTTTTGAAGTGGGTTGTGCAAACCATGGAGGATCGTTATAAAATTATGGCAAAGCATGGAGTTAGGAATTTATTTGATTATCAAGCAGCAGCAAAATTAAATGAAGAAATGGAGACAATGCCTTTAATTGTGGTCATTATTGATGAGCTTGCAGATTTAATGATGACAGCAGGGAAGGCGGTTGAAGATTCAATTGCCCGTATCGCCCAAATGGCTCGAGCTGCAGGTATTCATATGATTATTGCAACGCAGCGACCATCAGTTGATGTTATTACAGGTATGATTAAAGTTAATTTTCCTAATAGGGTTGCATTTAAAGTAACATCCAAGATTGACTCTCGTACCATTTTGGATATGTCGGGAGCTGAAAAATTATTGGGTCGAGGTGATATGCTATTTTTGAACTCATCAGATTCACATCTTGTGCGTGTGCATGGAGCTTATGTTTCTGATGCAGAAATTCATGCGGTTGTTGCACAAATTAAGAGCCAACAGCAGGTTCAATATTTAGATCTTTTTGAGCAATTTAGTGAAAGTGATTCGAATGATCTTTTAGATACTGATGATGAATTATATCAAGAAGTTATTGTATTGCTACAGGATCTGGATGAAGTTTCTATTTCTATGTTGCAGCGACGTTTTCGTATAGGATATAACAGATCAGCAAGGATTATATCTGCTTTAGAGTCAAGTGGGCTTATTATATCGACTGAGGGCGGAAAGACGCGACGTGTTGTTAAATAGTTTTGTTTCATATTTGTAATTGTTTTTGAAAGAATTGACATAAATTAAAAAAACGTACATTTTTTGTACATACTTGTTACAATAATATCAGAGTTTATAAAATTTAAAGAGTTGGAGAAGTTGATGCAAATGGATAATGAATTTGTAAGAGCAGCGCTTGCAAATGTTCAAATGGTTGATGGAGATATTGTCTCGAATTCATCGTTTTCAGTTGATACAAGAACATTACAAGCAGGTGATATTTTTGTAGCTTTACCAGGTAAACAGTGTGATGGCCATCAATTTATAAAAGATGCATTAGCTAAAAAAGCTTCTGGGTTAATTGTTTTGCAATCAAAGCGTGCTGAGTTAGAAGCTGTGTATGGACCAGAGTTGCACTCTGTAAAAGTTTTATACGTAGAAGATACTTTAGCCGCTTTAGTAGGTTTGGCAAAAGAGTGGAGATCTAAATTTAGCTATCCTGTTGTAGGTATTACAGGATCAGTTGGAAAAACATCAACAAAAGAAATAGTTGCTAATATATTAAGAGTGTCAGGTGAACCGTTTTATGTTTCGCATGGTAATCAAAATACTATTATTGGCGTTGCTTTAAATATTTTAAAAATGACTCCTGGATTAAAGGCTGCTGTTTTTGAAGTAGGTGTTTCTGAGCGTGGTTCAATGGGAGCAATCGCTGATATGTTACGTCCAACGTATGCATTAATTACAGGAATTGGTCATGCTCACATGCAAGGACTTGGTTCTTTGGCAGATATTGCAGCAGAAAAACGAGCGATTTTTAGTTGTTTTGCTGCTGAAAATATTGGAATTGTGAATGGTGATCAAGATGTAATTGCTGCTATTAGTTACTCGTATCCCGTTTTGAAATTTGGTTTTAAAACTTGTAATCAAATTCAAGCAAGAAAAATTTCTATAAAAAACAATTCGATTTCATTTGTTGCAAAAGTTTATAAGAAAAAGTTTCCAGTAATTTTGCAAGGTTCTCATGAAGGATCTGTCTACAATGCTTTAGCTGCAATAGCTATTTCGCATATGATTAATGTTCCGACTGAAGTTGCAATTGCTGGTATACAAAAACCACTTGCAGTGCAAGGTCGTTTTGAATTTTGTCATACTAAAAATAATGGTATTATGATTAATGATAGTTATAATGCAAACCCTGAAAGTGTTAAAGCTGGATTGTTAGCATTTAATTCTTTTGAATCAGATTGTAGCAGAATTTTGGTGATGGGTGACATGTTAGAACTTGGTGCTGACAGTGCATTTTGGCATCGTCAAATCGGAAGATTTTTACGTAAAATATCTGGAGTTAAACATCTTATTCTTATTGGCAGCATGGTTCAATGGATTAAAAAAACAGCGCCAATAGGTATGAGTATTGAAGTTTTTGAGACATGGCAACAAGCATTACCATCAATTACAAAAATAACAAATGAAAAAACCGTTACATTTATTAAAGCTTCGCGCGGCGTTGGATTACAAAACGTTGTTGATGCTTTTGATATGAAATAAAATATGAATGATATTGAAAAAATAAAAAAACAAGAAATACACCATAAACCAGTTCTTATGGATGAAGTTTTACATTTTCTTGCACCACAACCAGGTAAAGTTTACGTTGATGTTACACTTGGTGGTGGTGGTCACACTCGAGCAATTTTAACATTGCAACCTGACTGTATCGTAATTGGTATGGATTGGGATGAAACAGTCATTAAGTCAACTGGGCAAAAATTGCAAGAAGAATTTCCTGATAGATTTATTCCAGTGTGGGGTAATTTTTCAAGAATTAATACAGCATTGCATAAAATAGGATACCATAAAGTTGATGGTATCCTTGCTGATTTTGGAACATCACAAATTCAGATTGCTTCAACGCCAGGTCTTTCAATTTATAAAGATGCTTTTTTGGATATGAGAATGTCATCATCTTTTTATAAAGTAACTGCACAAGAAGTAATTAAAAATTTTAGTGAAAAAGATTTAGCTAAAATATTTTTTGATTATGGGCAAGAAAGATATGGCAACAGAATTGCGAGAGCAATTGTTGAAGCTCGAGTTAAAACTCCATTGAGAACTACCAAACAATTAGCTGAATTAATTAAATCAGTAGTTCCTGGAGTAAAAGATTCTAAAATTCATCCTGCAACAAAAGTGTTTCAAGCTTTAAGAATATTTGTGAATAAAGAGTTGGATAATATTCAATCATTTTTAGCAAACAGTATTAAGGTTTTAGGACATGAAAGTCGTTTGGTCTGTATTAGTTTTCATTCACTTGAAGATCGATTAGTTAAAAATTATTTTAAAGATTTAACGAGAAATATTGATTTTAAAGTAGAAATATTAACACCAAAGGTTTGTGTTGCAACAAAAGAAGAGTTAGAGGTCAATCGGTCTGCGCGTAGTGCGAAATTACGTGCTTTAAAATTTGATATTTAATTTGACAAATAACCATTCTAGCGGTACTATTAATTACGTTAAGAATTTAATGATTCTATATTTTTTTGAAATTGAACTCAGAGTAGTATATTTAAGCGTTTAGACAGAATACTTTATTTTAAGGACTGTAGCCATGGAAATCACAGAAATAAAAGTCTATCCAGTAAAAGATAGTGGTAGATTAAAAGCTTATGCAACAATGGTATTTGATGACTGCTTTATAATCCGAGATCTTAAAGTTATTGAAGGTGATAAAGGTTTATTTGTTTCTATGCCATCTCGTCGAAGAAAAGATGGATTTAGAGATATTGTTCACCCGCTTAATTCTGGTACAAGAACTGAGATAGAAGATAGAATTATAGCTGAGTATGAAGTTACTGCTAGTGAAGCTATGACAGCTGAAGAAGCGTTAGAAGGTTCTGATAGCGCATACGACAGAGAATAAAAAGTAATTGAAATTAGTTGGAGCGTAGCCAAGCGGTAAGGCACCTGTTTTTGGTGCGGGTATGCGGAGGTTCGAATCCTCCCGCTCCAACCATTAATTTTAAAACCCCATTCTTAAAAAAGAGTGGGGTTTTTTGTTTGAATTCTCATATGTTTTTAAAAAAATGTTATTTGTTCATTAAATTTCAATCTCATTATACGTATATTTTATGTATTATTATTACAATAAGGGTGCACTTTATGAAAAAAATGTTATTTGTTTTGTTTTTTACCATTACTTCTTTGCCAATATATTGCCAGGAATTGGTTTTACAGGTTCCAATAGCAGAAGCTAATCTCTGTATAGCCCTCCATAATGAAATTAAAGCATCTTCACCTCATGCGATTCAATCGTATAACCATCCATGGTTTGGTAATCTTACATCTGAACCAGGGGTAGATAATACAGGTGAATTGTTTTATAGTTGTTTGGCTGTGTGTCATGCTCATCATAACAATGCATTAGCGCTAGTGTCAGAAGATCAATTGCATTCTATGATTTTAGCAATGACACGCTCTGCAGAGTCTGCGTATCAAGAGGTTGCAGTAGAAGAAGATTTAAGCGAAGATGCTCTAGGGAAGTGTTTAGGGATTCTTAGAAGAAGAGCAATTTTAACCACTTCTGATCGCCCTTGTCCTGAAGGATATGCAATAGTTCGATATGATGTTGATCGGGCATTAGTTGTAGAGCCGATGGATATATCACAAGAATAAAAGTATTAAAAAAGTTAAATAAAAAAATGTTATTTGTTTGTTAGATTTTAATCTTAATTATATTAAGGGTGCACTTTATGAAAAAAATGTTATTTGTTTTATTTTTTACCATTACTTCTTTGCAACTATTTTGTCAGGAGGTGGAATGGGTCTTGCAGGTTCCGATAGCAGAAACTAATCTCTGTGTAGCGCTCCATAATGAAATTAAAGCATCTTCATCTCTTGCGATTCAATCATATGTTTATCCAGGGGATGGTAGTCTGACATTTGACCCAAGAATAGAGGATGTAGGTGAATTGTTTTGTAGCTGTTTGGCTGTGTGCCATGCTCATCATAATAATGCATTATCGCCAGTGTCAGAAGCTCAGTTACATACTCTGATTGTAGTGATGACTCGTTCTGCAGAGTCTTCATATCAAGAAGTTGTAGTAAAAGATACATTAGGTAATCAAGCTCTTGCTACATGTTTAAGAGCTCTTGGGAAAAGATCAATTGTAACACCTTCTCATTCTGACAGCCTTTGTCCTCAGGGGTATACAATATTATGTCGGGGATCACTTAAAGAGATTACATCACAAGAATAAAAGTATTAAAAAAGTTAAATAAAAAAAGAGTGTGAATTTTAAATTTACACTCTTTTTTTATTGTCGAAATTACGATTATTTTAAACTGTATTTATTGTCGCAATATTCAAAATTTGAGTTTTTAAAAATTTAATCTAGTTGTATGTGTTTTTTTGTGTATCATTGTTACAAAAAAGGTTCACTTTATGAAAAATTTTTTATTGATTTTATTATTCACCATTACTTCTTTGCAGGTATCTTGCCAGGAATTAGTTTTGCAGATTCCAGTAGCAGAAACTAATCTCTGTATAGCTCTTCATAATGAGATTAAAGCATCTTCACCTCATGTGATTCAATCGTATAACCATTCAAGGTATAGTAATATAATATCTGAGTCAGAGGTGGAGGATTTAGATGGATTATTCTATAATTGTTTGACTATGTATAATAATAATTATTGCAATGTATTATTGCCAGTATCAGAAGATCAATTGCATTCTATAATTTTAACAATGACACGTTCTGCAGAGTCTGCGTATCAAGAAGTTGTTGTAGATGATGATTTAAGTAAGGATACGCTGTGGGAGTGTTTAGGGATTCTTGGAAAAATACCGATATTAACAACTCTTCAAAATCCGTATCCTTGTCCTGAGGGATACGCAATGGTTGAATATGATTTCGATATAAGATCTGTTGTAGATTTGATGGATGTATCGTAAAGATAAAATTTGAATAAAAAGAGAGTGTAAATTTAAAATTCACACTCTCTTTTTATTGTCAAAATTGTGACTTTTTAAGACTATATTTATTGGTGTAATATTCAGATTGATCTATGCAGATTTTTAGTCTTTAGTTTTTTACAGTGATATGAAATTTGATAAAGCAAATGATAATTTTTGTCCTAAAATAGTTTGTAAAGTACCGCTTATTGGAAACTTGCGATAAGGTGAAAAATAATTTTTTAATGTGTCATCGTTATCAATGATATTATCTGCGCAATAATTACCGAGCATGGCTGCAAGGGTTAGTCCGGCAGCGGCTCCAATATAATAAATAGATTTTGAATTTTTATCACGACCTGACAGGGGTGCAATGTCTTTGCTAATACCAATAAGTCCTGGCCACATTTGTTCAAATTGAATATTGACGCTTGGGTATTTGTCAGTTAAATAATTTGTTAATTTTTTGTACATATATTCATTGTTGTAAGATGCAGTTTTGTTGTATGCATTTAACATTGATCCACCGCCAAGTAATAATCTGTTTCCTGTCATGCGATAAAATGAGTAAATCAGCTCTGTGTCCCAAGTCATTAATCGCTCGTTAGGAAATATTTTTTGTATGGTATCCTGGGTAAGAGTTTCGGAAATTAATAAAGAATTTTGAACGTGGTAAATTTCTTGTGTAAGTTTACCAAGCATTGGAATAAATTTATCTGTGCATACAATAATATGGCCAGCTTTTACTGTTGCATGAAGTGTCGTTACTGAATTTTCTTGCACGTTTAAAGCAGGAGTTTCTTCATAAATTTCTACGCCTTCGCTTGTAAGAATCTTTTTCATTTCTTGGCAATATTTATAGGCATTGATTCCAAAAGTTTTTGAATATACAACGCCACCATAATATTTTGTTGAACCAATGACGAAAGGTAGATCTTCTTTTTTTATAAACTTTGTAGAGTATCCAAAATTAGCTAAATTTTCAGCTTCTTTTACAATTACTTTGAGATCTTTGTTTGAGCTAGCAAGTTCTAAGGAGTCTTGTTCAGTGTAATCACAATCAATATTATAGTTTTTAATGTTATTTCTGATATGTTCTAATCCTTTTTTTTCAATTGAATTCCAGATTGTTTTTCCGCCTTCAACTCCATAACGATCAATGAACTGAGAGAGACTTAGTTCGCCATTTGGTACAATGAATCCAGAGCTTTTTCCAGTAGCTCCAGCTCCACAATAAAAAGCTTCAATTAAAATAACTTTTTTACCTTTTTTTAAAAATGCTTGTGCTGCAGTTAGGCCAGACATTCCACCACCAATAACTACAACATCGGCTTCTTTGTTATCCTTTAAAGGTAGTGTCTCAGGTCTTTGTAGGTACCAAAATGATTGATCTTGTGGAAATATAGGTGTTTTCATAATAAATCTTCGATTTTTGTACATCATTTTTTAATTTTATTTGCACGATGACTGTAGCAGAATGATATTAATTTTACTATGGTTACAATCTGTTTTTTATACATAGTCTTCGTTAATATTTTTTGTATTCTAGACGAAGATAAATATTTATTGTTATCTTTTGATTGTCACAATGATAATAATAAAGGGAATAAATTATATGAAATTTTATTATGTTGTTAAGTTTATCTTAGTGAGTATTTTTGTTGTATCGATATTTGTTTTATTGATGTATACCATTAATTTTAGCGGTGTTAATGTGAAAAAACATGGTTTATCTGCTTATCATGAAATAGATATGAAAATTGCTCAAGCCCATGAAGCATTTTTACCGTGGGCGAGTTTAACTATGTGTGAAAGAATTGAATTCTTGAATCTTGTTTATCAAGAACTTGTAGAAAGAAAGTCTGAAATTCGATCGATTATCGTAGAAGAAGTTGGTATACCAGTTTCTTTATGTGATCAAATTGATATAAATCCGGCTTTGAATTACTTACAAGGGTATTTACATAATGCAGAAAAATGGCTTGCATCTGAAGTTGTATTTGAGGATTTAGATGAGATTCATTATTTGCATTATGAGCCAAGAGGTGTAGTGGGAGTAAGTATTCCTTGGAATTATCCATTAACTGGGTTTGTTTGGGGGGTGATACAAAATCTTATTGCAGGTAATACAGTTGTGTTTAAACATTCAAATAAATGTACACGAATAAGTAATTTGTTAGGTGAAGTGTTAATGAATCATTTGCCCAAGGGGGTTTGTAGCGTTGTTTATGGAGCAGGTGATGATGTAGGTGAGTATTTAATGAATAATAATTTAGATCTTATATGTTTTACTGGAAGTACCTTTGTTGGCAGGCATTTAAATCAAGTGGCAGCTCAAAAATTTATCCCTGCAATTTTGGAATTGGGTGGGTCTGCAGCAGGTATAGTTTTTGAAGATGCTGATCTTGGTATGACAGTAGAATCTATTTATAATTATCGTTTTTTGAATAGTGGTCAAAGTTGCGATGGTCTTAAGCGGTTGTTGGTGGATAGTCGTATATTTGATGAAGTTGTAGAAAGACTTTATACACTGATTGCATCAAAAAAAGTTGGTTGCGCCAACGATCCATTAACAGATATTGGTCCGTTAGTAACTGAGTATCAAGTGAAAAAATTAAAAAAACAAGTTGAAGATGCTGTGAACAAAGGAGCTATTGTGATTGCAGATGCAAGTTGTTTAAAGAATCAAGCAGGCTTATTTTGTAAACCAACTATTTTGACGAATATCACTTGTGATATGAAAGTATGGAGAGAAGAAACCTTTGGCCCTGTTTTACCTATTATTCCTTTCTTTACTGAAGAAGAGGCAGTTTGCTTGGCAAATGATTCTATGTATGGTCTTGGGGGATATGTTTACACTCAAGATAAAGAACGAGCATTAAGAGTAAGTCGGCTCTTGCAGACTGGCAATGTGAGTATTAATAATGCAAATTATGTTATTCCGCAGGATCCATTTGGTGGTTGTAAGCAATCTGGGTTAGGTCGTGAGCATGGAAGATATGGTTTACGAGAATTAACTTCTTTGAAAGTAGTAGCATTGAAAAAATGAGGATTTCGAACGAATTTTTGTTATTATAAAGTTGCTTTGTGTGGGCTAGACAATATAAAATATTGTTTGTTATTATGTGATTGTTAAAAAATAACAAACAATAGAGAGAGGTTTTGTATGGAGTTTTATTTTATTTTTAAGGTTGGCTTTATGAGTGGTGCTTTGATGTCTATGTTTGCGATGGTGATGCACAAAATTGGTTTTAGTAGAATGAATATGGTTGCTTATTTGGGTGGACTATTAACTAAGAAAAGTTCTGGAATAATTAGTTTTATGATGGGCATGTTCACGCATTTTATGCTTTCAGTATTAGTTGCATATATGTATTTTTTTGCGCTTACCTATTTTTGGAGCGCAATAACATGGCAACATGGTATGACCTTAGCTTTAGGGCATTGGGTTGCTTCAGGAGCTTTGCTTCCATGTGTAGATGCAGTAAACAGTGCTGTTAAAACGCAGCAAGTGTCTGCTTTAGGTTATTTTGCTCAAGATTATGGAATGGGAGCAGTTATAACTTTTTTCATTGGCCATGTAATTTATGGAACATCAATAGGTTTTTTTCTTTCATGATTTATTAATGAACTATTGGTGATAAAAAAAGAGGAAGAAATCGTAATGAAATCTTCCTCTTTTTTATGCTTTTAATAAACGATTATTTATCTTCAGCTTCTACGTCAATAGGGCTTTGATCTGAATCATTTGACTGATCGTCATTTGATGATTGATCAGCACTTCCTTGTGCATACTTTGAAAGTGATTCAATTTGCTTCATGAATTCATTTGTCGCTTCAGTTAAACCTTCAAGATCAGACGCTTTGTCTTTAAGATCTTGTTTAGCTTTGTCAATTGACTCTTGAATTGGAGCCAGTTCTTCAGCGCTGATTTTTTCTTTGTTATCAGCAACTAAACGTTCAGCTTGTAAAATCATGCCATCAAATTTATTTCGTGCATCAACAAGTTCACGAGCTTTTAAATCTTCAGTTTCATGTTCTTTTGCATCTTGAACCATTTTTTCGATATCTTCTTTTGAAAGACCACTACTATTTTTGATAGTAATTGAGTGCTCTTTACCAGAATTGTTATCTTTAGCTGTTACACTTAGAATTCCGTTTGCATCGATATCAAAAATAACTTCAATTTGAGGTACGCCACGAGGAGCTTGTTTGATGCCTTCAAGCATAAACTGACCAAGTGATTTGTTGTCTTTTGCGAATTGACGTTCACCTTGTACAATTTGAATACCAACAGAAGGTTGATTGTCAACAGCAGTTGAGAATACCTGTGATTTTTTTGTTGGGATTGTTGTGTTACGTTCAATTAATTTTGTTGCAATTCCGCCTTCAGTTTCGATACCTAGTGACAATGGAGTAACGTCAAGTAGTAAAACGTCAGTTACGTTACCACCTAAAATACCACCTTGAATAGCTGCACCGATTGAAACAACTTCATCAGGATTAACTGATTGATTTGGTTCTTTACCAAAGAATTCTTTTACTAAAGCTTGTACTTTAGGAATTCGAGTTGATCCACCAACTAAAATCACTTCGTTGATATTTGCTTTTGCAATTTTTGAATCAGCTAGAGCTTTTTTACATGGCTCAAGTAGTTCTTTGAATATGTTTACACATAAACTTTCAAATTTAGCACGACTAATTTTTAATACTAAATGTTTTGGACCAGAAGCATCAGCAGTGATGTAAGGTAAGTTTATTTCAGTTTCTTCTAAAGCTGAAAGTTCTTTTTTAGCTTTTTCTGCGCCTTCTTTTAATCTTTGAAGAGCCATTTTGTCTTGGCGAAGATCAATCCCTTGTTCTTTTTTGAATTCATCAATGATGTAGTTTGTTAGAACATCATCAATATCATCACCACCAAGTTTGTTATTTCCGCTTGTTGCTTTTACTTCAATAACACCATCTTCAATTTCAAGAATTGAAACGTCAAATGTTCCACCACCAAAGTCAAAAACAGCGATAGTTTCTGATTTTTTCTTTTCACAGCCATATGCAAGAGCTGCAGCAGTTGGCTCGTTAATGATTCGACGTACGTTAAGTCCTGCAATTTGGCCAGCATCTTTTGTCGCTTGACGTTGTGCGTCATTAAAGTATGCAGGAACAGTGATAACAGCTTCTGTTACTTTTTCGCCGATATAATCTTCTGCAACTTGCTTTAATTGGCTTAAAATAGCAGCTGAAATTTCTTGTGGAGTATATTTTTTACCTTCGATGTCAAAAGCAACATCACCATTTGCATCTGCTACTATTTTGTATGGGTAGTTTTGAATATCATTTTTAACTTCATCAAACTTGTGCCCAATGAATCTTTTAGCTGAATATATTGTGTTAAATGGGTTTGTAACTGATTGACGTTTTGCAACAGTTCCCACAAGGCGTTTGCCATCTTTTGTAAAAGCTACGATTGAAGGAGTTGTATTTCCACCTTCTTTGTTAGGAATAACTTTTGCAGTTGATCCTTCCATGAATGATACAACTGAATTGGTTGTACCAAGATCGATTCCAATAATTTTTGACATATTATTGTTCCTTCATCTTCTAGTGTTATAGATAATCTTATTACTTTAAAATGATACTATCTTGGTTGAGACCTGTCAAATATTTATTAAATAATATGAGTCTTATTGACTAAGATTGTTTACCTGTCTTTGTGGATCATGACTCTTCACTGATACCTTGATTACATCAATGTAAGGTTTGTTTTCTGTGTAGTGGCTATAACATTTAAGGTAGCGAGTGTGTTTCTTTCTGGGGAATCTTTATTATTCGTATAATGCATTAATGGTCTGCTCTCCTAACGTATTGTGTTCGGCCTTTTATCCATGTTTTTATTGATTTTTGTTCTATTCCCTCTGTGGTTAATTTTCGCATAACACATACTTTTCGTAATTGATGTTTACATTTCTGCCTAACGGCGCGGTAATTTTTTCCATTGATTTTAGTACTCCGTCTCCTAATTAATCCGAATACTTTGGAGAAAAGCTCTGGGGGGATTAATTAGTCGTCTACGTATTTTTAAAACAATAAGAATTAAAAATAAGGAATAAGAAATAAGGAATAAGAAATAAGGAAAGGAGTGGAGCATTTATAAGTAAAGAAATTGAATAATACGGAATACAGAATAATAATGAAGGGGAGGGATTAAGAGGATATAAGCAAGGCAGGGAAGGCAGGGAAGATAAGGACTAAATACACTAATAAAAAAGAAAAAAGAAGAAAATAAAGATAAAGGCTGAATTTTTTCATTGTTATTATTCCCGTGTACAAGGCTGGATATTTTAATTGTTATTACTCCCGTGTACTTAGAGAGATTTACTCTTCTAGTTACCAGGGGACACAAGAGCATTCTTATATTTAAAATACCTGATTATGTTAGTTGGTTTGTGCCATGACAGTTAACATGACAGTTAAGTTGTATGCGTAATCATTATTGTTAATGAGAGATCGTACTTAATAAAAGTAACAAGGGCAAATGCATTCGCCTGCATAGCGACTATAACAATAGATGGTTGAATAATACGATGATAATATTGAAAGAAGTGAATGTAAATCAATTGCTATAATTGTGAGGTGATATTAATAATTAAAATAAACTTTTTCAAAATTTAATTAAGTTATTAAATTACATTGAATTTTGACTGTATTTTATTGATCCATAAAGTGAAGAATAGTAGGGTGCGGGAACATGGAAATCAATAACGCAATATTTTTTGGATGATGTGTCGTTTCAAAATAAAAAAATTATAGGTAATAAAATAGGGGATATTTATGGATCCCCTATTTTATTGTTATTTTATAAAAAATATTTTGCTTGATATGTCAGTATAGCTTCTAAAAATTGTGTATTGTGGTTCTTTTTATTATGAGATGAAGCTTTTTGAGCGTCTCTTATTTCAGGATTTATAAATTTTTCTGAGCATGAAGTTTTTACTGAATTTTGTAAATTACTATCAGCATTATTGGGGAGTTGAGGGCGTCTATTAATAAATAAAGGTTTGTGAGTGCGAGTCCACTGTTTTGATCGTGGTTGTGCTTTTAAATTTTCTTTTAAAAATGCTATAAATCGTTCTTCGTGATATGCATTTAACTTGGTATCTTTAGATAATTCATGTTGTAATATAGGAGTATGTGATTGTTCTACAGGCAGTATGTTCGTAGGGATGACTGTCTTCAAAGTTTTATTTGAATTGTAGCAGCCTGTAAACATTGTTTTGAGTGGGCATGATACTAAAAAAATAGACAAAATAATTTGATAGCCAACTAATTTATAGTTATTCATTCTCGATTCCTTTTGTGATCCAATTTAAAACATTTATTTAAATAATACTGGTGTAATAAGTTAAAATATTTTTTTTGCAAAAATTGCTATTGTGAGGGTGTGAAAAAATAAGCATGTATTGTTGGAATATTCCAATATTTCTTGGCAAGAAAGGATATGAATATTAAAGATATTAATTTAACAAATATAAGGACAGTAATGGTTAGATAATTATTTATATTTATATTATGTAAGATGAAATAAATAGATGTTAGTATCGTAAAAAGTTCTAAGCAATTTATAGTTGCAAGGATCGCTGATTTATGTTGAGATATAAACAATTTTTCATAAATCAAAGTTATTTGTTCTAAAAATCCTACAATGAAAAATAAAGTTATTTGAATAATCGTTATCTTAGTAATACTTTCTGTATAGTAGTTACATCCAACAATACATATCGTCGTGATTGTCATGGTAAGTAAAAAACGAAAGTAAATTTGCGATATTTTTGAAAAAACATTCTGAACTAAATGAGTTGATGTGCTATGTGTATGTGATAAAACTGCTCCGCTCGTCGTGCTTATTGTTTTGTAAATGAATGTGTAGCCAAGTGTTATAATATTAGTAAAGAATTTTATTGTTGCAGCTTGTTGAAAACCTAAGACATAGGCAAATAAAATAGTCATACTGTTTGGTGAAAAAATCGTTTTTGATACTTGATGAATGTAATTATATATCGATTGTTGCAATAAAATTGTCGAAGGTATGTTAGGAGTGATAGTCGTGCTGTCAGGCAGTTGATAATAGTATTTACATAATACCGATGTTAGATAGATTAATTCAATTGAGACTGTAATGAGCATTGATAAGAATATTGTACATAAAGAAATTGAATGCCCAAAGCCATACATTATCCATATAGCACTCACATATGTTGTAATCATACCGAATTCGGCGTAAGCAATTTCTTTATTTAAAAAAGCAAGTTGAGCAATTGAGTTAATTGTTTTTTTGATACTTTCAATAACGAAAATAGCTAAAATTATACAGAATAATTGGTGTTTACAATGAAAAAATATGCTTTCTGATACATGAGGAAGTAGTAGCATGCTATTATATATTATTACTGCGATAGTTATGATGCCAATAATCCGTATTGCTCCGTAATGAATAAGTTGTAAGAAGCTTTTTTTGCTTTGAGAAAATATTGAAAAAAATGGTAATAGTGTATCGTCAAATCCAAAGTTTGTCATCGCTATGGTGAGGTATATAATTGCAAATATAGTGCTTTGTATACCATATAATTCTTTTGAGATAATTGAATACAGCATGATCTGATGCAACAACAAGATTGCTTTATATAAAAATGTAACGGAGGTGTTCCAGGTTAAAGCTTTTATGAATCTTTTATGCATGAGGCTATATTTCTTTAGTAATTATTTTTTATACTAAGTCGTCATTATCTATTTAAAATGAAAACGAAGCAGATGTAAACAATATGAATATTTTTTACTTGAACAGATTTTACATTTTTATCTTTTTTGTAACAAGTTTTGCATCTGCTGTTGATCAGACGCATGCAGATATTTTGAATGCACCAGAATTAATAGATATACGGCTAACGCTTACAGCTCTTAAAGATATTCAGCATGAATTGGAAGATGATCCTAGTGAATTAGAATCAGACGTCATTATAGAAATTATTTTAGTTTGTGTTGAAATGTATGAAAAAATTGTGGAAGTTACTGTAACTCATTCTTTAATGGTTAATGTCGCTGGACAACAAAATCTTCATGATGCTATTGTTAGAATTATAGTACTCCATGTTATAAAAATTATTAATATCTTGTATCATGAATTTCTTCAGTTTGTTTTTAATCATAAAATTACATGGAAAGAAAAGATTGCTCATAGTTTGTGGATTTTTGGAGTGATATTAATCATTAAAACAGGTATAGAAAAATTACCAAAATCTATAAATCCGGCAATTATTCTTACAGATGTTTTCAATAATAATGGTGAGAAAGCCTTTTGGCCTACAGCTAAAAAGACTCTTTTGGGTGATTCTCTTACAAAAAAATTATAAATTCGATATAATTTAGATTCATAATGGATAATCTCTTTTACGTATAAAGGGTTAAACCTTCTTGCGCTAAATGGGAGATGGTATGTTTTTGTTAAACGAAAAGGTAATATACCCTGGATATGGAGTTGCAGTCATTCATCGTTTAGTTGAAAGATTGATGTTAGGCAAAAAAACCAACTTCTTTGAACTTAAATTTGATAATAAAGAAATGACAGTTCTTATTCCAGAAGACAGACTCGAATCTATTGGTGTGCGAAAATTAAGTACTTTGCCAGAATTAACCTACATGTTCAAGCACCTCAGTGAGTTTGATGCAAGTGATATTGTTACAGAACACAATGCAAGCACATGGAATAAACGGAACAAAGAGTATCAATATAAGTTGAGAGGTGGACAGTTAATTCAAATTTCTGATATTTATAAAGAACTACAGCTTATTGCACTAGATAAAGAGTTATCGTTTGGCGAACGCAATTTATTTAACCAAATTGAATTTTTACTTATAGAAGAAATCACATCGGTTAAAAAATATGATGTAGAAGAAGTTAGATTGAAGTTACGACATCCATTTGAAGTTATGGAAAAAAAACTTGCTCATAATATCATTCATAAGACGAATTCACAAACACACGCATCATTATAATTAATTTTATGAAATTATTAGAACGGATAGGTTTTTATGAAAAGCTTATCCGTTTTATATTTGATCTAAATTCTAAGTGATTGTTTTCGTTAGATTTGTATTGTATTCTGATTCTTATGTGATGTAGATAATAGATGTAGATAATAATAGATAGTTTTGAATCTGGAATAATTAAGTTATGAGCGCAATCAATAAAAAATTCGTCATTCTCATTTCTGGTCCAACAGGAGTAGGTAAATCAAACATTGTTCAATGTATCGCAGATGAGTACGGACAGAATGTTTTAGGATCTTCTATTGAGGTTGTTAATGCTGATATTGGTTCGTTTTACACGCATCTTACAATCGGCACTGCAAAGCCTGATTGGCAAAATCAAAGCGTTCCCCATCATTTTTTTGATGTAATTGATACTACTGCTAGCTGGACTGCTCCACAATTTCGAGAAAAACTAGAGACACTAGTTCAAGAAATTTGGTCTCGTGGAAACATACCAGTTGTTGTAGGTGGATCAGCATTTTATATTCAAGCATTTTTTTATAAAAATCATACTATGACATTACCAAGTGAAGATTTAATTATTTCGCTTGAATCTCAGGAGCCATCAGAATTATGGGAGCAATTGCATCAAATTGATCCGCAACGAGCTCAGAAAATAGAAGTTAATGATCATTACAGATTAGTCAGAGCGTTGGCCATTTGGCACACACAGGGTCAAGCACCTTCGGATTTTCAACCAATATTTAATCCAATTGCTCCATTTTATTTTATAACACTTACTCGAGATCGAGATCAGTTGTATCAAATGATTGATCAGCGTGTACATCAAATGATGGAAGCTGGCTGGTTAGATGAAGTCAGATCGTTAATAGATGATGAAGAGTGGGTTGATTTTTTACTAAAAAAGAAAATGATAGGCTACGATTTACTTGCTGGATACTTACTTGGATATCAATCAGAGCAAAGTTTGGAAGAAATTACTGGTTTGATTGCCCAAAGAACAAGAAATTATGCCAAACGACAAATTACTTTTTTGAAAAAACTCCAAAAGAACATTAAAGAATCTATCGTGACAAGTCAGCAGTATGCTCACTGGGATTACAAAGTTCAGGAATTTAATGTAAGCATGTCTAGCTTGGATGTCATTGTGCAATCAGTTATAGTAATGATGCGCTCAATTTAATTATTTTATAAAATTACATTCTTTTTTAAAATAATTAAATTTAAATATATAATTGATTTTAATTTTAGATGTTGATTGTCATTAAAAATGAAGATATCTACTTTTGTTTTTTAATAAATATTTAGTAATAAGCTGAATGGAACTTGACTTTATATGATCTTAGTTTATATATAAAGCAGTTGTCAGAGAGGATTTTACAAATTTTAAAGTGAGCATAATTTATGGAACCGTACAATTCATTTACTCAATCGCCAAAAGATCAAATAATATTTAGTAAGCGCCAAGCTAGTATGTTTATGGCGAGTATGGTTATTTTTTGTTTATTTATTTTTATTATTGGTTATTTTCTTGGTAAAAGAACAGCGATTAATGATTTTTCGTCCGACGTTACACAAAACTCTCTACATGATCAAATTGATTATCTCTTAACAACTCAATCATTACAGTCATCTCAACAAGAAGATTTGGCGTTAGATCAATCAGATTCTGATGAGGATAATAGTGTTAATAAAAATGATATACCTTCATTAAATATACCGGTAGAAGTAGTAGAACAGTCTCAAAATATTGCACCATCCATAGTTAGCGAACAAAAAAATAAAATAGTTGATCTTGCTGACAACCTTACAAAAGATTCTCAGTATGCCTGTCTTATAGGGTTTGGAACTAAGACAGCTGCAAATGCTTTTGTTGCTCGACTTAAAAAACATAATGTGCCTGTTATATTAAAAACAATTATAAGCAAGACTGCCGCAGGGAAATCACGAACTTGGTATCAAGCGGTAACTCCAACTTATGATTCAGCTGAACAATTACAGGAGATCGTACAAAAAGTAAAAAGACTCGAGCATATTAGAGATAAAGATATTAAAATCGTTCACGTAAAATAATAATTTTATAGTACACATCAATATGGATAATTATTTATCCATCGAAAAAAAGGATTTTTATGATCAGTGCATTAAGACAATCTGTAAAAAGTAGTTTTTTCAAAATGTTTTTATGGTTGTTTCTTCTTATGATGTTATTTGGTGGATTATCATTTAATTTCACGGATACATCAAACTGGGTTGTTAAAGTTTATCAAAATAAGATTACTGATATGCAGTGGTATAAATCATTAGATAATGCCCAAAAGCAATTAGATTATATTAAATCTCTTGGAATTAACTGGCCTCAAACTGAACCACTTGATAAAGAAGTATTGCGCCGATCTCTTAATGATCTTCTTTTGAAGCATAATGCACAGGAATTACAATTAATAGTTCCTTCAATTCTTATTCAAGATGAATTTGAGTCGAAGTTGCAAAATCTTCCAGAAGTTTTTTTTGATGAATCAGGAAGATTAAGAAAAGATTTATTTGAACAACAAATTGCTCCAAATACATTTGAATCTTTTATAGATGAAATTGAAAGTGAAGTATCATCAAATTTAATTCATGATCTTATCACTCTTGGAACATCATATGTTTCACAGTTTGAAATTGCAGCGCAATATAATGAAGAATATGCGAATAAAAAATATAGCATTCTTACCTTTTCTCAACAGAAAGCATTAGAAGCGGCAAAAAACAAATCTGTTTCCGATGAAGTTCTTGAGCGATTTTATAAAAAAAATGAACATGGTGATACGTATAAAACAATAGAGAAAAGATCTGGCATTTGCTGGAAATTTAATTCTAAAAATTATGGTATGTCAGTATCTGATAAAGAAGTTTCTGCATATTATGATAAAAATAAAAAAACAGAATATTTAGAAACTGCAGCTCAAGTACAAGTTCATAGAATTTGGTTTGATGCACAATCAACAGATGCTCATGATCATATTCAAGCGATTCATGATGAAGTGGTAGTTGATCCAACAACATTTAAAGCTGTAGGTAAAAAAATAGCTTTATTAAAAAATAAAGATCAAGGGTTTGAAACAACTGATTTCTTTACAAAAAATTCAACATCGTACGATAAAGTTTTGGTTGATACAGCTTTTGAACAATTGAGTCAAGATAATGACATTTCTGATGTTATTAAAACTGATAAAGGTTATGAGATATTACAACGCGTTACTCGAAAATCAGCATCTTATAAACCGTTAACAGCTGTTAAAGATCAGATACATACAAAATTAACTGAAGAAAAATTTGCAAAACGTTTCCAACAGGATGCAGAAAGAATCGCGGGAAATGTGCGTTACAGTGACCCTAAGGCAATTGAAGCATTTGTTGAAAAACGTAAAGGCATAAAAGATACATTAGCACTTGATGCAAAAAAACAAGGTGTTATCTATACTCATCTATTCCAAACAGAGAATAATCATTACGCGGTATTTATGGATGGTAAAGATGGAGTGTTGTTGCAATGCACTGAAGTCGTTAAAAAAGCATTAAAACCATTTAAAGATGTTAAATCAATGGTTGTGACACATTATTATAAAAAAATAGCTCATGATGAAATGCAAACGATAGCAGCAGAAGCAATGAAACAGGCTTCACATGTAAATCTAGATGAAATAGCTCAAAAGTACGGGGCAGCATTATCAAGCGCAGAGTTTACACACAAAGATGGTAAATCTGAGTTTTCATCTGCGTTACGTAATCCTGAAGTTACGCAAAAAGTTAAGACTCTACAATCAGTGGGAGAAATGGTTGATGTTGTTACGAGTTCAGAAAGCCTGCTTATTCGTTTGGATGAAATAGACCCAATTAATGAAGAATTATTTGCAGAAAAGTCTTTAAATATAAAAAAAGTGCTTGAAAATAAGCTAAAACATAAAGGAAGAGATAGTTTTATTGCTTCTTTGTATAGACATGCTAAACTTAACTCTAAGATAGAAATTAAAGCTCAACTGTTAAAAGACACAAAAGAAACTGTATGACAAAACAAAAGAACACTGAAAAGAATGTCGGATTCCAGGATTTCGAGTTTAAAAAGAAATCTTTAGAAGTCACATTTGCACAAATACACAAGCAGTACGGTAAGGGATCAGTCATGCTATTGGGTGACAATCCTATAGCTGATATTAAAACAATCTCAACGGGATCACTTTTAATTGATGATGCAATTGGGATCGGAGGATTGCCTTGTGGTCGTATTATTGAAGTGTTTGGACCAGAGTCTTCAGGTAAAACTACTTTAGCTTTACAAGCAGTTGCTGAGGCTCAAAAAGCTGGAGGCATTTGCGCTTTTATTGATGCTGAGCATGCTTTAGATCCAAAATACGCAGCTAAATTAGGCGTAATGGTTGATGATTTAATTATTTCTCAACCAGATTTTGGTGAACAAGCTTTGGATATTGCAGAAATGTTGATTAGATCGGGCGCTGTTGATATGATTATTATTGATTCAGTTGCTGCGCTTGTGCCAAAAGCTGAATTAGATGGTGATATGGGTGATACTCACGTTGGACTTCAAGCTCGATTGATGTCACAAGCTTTAAGAAAGCTGGCTTCAATTGTTCATAAGTCTGATACTATATTGTTATTTATCAACCAAGTTCGTCAAACTATTAGTGGTTTGTCATTTGGTCCAAAAGAGACTACAAGTGGTGGTAAAGCGTTAAAGTTTTATGCATCATTGCGTCTTGATATTAGAAAAATTGCATCTTTAAAGAAAAATGATGTTCATTTTGGAAATAAAGTTGCAATTAAAGTTGTTAAAAATAAAGTTGCGCCTCCTTTTAAACGCGTAGAAGTTGATTTGTTGTTTAATGAAGGCATTAGCAAAGAACTTGGTCTTATTGATATGGCGTTATTGCGCAATGTTATTAAGCAATCAGGATCTTGGTTTTCATTTGGTGACATAAAATTAGCGCAAGGTCGTGAGCAGGTTCTTGCATTGTTGAAAGACGATAAAAAACTTGCAGATGACATATTGATTAAAATTAAAAGTGCGACAACAGTTGTTTAAAAAAATATAGAGATTTTTGTAGGAGTTAATTTTACATTGAAGAAAAAAGCTCGTAAAAATCTGATTAACGATCAGATTGTTGCAGAAAACGTTCAGGTAATATCAGCTACAGGTGAAAACCTGGGTGTTGTTTCATTAGCTAAAGCTTTAGAATTGGCTCAGCTTGCACGTTTGGATCTTGTCATGTTAGATGATGAGGAGAATGACGTTCCTTTAGTTAAGGTTATGGATTTTGGTAAAAATTTATATGCCAAGAAAAAGAAGATGTCTGAAGGAAAGAAAAAGCAAAAAGTCGTCAAGACTAAAGAAGTGAAAATGGAACCTAAAATCGGAATTCATGATTATAACACAAAAATGAATCAAGGAATTAAGTTTTTAGAAGCTGGTAATAAGTTGAAAGTCACATTAGTCTTTAAAGGTCGCCTTGTTCATACAAAAGATGTACGTGGTGCAGAAATGTTTGCTCAAGTTGATCAAACATTTCTCGATGCAGGCTTAACAAATATAGCACAAGAAAATGACCTAAAAGCAGGCCCTTTTTGGTCAAGAATTTATTATACAAAAGCAAAATAAGGTTTAATTATGCCTAAAATGAAAACAAACTCAGCAGCAAAGAAAAGATTTTCAAAAAAAGCTGGTAAGAAAATTAAATATTCTCAGGGTTTCCGTCGTCACTTGTTAACAAAAAAAACAACAAAAAGAAAACGTGATTTGCGCCAAGGTGCTTATTTAAATTCTGTTGACGTACCTCGCATCATGAGATTATTACCAAATTAAATTATAAACATAAGGAATTAAAGAATGTCTAGAGTTAAACGTGGCACGGTCACTAAAAAACGTCATAAACGTTTATTAAAACAAACAAAAGGTTATTACGGGCAACGTAAAAACATTTTCTGTAGAGCTAAAGAAACATTAATGCGTGCGTTAGCATATGCTTTCCATGGTAGAAAATTAAAAAAACGTAACATGCGTAAATTGTTCATTGTTCGTATCAATGCAGCTGCTCGCACATTTGGTTACTCATACAGTGTTTTCATTGCAAATTTAAAAAAATCTAACATTGTTCTTAACAGAAAAATGTTAGCTCAAATAGCTGTTTTTGAACCGGCTGTATTTGCAAAAATTGTTGATGCTACAAAAAATTAACTATGTCTTGACGTGGCTAGTTCATTCATACTAGACTGTGTCGAAAATGGTTTATTTATAAAAAAGCACAGACAAAAGGAGAGTATAATGGGAACAATGCCTGCAAACAGAAATGAGCAAAATTTTCAAGAAAACTACAATCTTAATTTAACTCTTTTGGAAGAAAAAGTTATTCGTTTAGTTGATATGGTAAAAAAAATCAAACAAGCGAATCAAACTTTACAAGAAGAGAATCAAATGCTGAAAAATCAGTTGATGAACGCTGAAAGATCTTTAGTTGATGAAGCTAAGGACCTTGAAGAGCTTAGCCAGGAAAAAATGCTGACTAAGATGATTGTTGACGATTTAATTAAAAGTATTGATTCTTTAGTTGATCAAAAGGAATAGTTTTGGATTTAGAATTAAAAAAATACAGAGCTCGTGTTTTCGGGGATACTTATTCGATTGTAAGTGATGAAAAAGAATCACTTATTTTAGAATCAGTTAAAATTGTTGACGGTATTATGCGAGAAATAGCAGAAAATTCACAAATAGTTGATCATAAAAAAATTGCTGTACTGACAGCATTAAAGCTTGCAGCAAGATCTCTAGGTGTGGAAGCTGTTATGGAGCAAGAAAAACAATTATCCAATAGAATAATGGATGTTCTTGATATGCAGGATGCCTCTTTATAAGCTGAATTGTCAAAAATTTGTAAGTGTTATTTTTAAATAATAAGCCATGGGGATTATCCTTTTATGGCTTATTATTTTTTAAATAAATTGAACGTAATTGAAAATACATAACATATGAATTAAAGACTGAAGAATAGAAATTAGGACTTATAAATGATAGCAATTATATTAGTTGCGGCAGGGGTAGTAACAATAATTACCGGATTGGTATTATTGTACTTTGCTCAACAAAAAAACAGTAAGGCGCAAGAGCTTTTAGAGCAATCGTCTGAAAAATTAAAAAATGCTAAGCGCAACATAGAAAATGAACGACGTGAAGCGTATCTTAAAATTAAAGATGAGCTGTATACCAAGCGTAAAGAATTTGATCTTGAGTTAAAACAGGATAAAATCGAGCAAGATCGCTTGCGTGATAAAATGAACGTAAAGTATGAAGCATTAGCCAAAAAAGAAGATAGATTAGGCGATATGCAGCTTGAATTGCAACAAAAAGAGCGTGAAGTTCTTAAGAAAAATGATGTTGTTCGTGCAAGTGAACAAAAATTAAAAACATTATATGATGAATTAATTTTCAAACTTGAACAATTAAGTAATATGACACGTGATGATGCAAAAAAAGCTTTAACTGCAACGTTAGAAGATGAAGTTAAGCATGTTTCTGAAAAATGGATTCAAAAAGTTGAACAAGAAGCGCGTGATACTGCAAAACAACGAGCTGCTGCCATTACCGTAACCGCGATGCAACGATATGTTGCTGACCAAGTTACAGAAATAACTTCAGGCGTTGTTCATCTTCCAAATGAAGAGATGAAGGGCCGTATTATAGGTAAAGAAGGCCGAAATATTAAATCTCTTGAAATGGCAACAGGTATGGAGTTTGTTATTGGTGATACACCAGAAACAATTACTATTTCTGGCTTCAATCCTATTCGTCGTGAAATTGCAAAAAGAGCTCTTGAGCGTCTTGTTCAAGATGGGAGAATTAACCCTACCCGCATTGAAGAAACTGTTGCAAAGTGTGAAGAAGAGTTGGATGAATTAATTCAAGAATTTGGTAAGAATACTATTTTAGAATTTAACATTCAAGGAGTTCATCCAGAAATTGTTACACTGCTTGGTAAATTACACTTTAGAACCAGTTACACTCAAAATGTTTTACAACACGTTAAAGAAGTAGCTGTTTTTTCTCGTATGATCGCAGAAGAATTAGGATTAGATGGAGATGTTGCATTTAGAGCTGGCCTTTTGCATGATATTGGTAAAGCAGTTTCTGCAGATATTGAAGGTCCTCACGCACTTGTTGGTGCAGACATAGCTAAACGTTGTGGTGAATCAGAAGATGTAGTTAACGCAATTGCAGCCCATCATGAAGAAGTACCTTTTAAAAGTATTTATGCACCAATTGTTGTGATTGCAGATACCATTTCAGCTTCAAGACCAGGTGCTCGTAGAGAAACTTTCTCAGCTTATATTAAAAAACTTGAAAAACTTGAAGAAATTGCAAATTCTTACGAAGGTGTAAAAAAAGCATATGCTTTACAAGCTGGTCGTGAAATTAGAATCATTATTGAAGAAGATCAATTGAGTGATGAGAGAACAGCGTCACTTGCTCGAGAAGTTGCAAAACGCATTGAAGAAGAAATGAGTTTTCCAGGTCAAATCAAAGTAAGTGTAATTAGAGAAAAACGTGCAGTTGAGTACGCAAGGTAAATTATGAAAAAAACGATACGAGTTGTATTACTTGGAGATGTTGTCGGAAATATTGGTCGATGTATGTTTCAAAAACATATTAAATCTATCAAAGAAGAACATGACATTGATTTTGTTATTGTGAATGGTGAAAACAGCAATAATAATGGCAGGGGAATAACTTCTCGTATCGTTAATTTCTTTAAGCATAATGGTGCAGATGTGATTACAAGTGGAAATCACATTTGGGATCAATATGAAATTCAAGAATATTTAAAGTCACATCAAGATCTTTTGCGTCCTGCAAATTTTCCTGCAGCATGTCCAGGTTCAGGTGCAACTATCATTGATTGTAATGGTATTTTAATTGGGGTTATTAATGTTCAGGGACGTGTTTTCATGCGTGAACACACTGACAACCCATTTCAATCGGTTGATGCTATTTTAGCTGATATGAAAACAAAAACAGATATTATTTTGATAGATTTTCATGCAGAAGCTACTGCTGAAAAACTTGCCATGGCTTATTATGTTGATGGTAGAGTTTCGGCTATCGTTGGGACTCATACACATATTCCAACCTCAGATCAAAGAATTTTACCTGGTGGAACTGCATACGTTACCGATCTTGGTATGGCTGGGTCACTCAACTCTATGATCGGTATGACAAAAGAAAGTGTTTTGCCAACTTTTTTAAAGCAAATGCCATCGAGATTTATTGTTGATACAAAACCACCAGTCGTTATGTCTGGCGTCTGGATCGAAATTGATGTTGAGTCAGGTAAGGCTCTTGCTATTGAGCGAGTTCATATTGTAGATGACGAGCTTTCAGTCGATAAATAATATGAATGCTATAATTTATTGTCATTTAATTTTGTAGATTTATAATGTTTTTTATACAAATTTTTAATTTTAGGTCGTACTGCAACGTCAAATGCTGTTTTTCCATTCTTGTTAACAATTGTTGTATCAGCACCAGCTTCAAGTAACCAAGTAACCATTGATGGACTATTAAATCGTGATGCCATATGAAGTGGAGTGTTTCCATATTCATCTTGTGCATTAATATTTGCACCTGCATCTACAAGTTCTTGAGCAATTATCACTAAGTTGTTAGAGTCTCCCGGTCGCATTGCAGTTAAAATATGCAAGAGTGTTTCGCCGAATTTGTCAGCTTGATCAACATCAGCTCCTGCAGCAAGTAGCATTGAAATGATTTCCATTTTAAAATTGATTATTGCTTGACGTAGCGGAGTTCCAAATCCAAATGAATCAATTGTTTTATTATTGATTTGTTTGTTTTGTTTGTTCACATCAGCTTTTGCAGCAAGTAATTGTGGAATCACATCAATAGCATTCTCATTAACAGCATAGTATAATGGGGTTTGTCCATTTTTATTATATTGATTAACATCAGCTCCTGCTTGTAATAAATAATCAACAACCTGAGTGTTCTTGCAAGTGATGGCTATTTCTAATAATGTTAATTTTTTTAATGGCGTTGTGTATGTATTAATAAAATCAGCAAAAGGTTGATGAAACAGTAGCCCCCATTCAAGAACTTCTTTGTGAGCAAGAGTCACATCAGTAAGATCAATATTATAGGTGAGTGATAGCATTAAAATATCGACAAGTTGCGGTCCAACTTGAGTAAGACTAATTTCTTGTAGTGAAGCTGGTTGATATACTTCATTTTCTTTTGTTTCTTGAGCAGTATTAATATTTATGTATTGTAATGCTAAGCAGACTAATAGAGCTTTAATTAATTTCATAACAACTTTCTTAATATTTCTATTTTTACAGTTTGATATATTTTGATTATATCATTCACAACATTTCATTGTAAATAGATTGAAGCTTATGCTCATTGAGTTTGCAGCAAGATAAAATTCAAGGTATAATAATATATCGCCTTGATTATCATATTTTTACACAAATAATGGAATGTTGGTTTTTATGAAAAATATAAAAATTTTATTAATAGTTTTGTTTTGCTTTAACCATACTATCTTTTCTGGTCCTGCAATGAGTGCTGAAGAAGTTCCACCTTTAAAAATAAATCAAAGAACATTACGAATTATGTTGCGAGATGCTATAAAGAAAAGTGATTCGTATAGAGTCGGACTTATTACACCGCATATGTCACCTAGCAGTATCAATAAAAGGGACGATAAGGGTTTAACACCTTTGCACTATGCTGTTATATCAAAAAATAATAGTTCTCATAAAATTGCAATAATCGAGAATCTTATATCTTGTGGATCTGATCCTAAAAAATATGATGCTTATGGTAATACGCCTCTTGAATTAGCTGAAGCAATGAGAGATTCTTCTCAGAAGTGTGTTTATGTAGATAGACAAGATGTTTTGGTAATGGATGTTGTTTTTGAAGCTGTAAGCCCTAAATAAAAAACATTAAGGAAATAAATGTATTTAGTTTTTTTCTTGTATGCATTATTAGCATCTACATTCTCTATTGGTAAACTTTTATTGCAATTTTTACCTCCAATATTGTTAATTTCCATTCGTATGATTATTGCCGGTCTTGTTTTATTGTTTACATCGCATCTATTTTCATCTCGAAAAAAAATACGATCATCTGACATGTGGTTATTTGGGATGATTGTGATGTTTCATATTCTGTTTCCATTTATTAGTGAGTTTGTTGCACTGCAGGAATTATCACCTTCATCGGTATGTTTAATGTACAATTTATCACCTTTTTTTTCTGCCTTGTTTTCATATTTTATTTTTGATGAAAAAATGTCATGTAAAAAATGGATTGGATTTTCTATTGGACTTGCAGGTATTCTTTTTTACACGCAGTGTCAACAATCAATAGACTTAACTGTTACGTGGGCGCATGCTTTAATGCTATTCTCTGTGATAACATCTTCTCTGGGGTGGATATTTGTTCGTCTTCTTGTTAAAAATAAAGGTTATTCGACTTTGACTGTAAATGGTTTCTCTATGCTTGTTGGAGGGCTTATAGCTTTACCATTATCCACAATGATTGAGGGCGCTATTCATGTTGATATATCACAGATTCCTTATATTTTTGGATTATTGTCTTTGATGATACTGATCGCTAATATTTTATTTTATAATTTATACGGTTATTTATTAACAAGATATACTGCAACATTTCTTTCTTTTGTTGGATTTATTACACCATTATTTGCAGCATTGTTTGAATGGTTACTATTTGGAACAATGATACAAACAGATTTTTTTATAACAGTTTGCATCATTGGTATGGGAATTTTTATATTTTACCAAGAAGAACTTAAGCTTGGTTATATTGTAAAATATTAGAAGAAAGCTGTTTTGTACTTCCCTCTAATATTTTGTGATTGGAATGCTTTTTAAGCTTTTATATATTCTAATAATAAATCTTTAGCTGAACCTAGCATTTGAAAATTAACTTCTAGAGAGCCAATGCGTAAATCTGATTGTTTGTCTGGATGGCATAGTAACGCTAATTGTTTATAAGCACGTCTTATTTCTAATTTTGTTACATCATCGTTATCTGTTGTGATTCCAAGTATATATTTAGCTGCCGCAATTGATTCATTATTAATTATTTCGTGTTCTATATCATCTAAATCTTCTTGGCTTGGTTTATATGCTACGTGTGTATCAAAAAACTCTTCATCATCTTCATTGTCATCAGCAGATGATTCTCTACGGAAATTTTGATTATTCACTGGAGGTGATGTTGGATAGTAGTGCTCGTATAAATTATTCATATCATTGAATGACGGCATTTTTTCATATAGATATTCTGCTCCCTCAGCTGTTATGCTTGCAGCTGCCTTTGCATAACGAGATGCTTTTTCAGCTATAATAGGACTGTTTTTTACAGCTAACTCTATAGTAGGTGCTATTGCATTGTATGTATATTTTGCGTTATTTTTTGCATAATCAAAAGCAGCGGCAGCTCCAGATGATGTATGATCAAAAGCAGCAGCAGCTTTCTTTGATAACTTATCATAAACGCCTGGAATAATTGTTATTTCTGCTCCAGCATCAGCTAATATTTTCATAATATCTCTATTGTTTTTTTCTTGAGCAATATCATAAGGAGTTTTATTTTCATTATTGCGCTCATTAATATGAGCTCCAGCTTCTATGAGTTCTTTTACAGCATCTTCATTATTATGTTTTGCAGCTGTATGCAAAGGTGTGTCGCCATTCTTTAATGGTAAATTAATATTGGTAGCTTTACTGTCGAGCAGAATGCCAAGCATTATTTTTTTGTGTTGAGCAATGACAATAGATAATGGGGTTTGTCCTACAAAATCAGTTAAATTTGTATCAGCTCCAGCATCTACTAATATTTCAACAATTTTATTTTTAGTACCATTAACTGCTACAAGAAGAGGAGTTTTTTCAGTAACATCTCGACCATTAACATCAGCACTTTGTTGAATTAAATTTGAGACATCCTCAGTTCGTCCATTTTTAATAGCTATGAATAATTGATTGTTTAATGATTGCTCATCCAGCTTTTCCCCAGCAGATTCAATGAAATCGCATGTCATTCCAAACATAGATATAAACAATATTATTAAATTTTTATTTTTCATGATAATCGTTTCTTCTTAAGGGTTAATTCAATGTGTCTTTTTATTAAAATATTAAATATCTATATTAAGTGTCAATGGATTTGTATTTGTAGGTCTGGTAGTCTTGCTTGATTTGTTCATTTGTTATGCATTCAAAGGTTGAAATATTACGGTCATAGCAATGCGATGCTCACTGTTTTCTATATATTATCATAATTCATTGTTTTCTATTTGAAACTTTATGTATAATAATAAAAATTAAGAAACATGAAACATCACAAGGAGTGCAATATGAAAAAATTACATAGAAATATCCTGTTTTGCTTATTTATTGTAAGTAATATGCAAGTTTTAGTGTCGCGAGAAAACAGGTCGCAGACAATTGAAAACCATGAAAGCAAGCAATTTATCACAACTCCTTTACATAAAGCTGTTGTAAGGCAATATTTTAATCAACATAAAAAATTAAAATTAATTGAAGACCTTCTTAACGAAGAATATGATGTGAATGCTCGAAATGAAGATCTTCGAACACCATTATGGCTGACAAGTTTTTATGGTGGTAATATTGAGATAGTTCATTTGTTAGTAGGTTATGGTGCAGATGTTACTATTCCAGATATATTTAATGTTACGCCATTACACAATGCTATTAAGCGTAATGATATGCAACTAGCAGAATATTTACTTGATGCTGGTGCAATAATGCATCCAAGAGCTGCTGAAAAAATGATAAATTTTAAGGATGATGGAAAACAAAGTCCGTTTGATCTTATACAAATTGATGCTATTGATAAAGATTTATTGAATGAAATTTTACATGATAATGAGGAAATACAATGAACAACATAAAAATTGAAATTACTGTATTGTTGATCTTAATAACATCATTTGCTTATGCGGGTACTTCTGCAGAGCTTACTCATGATTCTGAGTTGAATGACATTGCTAATTATACCGAATCTCCTGGTTATGATAATGATAATTATACAACATCAGTTGATTATGATGCAGAAACCGATTATCCGTTTAATGATCTTCCATTCGAATTTAAACCATTTATGAAAGATTTTAACTTGCAACCACAGTCTATTAATTATCAAGATAGTAAAGGTCAAACATTATTAATGATGATTGCTGCGCAAGATAACCAAAAGAGAATTATGCAATTTACGTTGGAGCAACTATTGGCAAATCCTAACGTGAAAAACAGACAAGGGCAAACAGCTCTACACTTCGCTGTTATGAGTGGTAAAACTTTTGTTGTTAAATCATTATTGCAACATAATGCTTTGATTGATGTGCAAGATCATGAAGGCAAGACGCCGTTGTATTGCGCTGTAGAAAAAAATTATGTTGGAATTGCTAATTTATTATTGCAGCAGGGCGCAGATCGAAGATTGGGAATTTTTGAAACTGGAGAATTACCGCAAGATAAAGCAAGTACTCCTGCAATGAGAATGGTTTTTTCTAATAATCCTACAGATAAAGATTCAAATAGCCTGAAATTTTATCTGTAACAATCGTATAATGCACCAAATTTATACTTTTTAACATATAAATTTTGATACAATTTTTTTAAAATATAGATATTGTTTTCATTTGTTTGTTTTTGTATATTATTATATTGAAATAATGCAAAATGAAATTATATATACTTACTAATACAGATGAATACTTCATGTGAATTATTCATCTGTATTAATTTAAACAAGGTTTACAAAATGAATAAATATGTTTTTTTAATTTTATTAAGTGGATATTCAATCTGTTTTTTACAAGCTTCAGATACATCAGAAATTAATAAAAGAGCGAAAATATTTAACGCCGTAAGACAATCGGTGATATTTGGCAGCAACTCTCAACGTTCTATTGAAAAGCTTCTGCAAGATGAAAAATATTGTAAATATTGTAACGATCAAGATCAACATGGTGATACATTATTATATTCTTCTATTAAATCATTTAATTTAGGTGCAGCTCTTACACTGCTTGAGGGTGGTGTATCAGTTCATGTAACAAATAATCTAGGCCTTACTCCTTTGCATTATGCAATGATTTTTCATGTTAATGATATTATTACTCAAAAATTATTGGATGCAGGGTCTGATGTACAAGCAAAAGATTATTTTGGTGTGTCTTTATTACATAGAGCAGTTGTTAATGAAAGTGTAACTGATGTACGAGAATTAATTTCCAGAGGTGCTGATGTTAACTCTCAAGATAATAATGGTAACTCGATTTTAAAAGAAGCTGTTGACTCTGGTAAAGTCTCAATTGTTAGGGAATTACTACACGCTCATGTAAAAATTGAAGATGATTTTTTAGATGAAAATAATAGATTTTTATACATAAAACCTGAAATGCGTACAATATTAGGTTTGTATATAGAAGCATCTAAAACAACAAGATAAATAATTTAATTTTGTTGTTCTACCATCATAGGAATTCTCTTTAATTGCATCTTCTGTTCTATCGAATTAATTTTTGTTCGTAAACTTGCCATTTTAGTTGTAATATTATTGATATTTTTTTTATTTTGAGTATTTGATGTATCTAATACTTCCAGAGCAATGACCATGTTGTTTAATAGTTTTTTTGCAACATCAACATTATCAGATCCAACACTTTCTATTAAATAATCAAGTTGAGTGCTGTATTGTTGTATTTCTTTCATAACTTTTATTTGATTAATGAGTGTATCAAGATCAGATTTTATTACAGTTGCTTGAAAGCTATAATTCATAGCCATATCAGATTGCTCAATTAATCGTATTGATTCTGACAGATCATCAACTTCTTTTTGTATTGTATCTTGTAGTCCATTATTAAGCACTTTTTTAATACTTTTACATTTTATAGCAAAAGAACTCGTATCATTAATATTGTATGATAAATCATTGATAATTACGCTATCTTGAGAAACTTTTATAGCTGATGCATGCGATACATAAGCTCCATAGAGGCCGACAATGTTATTATGGTCATTTGATGTATGTTCTCCATTGTAATAAATAATTTGAGGCATACTTGTATTGGTGCGATGAATAATAATTTTTTTTATCTGACTGTGATCATAATTAATGTGAGCTAATGGGTTATCATATTGATTCGACTGATTATCTAAATTTTCTGCATGATATAAGTTTTCACTTGGAATTGCTTCAATTTTGTATTCTTTAAATTCTGTTTCAAAATTGATAGTTATTTTTTGTGAAGTTGAATTTAAAACAGTCATGGTATCAGCATGCATAATTTGCATGTGACAAAAAGCTAATATGTATATTTTTATAAAAATATTATTTTTTATTGTTTTCATAAAACTTTCCATATTTTTTGTTGTAAAAATTTATACAGATATGATATCAAAACTGTTTTAAATAAATCAATAATTTCAAATTAAAAACTTTAATTATATTGTTATATTTTAAATATTTTTATTATATTATGCTTGGCATCAAAAGTTATCTGTTATTGAAAATATGCATGGAGTAAATCAGTGAAAATATCAAAAAAAATAGTAATGTTAGTTTTATTTGTTTGTGTACAAACAGTTTTCCTTCAAACATCTCAGAGTGAAAAAAGTTTGCATGAAAGTTTATCTAATCACAAGCCACCTCAAATTGAAAATATTGCTGATGCATCAGTATTGCAACATTCTCCTATAGAAGATATACGCAAAGATTGGCATGCAAAGGTCGATGAAATATTTAAGCTTGCAGATAAAAAAGATTGGACTGAGCTTGATTTTGATCGATTTGAAGAAATATTACAGTATAATAATTACATTAAAAGTTGTGCATATTCGCTAAAAGATGTACAACTACCATCTCTTAGAGAATATATTGATAACTCTTCGTTGGAATATGGCCAATCTGGTTTCCACGAGTGTGCCTCTATGGGATCGATTGTTGAAAAAATGCGCCTTAGTGAAGAATGTAATAATAAATATTGTACAAAGACGAAAAACGTTAAGGTAAGTATACAACTTCCATCAATCTACTCCATACAAGATGAGCGTGAAGAATGTCTAGCGAATAAATCGGTTAATAATAATAATCTAAAAGCCTTGCAACTTATGCGTCATTATGGATTAGACTTACATGAAGATTTACAAGTAACTAGTCGTTTATTATCTGATGCTATTAAAATGCAGTCAGATGAACTTGCTCAAGAAATACTAAGTTACAAAACACACGAAGTACTTGACTCTGAACAGCTAGCTATTCAAGAAGAAATTTATCATAGGCAAGTATCTAATTATGATAGCTCACTAGCACAATCGATGCACATTGATTCAACTACAATGATGCAACTATTGTTAGCAAATGGCGCAAGGGTAAATTATCCTTGTCATGAAAATATGACCCTGTTACACCGTGCAGCGCTTGACAATAAGTGTCAATTTATACCATTATTGCTTAATGCTGGTGCCAAGATATCTGGAGTTGATAATATTGGGTGGACACCATTACATTATGCAATAGGCGATACAAATGATTTTATAAAATTTGCTAAATCTACTTTTGTATGCGGATATATGACATCTTCAAAGCTAACGCGTCAGGATAAATTGTATCCGAATTATGGTTTTCATACACATGTTGAAGGTGAAGATAAATATACTATGGTTAAATTATTACTTGATGCTGGTGCTGATGTTAACCATGGTGATAAATTTGGTCATACGCCATTATTTTATGCTCAATGTAAAAAGTTAAAAGGCATTATTGCATTGTTAACTGCTGTTGAATCCATTTCTAATCCAATACAAAAAAATAAATAATAAAATGAAAATATCAAAAAAAATAGTAATGTTAGTTTTATTTGTTTGTGTACAAACAGTTTTCCTTCAAACATCTGAAGGTAGAAAAATAATTAAAGCACCAACAAAGGAAATAGAGCGGCATCAGAGGTTAATTGCTTTTTTTAAATCTATTAATAGATCAGACGAGGAGATCCGATCAGAATTAAGAATGAAAAAAGTTCAAGATCTAGAGTATCGTATGAGCACGTGGAACATTAGATTATCATTATGGTCTATGGGGCGTAAGAATGTATCTCGACCTGATGAACATAATTTTGGATGTACATTGTTACATTATGCAGCATATGGTAATCAAAAGACAGCAGTTAATTTTTTACTTAAAGCTGGCGCCGATACCACTCAGACTGATAGATCGGGAAAGACGCCATTGTATTACGCTTTACGTCAAGAGGCAACTCAAGTCATTCCATTATTAATTGCTGCTGATATCGCTTCAGATAAAACTAAATCTAATCCAACATCAATTCAATTATGCGATTCTCCGGAACTATTTGTGGATGTATTTAGGAAATAGATCTTTATTTAAACAAGGATAAAAATGAAATTCAATCACAAAATGTGTATTATCACTGTATTCACATTCTTACTTTCGTTGCAATTGTATTGCATGGAAGATCAAGAACAAGAGTTATTTTTAAGTAGCGTAGCAAATAAAACATTTACTCCTGCTGAATCTGAAGAAAAAAAATTCGATGTTCATGCAGTTGATAGTTTGGGTAATACACCATTACATAGTGCGGCAAATTGGGGTATTATTTGGGGCACTATTCAAGAAGTTGAAGCTTTAATTGATGAAGGCGCAGATATTAACGCGATTAATATTTTAGTAAAAACTCCACTGCATGAAGCTATCAATATGGATGAATTACAAGTTGCAGTGCTGTTGTTATCTCGTCATGCACGAACAGATATTCGATCAAAGGCAGGTCGAACTGCTGAAGATATGGCTGATTCTCAACCTAAACGAGATCTGTTTTCTAATTTTCGTAAAAAGAAAAATGATTAAAATTTATGATTCAATTGATTGTAAAGTAATTTGCAGTTAATTTTTGCTTTTTACTTTTTTATTCAAGCTTGTTAGAATGAAAGTATAAAAAACATCAATTTTAGCTGTGGGGTGCTATGAGTAAATTACCAGATATTAAAACGAATTTTGCAGATTGGTATCAAAATGTTATCTACGAAGCAGAATTAGCTGATCAAGCACCAGTTCGAGGGTGTGTTGTAATTCGCCCCTATGGTACAGCTATTTGGGAAGAAATAAAAGCGGTTTTAGATAAAAAAATTAAAGATACTGATCATGAAAATGCTATATTTCCATTATTAATTCCTTTATCTTTTATAGAAAAAGAAGCAAAACATATCGAAGGATTTGCTCCAGAGCTTGCAATTGTAACGCATGCAGGTGGTAAAAAACTTGAAGATCCATTAGTGGTTCGTCCAACATCAGAAACGATGATTCATACGATGTTTGCAAAGTGGATCAAGTCATATCGCGATCTTCCTTTAAAAATTAATCAATGGGCGAATGTTGTTCGATGGGAAAAACGTCCTCGTGCATTTTTAAGAACATCAGAGTTTTTTTGGCAAGAAGGGCATACAGCACACGAAACACGTGAAGAAGCCTTGCAAGAAACATTGTTAATGTTAAGTGAATATGTAGATTTGGCTCATAATTATTTAGCAATACCAGTAATCAGTGGTAAAAAAACACCTAATGAACAATTTCCGGGTGCTGAAGCTACGTATACATTTGAAGCATTTATGCTTGACGGTAAAGCTGTTCAAATGGGAACATCACATCTTCTTTCTCAAAATTTTGCAAAATCATTTGATATGAAATTTCAAAATAAAGAAGGTCAGATGGCTCATCCTTATTTAACAAGTTGGGGAGCAACAACACGATTGGTTGGAGCAATTATAGCTTCGCATGGTGATCAAAAAGGTATTATTATTCCTCCTAAAGTAGCACCAATACAAGTAGTTATTATACCAATTTATCGATCAGATGAAGAAAGATCACAGGTTCTTGCAAAAATTTATGAAATTGCAGCTGATTTAAAAAAAGCTGGAGTACGTGTAAAATGCGATGACAGTGATCAAATAAAACCAGGAGCTAAATTTTTCAAATGGGAGTTACGTGGAATTCCTTTCCGTCTTGAAGTTGGACCTCGTGATATTGAAAAAGGTATGGCGATTGTTGCATCTCGATTAACAGGTGAAAAACAAAACATTGCAATTGATCAATTAGTACATGTTATGCCAAATATGCTGGAAGAATTCCAACACCAATTATTTACAACGGCACAAGAACGTTATCAAAAAATGTGGTATAAAGTTGATAAGTTGGAAAATTTTGGAAAACAACTTGATAAGCAAGGTGGTATTTATCAAACTGGTTGGTGTGAAAATGATGAGTGCGAAAAATTATTAAAGCCATTTACTGGTTCAATTCGTTGTATATTAAATGATCGACATGAAATGAAAGAATGCTTTGGTTGTAATATGCCAAGCACTGTTGATGTCATTGCTGCAAAATCATATTAATAATAACATTTACTTAAAAAAGAAATAATTTATGAAAACACATTTGACCTATGAATTCGTTCAAAGTTTAATTTTTAGTGAAGATATTGAAAAATTAGAACTTATTTTTAATAAAGTTTCTAATGTCGAAGTTAATTATACTGATAAAAATGGTTACTCATTATTATGTTTTGCTATTCATTATGGCAAAATAAAATCAGTTGAATTTTTGATAGCAAAAGGCGCTGATGTTCATCATAAAAATAATAAATTTTATGATGAAGCCCCAATTCATCTTGCTGTCAGAGACTATAATAATGACATTATTACAATGATTTTAGATGCCGGTGCTGATATTAATGTTACAAACAGCAAAGGTCAAACACCATTTTTATTAGCTTGTGAGAACAAAAATACCAATGTTCAAATGTTTGTTGATGCTGGATCGGATGTTTTAGCAAAAGATAGTCACAACAAAACTGCTTTGCATTATGCAGCTCAATCAGGCTTAATTGATATTGTTAAATCTTTGGTAACATTAGGTTTAGATGTTAATGCTCAAGATTTGACTCAACATACACCATTGCATTTTGCTGCACGTTCTCAACAGAATGATGTTGTAGAGTTTTTAATTTTATCTGGAGCTACTGTTAATGCTATGGATTATTACAACAATAGTCCTTTACACATTACGACAATGTTTAATGATGAATTTGTTGAAAATATGGTGAAAACATTATTAGCTCATGGCGCTGATATTCATGTTAAAAATAATGATAAGCTAACTCCATTGTGTATGGCTGTACAGTCAGGATCAAAATCAGCGGTTATGGCTTTGATTTCTGCTGGTGCTGATATTCATGCTAAAAGATCCAATGTTTTATTGGGTCGTCAGTTTGGTATGAATTTTGTTAATGACACACTTTTACATAAAGCTGCAATAAATGGTCGTTCACATATTGTAGAATTATTAATTGAAGCTGGACTAGATATTAATGCTCAAGATGATATTTTTGCTACTCCGTTACATTATGCTACAGCGGTAGAAAATCTTGATACGGTTAAAGCGTTGGTAAAAGCAGGAGCTCAACTGAATATTGTTGATAAAGATAATGCAACTCCTTTGCATGTAGCAATTATGACTCATAAAAATAATGATATTATTCAATATATGATTGATGCTGGAGCAGATGTTAATATAGCGGGTAAGCATGGTAATACTTTATTGCATTATGCAGTCAAAGATCAAAGCGTTGCTGTTACTAAAATATTAGTTCGAGCTGGTGTTGATACTGCTATCAAGAATGATGGTGGTAAAACGCCATTGCATTATGTAAAGTCAAAAAAAATAAAAGAATTATTAACAAAATAAAAAGTTATCTATCTTCTTATGATTTTGTTAAACTAATAAAAAGGCTCAGACTTTCGAATCGAAGGTCTGAGCTCTATTTTCTTAATTATCTATAAAACAATCTATCGACCATAAAAAAAATTATTATTAAAAGTATTCATAATAGGGACTATCCATGAAACCTAAGAAAAAAATTGCTAAGAAAAAAACTTCTGCAAAAAAACCTCCTGTAAAATTAACGAAAACAGCAGAACGAAAATTAGATAAAAAACCAGTAAAAGACAGACAACCTTTTTTAAGTAGCAAAGATTTACATGGTAATAGTTCGCTGCACAATGCCGTTTTGCATGATAACCTTGAATTAGTTAAAGCTTTAATTGATTCAAAAAAAGCTGATCTTAACATTAAAAATCATCTAAAAGATACTCCATTAAATTTGGCTTTATTGTTACAAAAAATGGGAGCAGCTCAAATGTTAATTGAAGCGGGAGCAGATATTAATATTCAAGATGATGATAATTATGCACCTTTACATGATGCTGCAGGATTTGGAAATATAGAAATTACACAACTATTAATTGCTGGTAATGCAAACATTAATGCACTTGACTGTGACCAGCAAACACCTTTGTTTCATGGTATAATTTCAAAAAATATTGAAGTTGTTCAAGCTCTCATTGCAGCTGGCTCAACGATTAATATTAAAAATAATACAGGAAAAACTCCTTTGCATGAAGCTGTGATGTCAAACATGCCTGAAATGGTTCAACTATTCTTGCAGACTCATGCAGATGTGCATGCGCAGGATGAAAGTGGTTATACTCCTTTACACAATGCAGCAAGTCTTGGCAATGCAGAAATCGCACAAATGCTTCTTGATGCAGGTGCTGTTGTAGATGCTTTGAGTAAGTTTGGTGATACACCATTACACATTGCGTCATCATTAGATAAAAGTAGAATTATTAAAATTTTGCTTGCAGCAGGGGCAAATATTAATACACAAGATGTTGATGGTTTAACCCCATTACATGTTGCTATGGTAACAGGACATGAAATTATCATAGAGCTTTTACTTGCACATGGTGCAGATAAAACAATTAAAAACAAAGATGGTAAAACAGTTATTGATACTGCTAAAAATAAAAAAATAAGAGCTCTTGTCAGCTAACAAAAAATTAAAGGATATCATGGATAATAAAAATAATTATGGGAATTCAGCATTGCACGAAGCAGCATGCATTGGAGACGTTCAAGCTGTGACCGATTTGCTGAATATTTTAGCAGAAGTTAATGCTCGTAATAAAGATGGTGAAACTCCATTGCATTTAGCAACATTGCGTAATCAAACTGATACAATAAAATTGTTGATTGCAGCAAAAGCTGATGTTACTGCAGAGAACAGATTTAACAATACACCTTTGCATAACAGTACAATTTGTGGGAACACTTCAATTGTTGGATTGTTAATCAAATCTGGTGCAAAAGTTAATATACAAAACTACAAAGGTAATACTCCTTTACACCTTGCAGTTATTCATCAACACAATGAAATTATAGCAAATTTAATTCGCCGTGGAGCTGATGTTAATTTAAAAAATAAAAAGGGTGAAACAGCTTTTGATCTTGCAGCGACTGAAGAAATGAAAACTTGGTTAATGTAATCTGTTTTTCTATTTAAATTTTTAATATAGCTATCTGAACTAAGCTGGACACATTTCTCCTAAAGCTTGAACAGCTGCCTCATAAAAGTTATTTTTAATTTTTAAGGCAGCTTTTTTAATACCGGTTTTTATGGCCGACCAGTAATGTTCTATTGGATTAAATTCTGGTGAATAAGGAGGTAAATATAAAATT
>Ga0209390_10001181_pt1 | contig 51560 bp, 54 predicted proteins | sample BON01_FD_187212 | JGI IMG/M metagenome (GOLD analysis project Ga0209390, IMG submission 187212) | Freshwater microbial communities from Lake Bonney liftoff mats and glacier meltwater in Antarctica - BON-01 (SPAdes) (version 2) | ecosystem: Environmental > Aquatic > Freshwater > Ice > Glacier...
ATTTACGATATTTATTTGAAAATATTCATAAAGCCAAAAATAAAGAAGAATTACGTGCAATCCTACCATACAACATAGATGCAAGCGATTTAGCTGAATCATAGAGTGCAGGGAAATTGACGCTTACATATAGCCAAACTACATGACTTATTATTGATACCGGAAAACGATGTCTCTTTGGTGCTTTATGCATATGCGGCAACATTTAATTATTCCTTTTAATTGTTTCAATTAGAATAATCCATTATAACTCTAGGTTCAATTACTTTTATTCCTCGCTATCTTAACTTGACGATGCCGGGACAAGGTATTTTGAATTCCGACCTACCAGCTTGGAAACAATTTTATGCCCTCGCTGAATAATTATATCTAAAATGAGGTCACCCCTCATCCCTTTGAAAATTTGCGACAGAACCCTTCTTGCTGCCTAAAATTCAAGATTAACGCCTTTTTATACTCATCATTTGTTAACTTGACGATGCCCCCATCTATTGACCGTTGCGTGATCTAATGCCCCCCCTCTTTCTTCCAATAATTCCTCTACATCTCTATAATTCAAAAAATAAGATGTGTAACAGCGAATGGATTGCATGATTACTTCTTTTGGAAAATGACTGCCTTTAAAACTGATCACTGTATCTTCTCTTATTTATATTATATGAGCGCTACATTAACCAATTTATCTCTAAATTCAATACCAGTTATTTTTATTTTTTTCTAATGTGAAAATTTTGCGACAGAACCTTTTGTAGGTGCCTTCGAGATAGGTTACAATGACAGCAAATAGCGATTTATTAAATCATAAACAGAGGAATATTCACTACTATTATATTTAATATAAAAATGATGAAGACTTAATTCGTGTGGGTCTTCTTCACTCTTCCCTATGTAGGTAAGCTGACTATGCTCATACAACCATTTATGAGTCGCTTTATAAGTCTCTGGACAACTATCCTGATCAGCTTTAAAATCCACCATAACATGATACTCCGCGCCCGGTAAAATAGTTTTATCACCCAGGCGGCGTAAGTGGCAACGATATGGGCCAGTTTTATAAAAATCAATACCAGGAGTAATTTCCCATCCAGCATAATTTAAGACTACATCAAAAAAATTTTCTAAAAATAGTACTTTATAACGATGTGCTATTACCGCACTTAGGCTTTTAAATGAATTGCTATTAATTTGGCGCAATGGAACACCGTTTATAGCTCGGTAATGCTCAGACACCATGGCTTGTACCCCTGCTCCAAGCGAATTGCCCTGTAAAATAATTTGCTCATGACTCACTCCTCGCTGTAATAAAAAATCTACGACGGCAATTCCATCATTAACTAATTCTGCCAAACAACTTATCTTGCCGCTACTAGAATGAACTCCTTTGTGATTAAATCCAAGGACTGACGCCCCTGTTTCTTTAGCTTGTCTTGCCATGTCGCGAAAACGACTTTCATAATATTCACCCTTGCCATAAAACATAATAAAATATAAACGAGATCCTGCTTTACCCTGAGAAATATCTTGATTAGGAATTACCAAAACAGAATCCAGTTGATTATCCCCAGATAATATATATTGACGAGTTAGTTGTACCGACAGAAATTCATTATAAAAGAGAGCGCCTTTCCTACGTTGAGTAAGAATAAAATCTGCAAATTTTGCATTGTTATCTGCCCCTCTATACTCCTTGCTTTTGTACCAATCCTTAGAATTTGTTGGATAAAAAACTTTCGCAAAAAATTTACATAAAAGAGCCTGAAACATCTTATTGTACTGGCATGGCAGCTTGCTCTTGTCTATCCAAGGCTGCCTTAGCCACATCGTCTTCTAGCCATATTCCGCTCTGAATTAACCCTTGTTGCTGAAATTTCACTAATTTTTCTTCTGGTCTACCTGAAATTTCTTTGACCCCTAGATAGAGCACATTATAATAATCCATATCAAACACCCTTAAGTGTTCTTCAACTCTTTCCAATTCATGCTTAATATTTGCAATAAATACCAATTTTTTAGGAACCTCGGTTGCCCTTAAAAACTCCATTAAAGTGTGTGATTTACTATATTGACCAGTAAATATTATTCCTTTATAAAAAAATGAGAACCATGGCGCTGTCTTTTCTATTTCCAACAATTCTTTGTCGTTAATTTTGTTTGTAAAAATAATCTTCAAACCAGTCGCTTCTAAATAACGTTTTTCTTCTATATTGACTAAGTGCAATGGCATTGTACATACACCATATACTGCTGCTCCTTTACTTCTAAGCTTTTGAATATATTCTGGCCAAGCATCTTCTACTAACTTTACTTGACGTTGTTGATACCATTTCGCCACCGTAACATTATAGTGCGTAACACGCTTACCAAGAGTAATCATATTATCTATAAATAAACGATATGGGTTGGAATTATGCGAAAACATAAGTGATTTTGGAGTCATTAATGTGTCATCTAAATCTATAAAAACAATAGTCTCTTTATCTACCCATTCACTTATTTCCTTCATAATCGGAGAATTGACCGAATAAGTTGTTACAAGTTGTGCTTGCGACAAACTAGAAAAACTTATAATAATCATACATAAAATAACTTGTACTTTATTGTTCATATGGATCCTTTTTGTTCTTGTTGGTCTCTGTGCGTGATACTACATTTAGCTTATCAATGACTCCGCTCCAAAATTTTAAAAATTCCTGAGGTGTGACCTGATCAGATTGGTCATATTCTGGTGCGTAAACAAAGCCTATAACTTGCACGTCATTCCTGATAGATTTAAATTGCTGTTCAATAGACTTAATATATTGTTCGTCTTTATCTACAATATATACAACATCTGGTACCCATTTTAAATTTAGAGCTAGCAAAGCAGCTATAATTCCTTGGCGTGAATTTTGTTGCTGAGCAGAGTTGCAAGATAATAATCCACGATAAAAAGTGGGGTATGTTCCTTGGACTTTTTCCCCCTCTTTATTAAATATAATCTGTTTTGATCCTATAGGACTTTTTGAAAGATCAATTCCTTGTTCAAACAAATATGCCCAAGTCCAAACTTCTAAATAGGGGATACTATTAAAACTACCAGATAAATTACTAGTAACTACCATAAATGGAGCGTTTTTTTGCTGGAGATTTTTGAAAAAATCTATAATTTTCGGATCAGATAATTGCTGCTTATACTCCGTTAATATCAACTCGGAAATATATCTCTGTTTTGATAATTTAGCCTTCTGAATTACTTTAGAAGCAATGGATTGAAATTTTTTGTCCTTCGCATTAAATGCAGGGTCCACTGTCTTTAAGATAAAACCTTCAAGCGGTAAAATAGTAAGAGTTTTTTGAGCATTGCGTTTCTCTAACAACCCAACCAAAGTATTATTTATCTCTTCTATAGAATTAGCAGTATAAATATCTGCACTTACTGAAAGATTCAGCAGAATAGATACAAGAACAACCAAACGCTTTATAATACTCATTACCCAACTATCAATCATTTTAACCTGATAGCAGAATAACATATAGTACTGTTACGAGGATAGAAAAACCGTAATCTAAAGATAAAAAAAAACCGCTATTGTTAGATTTTATAAATCTTCAATAGCGGCTTTTTTAATGTAATAAGTTTTTAATTATTATCGGCTAGTTTATCACGCTCTACAGCTTGTTTTTTAGCCATTGCCATATAAAAACCTGTGCCCGCTGGTATCAATCTACCAACGATTACATTTTCTTTTAAGCCTTGTAATCTATCAATCTTACCAGACACCGCAGCTTCTGTTAGAACTTTCGTTGTTTCCTGGAAAGAAGCAGCAGAGATGAATGAATTAGTCTGCAATGATGCTTTTGTGATACCTTGTAGCACTAAATCATACCTTGCCGGCTCACCACCACCTTTAATTACTTTGTCATTGATTTCAGTTAATGCTTTCACATCCACCATTTCACCTGGCAATAATGTAGTATCACCGGAATCTGTGATTTCAACCTTTTGTAACATCTGACGTATTACAACTTCAATATGCTTATCATCAATTTTTACACCTTGTAGTCTATAAACCGCTTGAATCTCTGATACCATATAACTAGCAAGCGCTTCAACGCCCATTACTTTTAGAATATCTTGAAGCACTGGGTTACCATCAATAATCATGTCGCCACGCTTAACAAAGTCACCTTCATTAATCACAACATGCTTACCTTTTGGCAACATATATTCAATTGGCTCAGATCCATCAGTTGGGTGTAATAGAACCCTCCTTTTAGATTTATAATCTTTACCGAATTCAATACGACCGTCAACTTCAGCAATAACTGCATGATCTTTCGGACGTCTTGCTTCTACAAGCTCAGCTACTCTTGGTAGACCACCAGTAATATCCCTAGTCTTAGTAGACTCACGTGGAATACGTGCTAAAATATCACCTGCCGCAACTTCAACACCATCCTCGACACTCAAAACCGCACCAACTGGTAGATAATGTTTTGCCTCTAAACCAGTAGATAATTCAACCGTTTTACCCTTGGCATCGAGCAACTGGATACGTGGACGTAAATCTGCACCTTTTGAATATTGCTTAGATTCAATAATCACTTTACTAGAAATACCAGTTGTATCATCCATGATACTTCTAATGGATAGCCCTTCTAACATATCAGTAAACACTACTTTACCTGACTTTTCAGTTATAATTGGTAGAGTATGTGGATCCCACTCAGCTATTTTTTGGCCCTTTTCAACTTTATAACCATCATCAACCATTAACCTTGCTCCATAAGGAACTTTGTATCTAGCACGCTCGCTGCCTTTATCATCAACAAGCAATACCTCACAAGATCGACTCATAACAACTTGAACACCAGCTGAATTAATAACTAAGTTACGACCTAATATTTTTACTTTTGCAGCGTAAGAAGCTTCAACAGAAGAAACTTCTGTTCCTTTCGTTGCAGCACCACCAATGTGGAACGTTCTCATCGTCAACTGTGTACCTGGCTCACCAATAGATTGAGCAGCAATAACACCCACTGCCTCACCTTTTGATACTAATTTACCAGCAGATAGATCACGACCATAACAAAGCGCACAAAGGCCAAGTTTAGTTTCACAAGTTAATACGGAACGAATCTTAATCAGGTCTAGACCAGAAGATTCAATCTTATCTAATCTTTCCTCATCAATTAACGTAGCAGCAGGAGCCAACATCTCACCTGTTAATGGGTGGTATGTGTCAATTGCAACTGTTCTACCAAGGATCTGATCAGCAAGTGATACAACTACTTCACCACCATCAATAATAGTTTTTGCTTCAATACCATTTGTAGTACCACAATCATCAGTAGTGATAATACAATCTTGAGCAACGTCAACTAATCTTCTTGTCAAATAACCAGAGTTTGCAGTCTTAAGAGCTGTATCAGCCAAACCTTTACGCGCACCGTGAGTAGAGTTGAAATATTCACGAACAGTCAAACCTTCTTTAAAGTTAGATTTAATCGGCGTTTCAATAATTTCACCAGATGGCTTGGTCATCAATCCACGCATACCAGCAAGCTGTTTAATCTGCGCAGCAGAACCCCTTGCACCAGAGACTGCCATCATGTGGATTGAATTCAATTTTTCTTGATTTGTTGTTGATTTGTCATCGCTCTTAACTGCAATTTCATCCATCATTTTTGATGCAACTTTATCAGTACAGGCTGTCCAAGCATCAACTACTTTGTTAAATTTCTCACCATAAGTGATCAAACCTTCAAGATATTGTTGCTCGAATTCATTCACAAGACCAGTAGTCTCAGCAATAATTTCTGCTTTATTAGAAGGTATAACCATATCATCCATACCAAACGAGATACCAGAATGACATGCATGCTTAAAGCCCAGTTCCATAAGCTTATCAGCAAAAATCACTGTGGCTTTTTGCCCACAATAACGATATATAACGTCGATAGCATTGGAAATATTTTTCTTATTCATTTCCATATTTAGCAACTTAAAGTCTACGCTAGCACTCTTTGGTAACAAACGACCAAGTATCACTCTCCCCGGCGTTGTATCGACTAATGTCTCTACAAACTCACCATCTGTATTAAGCATTTCCGTACGGTATTGAATTTTAGTATGAATTGTTATTACTTTTTCAAACAAAGCAAATTCAATTTCATTAAAATCAGCAAAAACCATTCCTTCGCCAGGCTCGTTTTCTAACACCAAAGTCAAATAATACAAACCAAGAACAATATCCTTATCAGCAGAAATAATCGGCTTACCGTTCGCTGGGCTAAGTATATTATTAGTAGACATCATAAGCACTCTAGCTTCAAGCTGCGCTTCAATTGACAATGGTACGTGCACAGACATAGTGTCCCCATCAAAGTCAGCATTAAACGCCGCACAAACAAGTGGATGTAGTTGAATAGCTTTACCTTCAATTAGCAATGGCTCAAATGCCTGAATACCAAGACGGTGCAATGTTGGAGCTCTGTTTAATAGCACTGGGTGTTCTCTAATAACTTCTTCTAGAATATCCCAAACTTCAACCTTTTCAGCTTCAACAATTTTCTTTGCTGCCTTAATTGTAGTGGCTATACCATACATTTCAAGCTTTGAATAAATAAATGGCTTAAACAATTCTAATGCCATTTTCTTCGGCAAACCACATTGATGCAATTTCATCTCTGGGCCCACAACAATCACTGAACGACCTGAGTAATCCACCCTTTTACCCAAAAGGTTTTGACGGAAACGACCTTGTTTACCTTTTAGCATATCGCTCAAAGATTTAAATGGTCTTTTGTTTGCATTTTTAACTATCTTGCCACGACGACCATTATCAAATAATGCATCTACGGACTCTTGTAACATACGCTTTTCATTACGTATGATGATGTCAGGTGCTTTTAATTCAAGAAGTCTTCTCAAACGGTTATTTCTATTAATAACCCTTCTATATAGCTCATTCAAATCTGAAGTAGCAAATCTACCGCCATCAAGCATAACTAGTGGTCTTATCTCTGGTGGAATCACCGGTAATACAGTCATCACCATCCACTCTGGTTTATTTCCAGAACCGATAAAATCTTCGACTAGCTTTAATCTTTTTATTATTTTTTTCTTTTTTGTTTCAGATGAAGTCTCAAGCAGATCTGCTTTTAACTGCACGCTTAACTCTTCAAGATTTAACTCGGCAAGCAAGCGTTGTACTACTTCAGCACCAATCATTGCAACGAAGCTATCTTCACCATATTCATCTTGCGCCTTAATATATGCATCTTCTGAAAGCAAATCGCCTTTCTGTAAAGCAGACATACCAGGCTCTATCACTACATAATTTTCAAAGTACAAGATCTTCTCTAAATCTTTCATAGTAATATCAAGAAGAGTACTTATTCTTGATGGCAACGATTTTAAGAACCAAATATGTGCAACCGGAGCAGCTAACTCAACGTGTCCCATACGCTCACGACGTACCCGAGATGTGGTTACTTCTACACCACATTTTTCACATGTAGTACCTCTGTATTTCATGCGCTTATATTTACCACACAAACACTCGAAATCCTTCACTGGGCCAAAAATTCTTGCACAGAAAAGCCCTTCTTTTTCTGGCTTAAATGTACGATAATTGATTGTTTCAGGCTTTGTAACTTCACCAAAAGACCAAGAACGTATTTGTTCAGGGCTAGCGATATTAATTTTAATTTGATCAAATTGTTGAGTACTGCTCAATTGGCTGTAAAAATTGATCTGTGACATATGGATTCTTCCTCAAACTATAGTCTAAATAGACACATTCGTGCCTTATTATTTAAAAATTTCCTAGGCAATAAAATAACAAAAAAGGCCCGGCCGAAGCCGGACATTTTATTTTATTCAGAGTTTTCTTCTAACTGCACATTCAAACATAATGACCTAAATTCTTTAATCATCACATTAAATGACTCTGGTAAGCCTGATTCAAAATTACTACCACCTTTAACAATGTTTTCATAAATTTTGATTCTACCAGCTACGTCATCTGACTTCACAGTTAATAATTCCTGCAATGTAAATGCCGCACCATAAGCCTCAAGAGCCCAAACTTCCATCTCACCAAATCTTTGGCCACCAAAGTGGGATTTACCACCTAATGGCTGCTGGGTGACTAAGCTATATGGACCAATAGAACGTGCGTGAATTTTATTATCCACAAGGTGATGCAGTTTTAAGATGTATTTATAACCAACTGTTATACTACGATCAAAATACTCACCAGTTCTACCATCAATAACTTTTGTTTGCCCAGAAGGATCTTTTCCTGCAAGCTCTAGCATCGCTTTAACGCCTTCGACTCTTGCTCCATCAAAAACCGGAGTAGCAAAATGCACGCCATCTTTTAAAGTGCCACAGAATTCAATAAAGTCTTCATTATTAAGCTCTTTAACTTGCTGAGCTACCGGGCTACCTGCATAGATTTTACTAACGAAATCTTTCATTGAATCAATTTCAATATCATCTTTGCTGTATTTAGCTAGCATATCACTAACATTTTTACCTAGACTCTTGGCTGCCCACCCTAGGTGAGTTTCAAGAATCTGCCCGACATTCATACGAGATGGTAAACCAAGCGGGTTAAGCACTACATCAATTACCGTACCGTCTTCTAAGAATGGCATGTCTTCTTCTGGCATAATACGTGAAATAACACCTTTATTACCATGACGACCAGCCATTTTATCACCTGGCTGTAGCTTATGCTTAGTAGCAATAAACACTTTTACAACTTTCAAAGCACCTTGTGGTAAATCATCACCACTTTGTAGCTTATCAACTTTGCTTGTAAAGCGTTTATTCAACTCGTCTTTCTTCTCGTCATATTGTTGCTTAATCTGTTCAATTTCGCTCATAGCAGCGTTATCTTCAACAGTTAGCTGCCAATATTGACCATGTGATAAAGTTTCTAATAGTTTTTGATCAATCTTCTGACCAGCTTTAACAGATTTTGGCCCACTAACAATCACTTGTCCTTCAAGTGTTTTTTGCAAACGCATAAATACGAAATGGTCAATAATTTCTATTTCATCATCTCTATCTTTTGCTAATTTCTCAACTTGCTGCTTTTCAATCGAAATTGCACGCTCATCCTTTTCAACGCCACGACGTGAAAGTACACGTACTTCAACAACGGTACCTGAAGCACTAGGTGGCACATAAAGAGATGTGTCTCTAACATCAGAAGCTTTTTCACCAAAAATAGCTCTAAGAAGTTTCTCCTCAGGGGTCATTGGTGATTCACTCTTTGGAGTGACTTTACCAACTAAAATATCGCCTGGTTTAACTTCTGCCCCAACGTGCACAATACCAACTTCATCTAGGTTACGCAGCGCTTCTTCACCTACATTTGGCATATCACGAGTAATTTCCTCTGGGCCAAGTCTTGTATCCCTTGCTACAACCTCAAATTCCTCAATGTGAATAGATGTAAACACATCATCTTTTACAATTCTTTCTGAAATTAAGATAGAATCCTCAAAGTTATAACCTCTCCATGGAATAAAGGCTACCAGCATGTTACGTCCTAAAGCAATTTCACCTTGGTCAATTGCTGGACCATCTGCTATTACTTCACCTTGAGATACTTTCTGACCAACTTTTGCCAATGGCTTTTGGTTGATACAAGTATTGTGGTTCGATTTTTGATATTTCATCAAATTATAGATATCAACTTCAGGCGCACCATTCTTCTTACGCTCTAATGTTTGTACTACGATTCTTTCAGCATCAACTTCTACTACTATACCATCATGTTGCGCAACAATAGCAGCACCTGAATCTCTTGCTACTACCGCTTCAATTCCAGTTCCTACAAGCGGTGCATCACTAGTTACTAATGGCACAGCTTGACGTTGCATATTCGAGCCCATAAGAGCACGGTTTGCATCATCATTTTCTAAGAATGGAATTAGTGAAGCCGCTACCGACACAACCTGCATCGGAGTCACGTCAACAAATTCAACTTCTGTAGGTGGTACAGAAACAAAGTTACCAGTTTCAAAACGACAACTCACTATCTCTGCTATAATTGTACCGTCAGCAGCTATTTCCATATCCGCTTGAGCAATTTTATATTTTCCTTCATCTATTGCAGTTAAATATACTACTTCATCAGTTACCACACCTTCGACAACTCTACGGTATGGACTTTCAATGAAGCCATATTTATTCACTCTAGCATATGTAGCCATAGAGTTAATCAGCCCAATATTTTGCCCTTCTGGAGTTTCAATTGGACAAATACGACCATAATGTGTTGGATGTACGTCACGAACTTCAAAGCCAACTCTATCTCTACTCACCCCTCCTGGGCCAAGCGCTGATAATCTTCTCTTATGAGTTATTTCTGAAAGAGGGTTAGTTTGATCCATAAACTGAGATAATTGTGAGGTGCTGAAAAATTCTTTCACAGCAGACACAAGCACTTTAGCATTAACCAAATCATGAGGCATTACAGTATCAATATCTACGATACTCATGCGCTCTAAGATTGATTTTTCCATACGCACTAGACCAACTCTAAATTGGTTTTCTACTAATTCGCCTACAGAACGTACTCTTCTATTACCTAAATGGTCAATATCATCGATTGAACCCTTACCATCTTTTAAGTCCACAAGGACTCTAACCATAGCCTGGATATCATCTTTTGTTAGACAAGTATTATCTTCTGAAACATTTAAATTTAGACGAGAATTTAGTTTAATTCTACCAACTTCTGATAAATCATATCTATTCGCATCAAAAAACAAGCTTTCAAACAATACCTGACCAGCTTCAACAGTCGCGGGTTCGCCTGGACGTAGTACTCTAAATATATCGATTAAAGCCGCGGCCTGATCCTGATTTTTATCAGCAAACAACGTATTTCTAATATAAGCGTCACTACCTGCCGCAACCTTTAAAATCGAGATCGACTTAACACCAGCAGCCTTAAGACCATTTAACATGTCTTCTGTAATCTGCTCTCCTAATTTAGCTAGTACTTCGCCACTCTTCGAATCAACAATCTCTTTGCCAACAAAATCACCCCATAACATATCATCCTGAACTAGGATTTTTTTCAAACCGTTTTCAACAAATTTTTTCGCTAATCTTGGAGTGATTTTTTGCCCTGCTTCAAGCAAAGTTTCATTGGTATCAGCATCTATTAAATCCGATACTAAACGGTGTACAATGACGTTAGATGGATCAAAATCAATAACCCAGCCTTTTTTCTTATACTCATATGTTTCTGTTTTATAATAAGCACTTAGAATATCTGAGGCCGTCATACCAATTGCCATCAATAACGTCGTTACAGGCAATTTTCTTTTACGATCAATTCTGATATAAAGGATATCTTTGGCATCAAATTCAACATCCAGCCAAGATCCTCTATAAGGAATAATACGCGCTGAATATAAAAATTTACCCGAAGAATGCGTTTTACCTTCGTCGTGATAGAAAAAACCACCAGGAGATCTATGCATCTGAGATACAATAACTCTCTCAGTTCCATTGATAACAAAAGTACCGTTTTTTGTCATAAACGGGATATCTCCCATGTAGACTTCCTGCTCTTTAATACCACGTATTTCTTTCGCACCGGTAATTTCATCAACATCCCAAACGCTTAAACGCAAAGTTACCTTTAAACTTGCAACAAAGCTCAAGCCACGTTGTATACATTCATCAACATCATATTTAGGTTGATCAAAACTATATTTTACAAATTCTAGGGTTGAGCTGTTTGATGGGTCTTGAATAGGAAAAATAGAGGAAAGCACGGCTTGCAACCCCTTATTTTTTCTTTCTTTATCCAACAAACCAAGCTGCATAAAGCTATCTTCGTAGGAGTTTTTTTGAATTTCAATTAAATTTGGAATTGATGCTACCAACTTAATTGCACCGAAGTTTTTTCTAATTCTCTTACTAGGCTGTAAGGATTGAGGCATAAGATCTCCAGATATTTCTACATCCAATTATTATGTAATAATAACGCATAATTGGATAATGTTGACTATAAAGAATGAAACATTTTTAACATACAATTAATCTTACTTAGGAAAGTTTTGCTAGTACAAGTTAATCAAATTAACACTAACAAATTAAAACTTCTGTTCACCAAAGGTTATTAAACAAAATATACCCTATTACCACCTGATGCACAAAAAGTTGCACTTTCGCACGAATTCTATTTATAGAATTTCTGACCGAAAGTGCAACCAATATCATTTCCTAAGTGCAAAGTCAATATGTTTGCAAGGGCAAAAGCCCTTACAGTTATTATTTAACTTCTACTGTAGCACCTGCAGCTTCAAGCTTTGCTTTGATATCATCAGCTTCAGTTTTTGATACACCTTGCTTCACAGGAGAAGGAGCACCATCTACTACATCTTTAGCTTCTTTTAAGCCAAGACCAGTAATAGCTCTTACTGTTTTGATAACTTCGATTTTCTTATCACCAGCACTAGTTAAAGTGATATCAAATTCAGTTTGCTCAGCTGCTGCTTCACCAGCTGCTGCTGCTGGTGCTGCTGCTGCTGCTGGAGCTGCAGCAGAAACACCCCATTTTTCTTCAAGTAACTTTGAAAGATCAGCTGCTTGCATTACTGTAAGAGAAGATAGATCTTCTACAATTTTTGTTAAATCTGCCATAATGTTTTCCTCTTTGACTTTGATTATTTATTATTAATTTTTATCCGCATAAGCTTGCATAATCCTAGCTAATGCACCTGCTGGAGCTTGTACCACTCTAGCAAGGTTTGCAGCTGGAGTTTGTAATATACCAACAATTTTACCTCTAAGCACATCAAGTGATGGCAATTTAGCAAGTTGTTGTATAGCACTCACATCCAGAACTGTATTGTTTACTACACCACCAATAATTTTTAAATTATCATTGGTTTTGGCAAATTCTACTACTCCCTTAGCAGCGGCAACTGGGTCTTGCGAGTAAGCTATAGCAGTTGGTCCTGAAAAAATTTCAGAATCACCAGCTAGACCAGCATTAGAAGCCGCTATTCTTGAAAGTGTATTTTTTACTACCTTAAATGATGCACCATTCTCTCTCAAGTTACGGCGCAACCTTGTGACCTCTGAAACAGTAAGGCCATGGTAGTGTGTTACGATTACAGAATTTGAAGATTCATAAATACCTTCTAATTCTGTTACAAAACTTTTTTTCTCAGATCTTAACACTGCTATCTCTCCGAATATTCCTAATTTGCAATTGTTGACAAGTTAACTTTAAGTGATGGACCCATCGTAGAAGATAAATACACACCTTTTAAATAAGTACCCTTTGCAGCAGAAGGTTTTGCTTTTACTACAGAATCCACGAATACTTTAGCGTTAGTCAACAAATCAACTTCCGTGAATGAAATCTTTCCAACACCAGCATGTACTAAGCCAGCCTTTTCAACCCTATACTCAACTTGTCCACCTTTTGCATTTTTAACAGCTGTCGCAATGTCAGCAGTCACTGTACCTAATTTTGGATTTGGCATAAGACCCTTAGGTCCTAAAACACGAGCAACTTGCCCAACGACACCCATCATATCTGGTGTCGCAATACATACATCAAAATTAATTTTACCAGCTTTTATATCCTCAATAATAGCTTCAGATCCAGCCATATCAGCACCCGCAGCAGTAGCTTCTGCTACCTTATCATCTTTACAAATAACAGCGACTTTTACATCTTTACCAGTACCGGCTGGCAAAGATACCATACCTCTAACCATTTGGTCTGAGTGCTTTGGATCAACTCCAAGCTTGATAACTACATCTAAAGTCTCATCAAATTTAACAAAACTATTTTTCTTGATAAGAGAAATAGCTTCCTGCAAAGAATATTCTTTACTTCTATCCAGCTCTTTCTTGATCGCTGCTATTTTTTTGCCCATAATAATTCTATATCTATAATTACTTTATATTCTTTATTTTACTACTTCAATTCCCATAGATTCAGCAGAACCAGCTATAATCTTGGCAGCTGCAGCTAAATCATTTGCATTCAAATCTTCCATTTTGATTTTTGCAATTTCTTCGCAATCAGCCATAGTTACTCTACCTACATAAGGTTCCTTTTTAGTAGCACTAGCTCCTTTAGGAATTTTAGCAAACTTTTTTAAGTAAAAAGATGCAGGAGGAGTTTTTGTAATAAATTCAAAACTTTTATCAACATAAACAGTTATCACAACTGGCACAGGAGTACCTGGTTCAAATGAACTAGTCGCTGCGTTAAATGCCTTACAAAATTCCATAATGTTAACACCCTTTTGACCAAGAGCCGGCCCAACTGGTGGAGCAGGATTAGCCTTACCTGAAGGAATAGTTAATTTAATATAACCGCTTATTTTTTTTGCCATGTCAACTCTTCACCTTAAACTTTTATCTAACTACAATTTAATTCTTTTTTATTTGCGTAAAACTTAACTCAATAGGAGTAGCTTTACCAAATATAGATACCGATATCTTCAATTTCTGAGCTTCTGCATCTACTTCCTCAACAGTACCAGAGAAACTATCAAACGGCCCATCAATAACCTGCACCTTATCACCAACACCATATAAACTAGTAGTGCTAGCATTTTTAGATTCAGCCTCTAATTGGCTAAATACCGCCTGAACCTCTGACTCAGCTAGAGATTGCGGTGTTGTTTTACTTCCTAAGAAACCAGTCGTCTTTGGAACTGATTTTACCAAATGCCAAGACTCATCCGTCATGTTCATTTTGATAAGTATATAGCCTGGCATAAATTTCTTTTCACTAAGAACTTTTTTTCCACGCTTAATCTCTGGCACCTCTATAACCGGAACCACTATCTCTTCAAAATAATCAGACATTTTTTTCTTAATGATCTGATCTTCCAGCATTTTCTTGACTCCTTTCTCAGAACCAGAAACTGTATGTAAAATATACCACTTGGCCATAATTTTTTTAGCTTTTTTATTTACCAATATTCAACAAAAAACTTATCAAGTTATGTATACCGTAATCAAGAATAAGACTCACCATACTAAACAAAAAAACCGCAATAAGCACGACCAAAGCCGATGTAACTAATTCTTTTTTTTCTGGCCAAGCAACTTTTTTTGCTTCCTGCTTAACTTGATCAAAAAATTTATACGCACTTAACTTTTTTAACATACAACCTAATTTTATTCTCCAAGCAAAAGTGGCAGGAGCGACAGGCATCGAACCCGCAACCTCCGGTTTTGGAGACCGGCGCTCTACCAATTGAGCTACACTCCTATCATGTTTTTGATATTAAAGCAACATTTTTTTACTTTAAATATCGTTAAAACAATTCAGCTTATTTTTTATAACTAAAAAACTAGCTGCCTCGCTTACTTAAAATAGTATCAACAACTTGTTGTGGGACTTGCGCATAATTTGCAAATTCCATACTATATTGAGCCCTCCCTTGTGACATAGATCTTAGAGTATTTACATACCCAAACATCTCCGCCAAAGGAACGTGAGCTATAATCACCTGTGCATTAGCTCTTGGTTCCATGCTCTGCACGGCACCTCTACGACTATTTAGATCACCAATAATATCGCCCATATATTCTTCAGGGGTAATAACCTCAACCTTCATCAATGGCTCAAGTAATCTAGCACCAGCTTGTGGCATACCTTCTCTAAATGCAGCCTTTGCCGCAACTTCGAAAGCCATAACACTAGAATCCACATCGTGATAAGCACCATCAATTAAGGTAGCTTTAAAATCAATCATTGGATAACCAGCAACAACGCCCGTACCCATAATTTGCTTAATACCCTTTTCAACACCAGGAATAAATTCTTTAGGTATCGAGCCACCAACAATTTTACTATCAAATTCAAAACCACTACCAACTTCGCCCGGTTCAAATATTATTTTAACTCTAGCGAATTGACCAGCACCACCAGATTGTTTCTTGTGAGTGTAGTTAACTTCATGGCTTTTAGTAATTGTCTCACGGTAAGCTACTTCTGGAGCACCGATATTTGCTTCAACTTTAAACTCTCTCTTCATTCTATCGACTAGAATTTCCAAGTGCAATTCACCCATACCTGCAATATTAGTTTGACCGTTTTCACTACTAGTAACTCTAAATGACGGATCCTCAGAAGCTAGCTTTGAAAGTGCTAAACTCATTTTTTCTTGATCAGCAGTCGACTTAGGCTCAACAGCAAGCTGAATGACCGGCTCTGGAAAATCCATTCTTTCCAAAATAATGTTCGCTTCAACAGAACACAGCGTATCACCAGTAGTAGTTTGCTTTAGACCAGCTATAGCAACGATATCACCAGCTTTAGCTTCTTTTACATCTTCACGATCATTAGCATGCATAAGCAACATGCGGCCCACACGCTCTTTTTCGCCCTTAACAGTATTTATAACACTTGAACCAGTAGTAATTTTTCCCGAATATATCCTTACAAAGGTTAAAGTTCCAACGAATGGATCTGTCATAACTTTAAAAGCAAGCGCAGCAAACGGAGCGTTCTCTGAGTTAGGAGTAGTAGCCTCCTCTCCTGTTTTTGCGTTAAGACCCTTCATTGGCGGAACATCCACTGGAGATGGCAAATAATCGATCACAGCATCAAGCAACGTCTGCACACCCTTGTTTTTAAAAGCCGTACCACAAGTAATTGGCACAAAATAACCGGATATAGTTCCCTTTCTAATACATGACTTGATTTCAACTTCGGTAAGCTCTTCGCCCGCCAAATATTTTTCCATCAACACATCATCTACTTCAACAGCACTTTCTAGAAGTCTAGCTCTATATTCATCAGCTTTTGCTTTTAAATCATCTGGTATATCACCATAAACAAAATCAGCGCCTAAAGTGCCGTCCTTCCAAACAACAGATTTCATTTTTACCAGATCAACTACACCAATAAATTCGTCTTCAACACCAATTGGTAATTGAATTACTAGCGGATTAGCACCAAGACGATCAATGATCATGTCTACGCATCTGTAAAAATCAGCACCAGCTCTATCCAATTTATTAACAAAACACATTCTTGGAACATGATATTTATCAGCTTGACGCCATACAGTTTCTGATTGCGGCTCAACACCGGCAACACCATCAAACACTGTAACAGCACCATCTAGTACCCTTAAAGATCTTTCCACCTCAATGGTAAAATCAACGTGCCCAGGAGTATCAATGATATTAATTCTTTTTTTGTTCCAGAAACAAGTAGTTGCGGCCGAAGTAATTGTAATACCTCTTTCCTGCTCTTGCTCCATCCAATCCATAGTAGCTCCACCATCATGCACTTCGCCGATGTTATGAGACTTACCAGTATAATACAAAATACGCTCAGTAGTAGTAGTTTTACCCGCATCAATGTGCGCACAAATACCAATATTACGAACTTCAGACAATGGAAGATTATCAGACATATATTACCTACTCGTTCTTTGAGCAAAGTGGGCAAACGCCTTATTAGCCTCAGCCATCTTATGAGTATCTTCTCTCTTTTTAATAGCAACACCACGACTATTAGCAGCATCAAACAACTCTTCTGCTAGTTTTTCTATCATGCTACGGCCAGAACGTTTTTGAGCAGCGTCCACGATCCAACGAATCGCAAGTGCATTACCTCTTCTTTCATCTACCGGAGAAGGAACTTGATAGTTTGCACCACCAACTCTAACCGAAGTAACTTCTACATACGGCTTAACATTATTCATAGCTTCAGTAAACGTCTTGAACGGGTCTGCATTATGCTTTTTTTCCACCCTATCAAGAGCACCATAAACTAACTTTTCAGCGATAGATTTTTTTCCATCTCTCATTACGTTATTAGTGAACTTAGCAAGCAAAATACTTTTATATTTTGCATCTGGACTAATAACTCGTTTTACAGCTGCATGACGACGCGACATTTTATACCTATAATCTTGATTTTAAATTATTCTTAAATTAACCCTTAGAAGAAGTACCATAACGTGAACGAGCTTGTTTACGTCCTTTTACCCCTTGAGTATCCAAAGCACCACGAACGATGTGATATTTTACACCCGGAAGATCAGGAACTCTACCACCTCTAACTAGTACAGCAGAGTGTTCTTGTAGATTGTGACCTTCACCAGGAATATATGCATTAACATATTCACCATTACTCAAACGTACTCTTGCGATTTTACGCAAAGCTGAGTTTGGCTTCTTAGGTGTTACAGTTTTTACGATAACACACACTCCCTTTAGAAAAGGATTTGATTTTAGAGCCGGAGAATCACTCTTTTTAGTTTTTGACTTTCTACCGAATCTTACCAATTGGTTATTTGTTGGCATTTTTTCCTACTTTTCCTTATAAGTTACAAAAATTATGAAGATTCAAAAAATTCATCCACTTCATAATGTTTAATCAAAAATTTTCAGAACTATATCCAACTTTTTTCTCCTTGGCAAGGCTTTTATGCAAAGAAACTCATAATACCACAGACGCTCTCCATTTTTACTATTCTTCTTATTGCGCGCATCCAAATATTACTGTAATTTAAAATTCACTAATATTAAATAATCAAACAAAACCTAATGCTTGAACTATTTTATAATCCAATGGGATATAATACTGACTTATTTTTATTGCTAAATCATTTGACGAATATTAGCGTCTTACCAATTATATTTCAAGCTATTTCTAGTGTATTTTTTATTGCCAACTTTGCTGCTGCCTATTTAGCTACATGTATATATTTTTACTACAAGACTAAGAAGGCCAATAATCCAACTGCATATTTTGAGCCAATTTATTATGAACTAACTCGCGTTGGTATTTGTTACGCTCTATTTGGCATTAGTTTCGCAGCTCTAAAATTTTCTATAAACCTACCTCGTCCGTTTTGTTCGCTTCCCGCAGGCGACTTTATTACCATTACAAACATATCTATAGAAAGGTGCCTATCTTCTTTTCCCAGTGCTCATACAGGCCTTAGTATCTTAGTCACTCATTGTCTATGGCCACATCTAAATAAAGCATTACAGGCTCTTATGTGTATAATTATTCTATCCGTAGCATTATCACGCATAACTTTAGCTATGCACTACCCTGCCGATATTATATATAGTGCAATGGTCACTATTTTTGTAATTATTACAGGAAATCGTCTACATAATGCACTAAGAAAACCAGTCCTAATTCCTATTAAAAACGCTATAACTAAGTTGCTTTTTAATTAATTAAATGCTACACATTATTATACAAACTAATTTCGCAAAAACTATAAATCATGAGCAAATATACAACCAAAACAAGGTCTATGTCTATTCCGACACCTAAATATACCGTGGCTGAAGATGGAACACGGCTTGTAAAATCAGCACCGATAAAAATCCCTGCGTCAAATCCTTTTTTTGATGACTCCATTAATACGGAAGAAGAAGATAGTGATGGTGATGGTGGTGATTTCTTCGTTGGCTCATACAAAGATTATATAAAATACCAAGAGCGTCAAATACGCTGGACAATAATACAGCAACATCTAACAACTATAGACAAAGTTGACGAAGACGTATTTTCTATGGGTGACATAGAAGACTGATCATCTCTTATTCAAGGCTTTTTACGACTACATATTAACACATTACCCTTTATATCAGTTATGTATAATTGATATCCCACCTTGGCACCCTTGTCTTCGGCGCTATCTAACTTAGCATTCATAGTTGTGCCAGACCATGCCACCTTTCCTACGCTTGAGGAGGTTAAATCTTTTTCGACAACTTCAACCTGCATGCCTAGCATATCGAAGTAATCGGTCCTCCCCTCCCCTTTCTTTCTATACACGAAAACTTTAAGAGGCCACCATAAAACTAAAAACCATGCAAGTGAAATAAGACCCACAGAGGCCACTTGATAAGAAGCCAAATCTGGTAAATAATACATTAAAATAGACGCGGATAAAGCGCCAAGACCTATAAATAATAACCCTATACCCGGAACGGCTGTAAATTCGGCTAAGATAAAGATTATACCTACTATAAGCCAAATTTCTACTGGTGTTATTTCCATTAATTCGCCCTCACAAATAGCCACTATAATTTAGTTGATAATGTATCTTATAAAATTATAGCTAATATTACAAGAATATTAGCTATAATAACCACTATCAAAACCTATAAATTAACTAGCTTTTTCTTTTAAGTAAGCTATTACATTAGCTATATCTTCTGGTTTTCTAATACCAGCGAAGGACATTTTAGTTCCTGGCAGATACTTTCCAGGTTTCTTTAAAAAATCAAATAAATGCTGCTCGTCCCAAATACCACCAACTTCAGCCATAACTTTTGAATAAGCAAATCCAGGTCTCTGACCTTTTTGAGCATTGATGATTTTCCATAAATTTGGACCGACTTTATTTGCACCACCTTGATCGAAAGTATGACAGGCCACACATTTTTTTATAGTTTTAGCACCAGCTTCTGCGTTTGCAGCCGCCATAAGCTCTTCTATATTTAATTCCACTTCCTCTGTAGAGGTAGCACTATCATCCTCTGCGACTTCAATCTGATAACCACGCTCTGCAATTTCTAGCTTAGGTTTATATAAAGCATTAGATACAACACCAACTACCATAGCAATCAAGCTAGCTAGCAATATAGCTGCCGCAATTTTATTTAACTCTAATCCTGACTCTGATCCTGACATAAGCTCTCAACTTAAATATTCAATTCTTCTAGATTCCAACGAGCCCGCGGCTTAAAATCCATACCATCTATTATACCTGCTTGAAAGCGCTCAAGTCCAGCAAAAGCTATCATAGCTGCATTATCTGTACATAATTTTGTTGGCGGTGCAACAAAATTATATTCTAAAGATTCAGACGCACCCCTAAGGGCTAGACGAATTGCGCTATTCGCAGCCACTCCGCCTGAAACTACTATATTTTTACCATCACATATTTTTTCATACTGCTCAATAGCATATTGGGTTTTCCTGACTATCACGTCGCATACAGCCCTTTGAAAACTAGCTGCAATATCACACATATCTTGTTTAGTTAATTCTCCTAAATCTAAAATCTTTAACCGCACTGCTGTTTTTAAACCAGAGAATGACATGTTACAATTTTTTTGGTTATATAATGGACGCGGCAAATCAAACCTTGACGCATTACCACTTGCCGCCATTTTCTCTATTATAGGACCTCCAGGAAAACCTAAATTCATCATTTTAGCCACTTTATCAAACGCCTCTCCTACCGCATCATCTAATGTAGCTCCTAATATTTTATAATCACCAAGAGCTTTAACAGCTACGAATTGACAATGTCCACCGCTAGCTAATAATAATAAATATGGAAATTGCACATTATCCGTCAAACGCACTGTAAGCGCGTGGCCTTCAAGATGGTTGATTGCAATAAACGGCTTACCGAGAACGCTAGCTATTGCTTTCCCGAACATCGAACCAACTATCACTCCACCAATCAAACCAGGACCAGAAGTTGCAGCAACGGCATCGATATCGCTCAACGAAAGTGAGGATTCAGACATGCATCTATCCAGGGCTATTTCTAGATTTAATAAATGGGATCGCGCCGCTATTTCTGGGACAACCCCCTTGTATGGCTTGTGCTCTTGGTCTTGTGAAATAACAATATTAGATAAAATACTTGGTTTAGAATCCACGATTGCCGCAGCACTATCATCACAACTAGACTCTAGACCAAGTATCTTAATAGACAATTATATTACCTTAAATACATGCTTCAAAAAATACCTAATATCTAATTGGTTTTCAACCTTGGTTAAATCAATTTTTTCCTGCATTTCTTTTGGGATATAATCCATTACGTTACTAAGTACAGCAAAACACACGCCCTTATTGAGGATACAACCAGATTCACTACGAATAGCTACAGCCCTACCGGCATGCTGATGAATCACGTCACCATTTTCAAGTTCAGAAATATATAAACCATATCCCATATAATTATTCACGCCCTGTCCAACATCCATTTTATAGTGCTTAGTAGTCATCAAATTATAGGATGCAGCAGAAATCACTTTCCCAGCGTGTAATGCTTGATGCCAGATAATTAAATCTTGGGTCGTGGAAATGACGCCTCCATCAGCGAATGGCACCATAAGGAATGGCGATTGTGCTTGAGTAAATTGTGGCTCAGAATCAGTTGGGGTAACGAAATAACGAGTTGGATAATTCATTGACTCTGGCTGAGTTTGGTGCTTCAGAGCCTCTGCTAATGTAAGCAGCCTAGTATTAGCCATACCTAGCGGCTCAAAAAACTCCTCATCGTAAAATTTACCCAACTTAACACCACTAACCTGCTCGATAACTAAACCTAGTAATACAAAGTTAGTATTACAATAATGGTGTGTTGTACCTGGCTCAAATGCCAGCTCTTTACTACCAGCAAAATTAGCTATATCTTTGTTAATTTCAACGTGCGATTTTTTTGTATCTAACTCAACGTTCATGAAATATTCAACAATACCACTCCTGTGAGTTAATAAGTTATGTAGAGTAACTTGCTTCGCCCACTCTGGCACCTTGTTATCTTTCCAAATACCACTCTTAGCATCAAGATATTTTGCTAATGTACTTTGCACATCAAGAAGATTTTTATCTTGTAATTTCAAAATACCAGCTGCAGTCATAGTTTTAGTCGCCGAAGCTATTGGCATCTGTTGCAAAGGCTGTAATTCTTGTTTGGTGCTTGTGGAATATAAACCTTTTGCTCCTTTATCTATCACACCATCTGCATCACAAAACATGTAAGCACCATTCATAAAATGATCGGAAAGATAGTCGGCACTTGCTGTACTAACTTTCTTCCTTAGCTCAACATCTGCATAAGACAAGGTGATATTAAAAAGTACTGAAATAACTAGTAGATAATATTTTTTCATAAAAATCTTGTTCGTTAACTCTGGAAAGAAAGCATCCAGCTACCGTTTTGATAGCTGGATATTTTATTTATGTCAACAAAAACTCCTTCCTATAAATCAACTTTTTCAAGCAAAAGATTCAGACGCTTAGAGAACGCTCCAGCATCTGCGACTGGTTCACCCTCTATAATACAAGCTTGATCATACAATAAATGCACTAATTGCTTATTTTCTTCATCTTTACTTTTTTGGGCAACTTCATTAGCAATTTTTATAACTATTTTATGACTTGGATTTATTTCAAGAATTTTTGCGCTAGCTCCAGCTAATTGCTTTTGCTCGATCAGATATCTTTCCATACGAATATCCATAGCACCATCTGCCACAGCCAAACATGCCGGACTTGAGGTAAGCTTCTTGGAAATTTTTACATCCTTAACCAGCCCCCCCAAAGAAGCTTTGCAATAATTGATCAATGCTTCGTGCGATTTAGAATCCTCTTTATTACTATCTTTATCGGTATTATCGTTAAATTTATCATCTAAATCAATGTCACTTCTAGTTACTGATTTGATTTCAACGTCTTTATAATTACTATTTACGTTCACCCAGAAATCATCAACGGTATCAGTGAATAATAATACGTCCATTCCCTTCTTTAAAAACCCTTCTATCTGCGGATTACTGCGTAATTTCTCGGGATCATCGCCGCTTAGATAATATATTGTTTTGTCTTCATCTTTACAATTCTCTATATAATCATCTAGGCTAATCATTTTATCCCGCAGAGCGCTTCTAAACACACACACTTCTAATAACTTTTCATGGTCAGAGGTAACTTCGCATAATCCTTCTTTTAGCGCGCCACCAAAATTATTCCAAAATAATAGATATTCATCTAAGTTATTTTCTTTTTTCTTCTTAAGCTCGGAAAGGACACGCTTAGTAATAGATTTTTTAATTTTTTCTAAAGTCGCATTATGCTGTAGAGTCTGACGGCTAATATTTAATGGCAAATCTTCAGAGTCAACAACCCCTCTTAAGAACCTTAAATATTGAGGCACAAGGTCTACACTTTCATCGGCGATAAAAACTTTTTTGATATATAATTTTACACGACATTTACGATCAGGATGAAATAAATCAAACGTTTTAGTGTTAGGGATAAATAATAAATTAGTAAATTCAACAGCCCCTTCATTATGATTATGTAAGGTAAGCCACGGATCATCAGCAGCGTGTGAAACACTCTTATAAAACTCCTTATATTGATCTTCAGTAATATCTGATTTAGATTGAGTCCATAAGGCTGAAGAAGAATTAACCTGATTTTCAATACCATCTTCAGTAACAAAAAATATTGGTATAGAAATATGATCTGAATAACTTTTAACAATATGTTTTAGACGAAAATGATCTACAAAGGTTTTTTCTTCTGGCTTGATATGCAGAACAACTTCTGTACCACGAGTAAATTCACGATCTGTATCTGCAACAGTGTACTCTCCCTGCCCGTCTGAGTGCCATGTATAAACTTTATCTTCACCAGCTTTTCTAGATGTTACGGTAATTTCGTCTGCTACCATAAAAGAAGCATAAAACCCTACACCAAATTGACCGATCAGCTGACTATCTTTTTTATTATCACCTGATAATTTATCTACAAAGCTCTGAGTTCCTGATTTAGCAATTGTACCAAGATTTTCATTCAAATCATTGCGATTCATACCAATACCGTTATCGCGCACAGTAATCGTATTAGCTTCCTTATCTACCTGCACAGTAATTTTTAGCTCCGCATCTCCTTTAATCAAGGAACTGTCAGTTTGACTTAAATATCTAATTTTATCACAAGCATCAGAACTATTTGAAATTAACTCACGCATAAATATCTCTTTATCCGTATAAAGAGAATGGATCATTAACTTTAGTACTTTGCCTACTTCTGCATCAAATTTTTTCTTTTCTTCGGTCATAAATTCACTTACCTAAATTAAGTTGCTTGTTTTTTATATAATTACTTGTTATAAAATTTAAATAGCCAAACATAAAATTTATCAAAAATCTTGTCTTATGCTTAGAAAAGTAATTTTATTAATTTTGATATCTAATACGGTGATAAGCTGCGCCCCATCAATGCCATTTTCTGATCCTTCAAGTACAAATTCAGCGCATGAAAGATCTGAGAAAAAATTTCATAAACAAGCAAAAAATATAAGAGAAGGTATGGGTAGAAGTTTACAAAAACAAAATAAATCCTTTACACCATCATCATATGATACTCCCAACTGGTAATTTACTCTATATATACCAAAACCTTATACTGGCTTGTTTTCCCCGCAACTATCTCTAAATTTTTTTTAGCTACTCCCCATTCTTTTGCCAAGAAATCAATAATCATTTTATTAGCCTTACCTTTTTCTGGAACGGCCATAATAGAAATTTTTAGATATTTTTTTTCACCTATTTCAAGTTCTCCATCAATGGCGTTGCGCCTAGCGCCTGCTCTAATTTTTAAGAAAATTTTACCCTGTGTTTGAGCGCTAATCTTATAAAAATTTCTTTTATTTTCATCCATAGACTTGCCATTTTGCACTTTTTACTCTATAATGTTTACACTTATTAATAATAATATTAATTTATAGTGAGTTGTTATGAATAAACTTTGTTATTTATTTTTTCTATTAGCTACTTTTTCTTTTTCGGCCTCTGCTGTAATTGATCCAGAGTTGCTAGAATCTAAAAAATGCTCTAATATGTTTGCATATTTTGAAGGAAGATACAAGTTACCACAACACACTCTACATTCTATATCACTACAAGAAACACAAAAAGCGCACTCAACTCATAAAATAGCGCTAGTTTGGCCATGGACAATCAATGTAAAAGGCAAAGGCTATCACTTTGAAACGAAAGATAAAGCTCTTTCTTTTGCGCGTGCGCAAATAGCTAATGGTAATAAAAACATGGATGTTGGCTGCATGCAAATTAACCTAAAATATCACCCAGATGCGTTCACGTCCTTGGAGCAAGCTTTTTCTCCTAGACGTAATATTGCCTACGGAGCAAAATTTTTAAAAGACCATTACAATAAAGCAGGTAGTTGGAATACGGCTATTGGTCGCTATCACTCAGGTGAACAAAATAGAGCAGCAAAATATCTAGCTAGCGTTAGTAAGATTAGTGATACAATGTTAATTTACAAACAAAAATTAAAAAATATTTCTTACAACAATCAATTCCAAAACAATACTGCTACAAAAAAAGTAAGAACAAGTTCTAATACTAATAAGCGTGATATCAAAGTCCAGGTAAATGTTGGTACTTTACAGGATAATAATTGGTTCCGCAAAGTGCAATAATTTAAATTACCATGTATGTTCGACTTAAAAAAACTAGAACAAAACAAAGAGAAATCAAAGCAGCAAATTCAAGATTCCTCTTTTTTTCGATTCATCAATAACGATTTGATTGACCGCATCCAACCAATAAACAGAGACTTTAAAGAAATATTAATTATCAAGCCATCGATTGAAAGCTTATTGAGCTCACCTCTAAAAAAACAATATCCTAATCATAATCTTACTATTACCCACCAATATACGAATCTGCCAAAAAATAAATTTGATCTAATTATATTCCCTATGGGATTGCATTGGGTTAGTGATGTACAAAGCTTTTTACATACGGCCCATCAATCATTACAAAAAGACGGTATATTAGTTAGCAACTTCCCTGGCGGAGGCAGTTTAAATAAATTACGCTATAAATTGATAGAAGTTGAATCCACAAATTCTAAGGCTCATACACCGCATATCTCTCCTTTTATACAATTTGAACAAGTCGTGCCGCTTCTACAACAGGCAGGGTTTGCAGAAAATATTATTGATATGGAGACATTAGAACTAGAACATGATTCTGCTTTAGATCTAATGAAAATGCTACAAAATATTGGTGAATCTAATGCACTACAATGTAGTATTTCATATTCTATAAACAAGAAAATGCACGAAGAATTAAAGCAACCTGCCGAAAAATTATTCACTGACCAAATTAATCTTATAACTTTTGTTTCCACCCCTACAAAAAGTAGTATCAAACTCAAATCTAAATATTTTCACGAATAATAAAAAAGCTGCATTGTTACTATGCCTTTTTCTTGTATAGTTCTTATTCTTTATGCTATCATCTAGTGATTGAAATTTACCGATAAGAGATTGAACTATGCAAGAATTTGATTTAGTAGTAATTGGTGGTGGACCAGGTGGCTATACTGGCGCGATAAGAGCAGCACAGCTGGGAATGAAAGTTGCTTGTATTGAAAAGCGCAAAACCCTAGGCGGCACTTGCCTTAACGTCGGTTGCATTCCATCAAAAGCTTTGTTAAATTTCTCGGAAAAATATGAAGAAGCGCGTGAGCATTTTGCTGATATAGGTATAAAAACTAGCGTAAAGTTAGATTTAAAAAAAATGCTTGCCAAGAAAGATAGCGTGGTTAATGATTTATGCAAAGGCATTGAAGGATTGTTTGCCAAGAATAAAATAACTAAAATCACCGGTACCGGAAAGATTTTAGACAACAACACTATCGAAGTAAAAGATGGTGCGAAAACTGATAAAATAAAAGCTAAAAACATCTTGATCGCCACTGGCTCAGAAGTTATTGATATTCCTGGTGTAACCGTAGATGAAAAATCAATTGTGTCTTCAACTGGCGCATTGTCACTTGCAAGCGTGCCAAAAGAGCTAGTAGTAATTGGTGGTGGATATATCGGCCTTGAACTTGGGTCTGTTTGGAAACGCCTTGGCAGCAAAGTCACTGTCGTGGAATTTGCAGACCGCATAGTACCAGCTCTAGACAATGAAATTGGCAAATCATTTCATAAAATATTAGAAAAACAAGGATTCAAATTTATGCTAAGCACGAAAGTGCTAAAAGCAGAAAAAAAATTAGGCAAAATCTCCCTAACTATTGCTGGAGTTGGTGATGATAAAGAATCGAAACTATCTTGTGATACTGTTTTAGTATCCGTTGGTAGAAAACCAAATTCAGAAGGCTTTGGTGCTAAAGAAGCAGGAATTATCCTAGATGAACGTGGATGTATTAATATCAATGAGCATTTTCAAACGAGTATTCCAAATATTTATGCTATTGGTGACGTTGTACGTGGGCCAATGCTAGCACATAAAGCTGAAGAAGAAGCTGTTGCTGCCGTTGAAATCATGAATGGACAAGCAGGTCATGTGAATTACAATTTAATCCCTGGCGTTGTCTATACATGGCCAGAAGTTGCATCTGTAGGCGCTACAGAAGAAGACCTTAAGAAAACTAACGTTGACTATAAAGTTGGAAAGTTTCCTTTTCTAGCCAATAGCCGAGCACGTAGTGTTGGCAATACAGACGGCATGGTCAAATTACTAGCTTGCGCTAGAACAGATAGAGTATTAGGTGCACATATTATTGGCCCAGATGCTGGTACTTTAATCGCTGAAGTCGTTGCTTATATGGAATTCGGCGGCGCAGCAGAAGATATTGCACGCACATGCCACGCTCATCCAACGCTAAACGAAGCCATAAAAGAAGCAGCTTTAGCGATAGATAAACGTACTATTAACATATAATAAGTGCATTACCTGAAGCTGTTGAAAATGACGAAGCGAATAAACTGTAAGAATTAACGTTATTTCAGGTTACTCTTATGAATTTCTTTAAGACCCGTCATTTTAAAGCGATGAGATGCTATTGCAAATATGGACTTAGTTATCATGATTTAAAAGAAATGCCAACTAAGAGGTTTAATAAAAAACTAGAATTGATAATACAAAAATGACCGGCAAACATATGGGTAAGAGAGTCACCTTTATTTCTTATAATCATAGTATGATGCATGGCTTTGTTGCCCTGTGTATGACATGATTCAACGATTTTCTCCACCATCCTTTATCTGATCCGGCTAGGGTGAATTCAAGTCCCTAACGCTTCAATATCTAAACTACAAATAGCTGGCAATTTGGCATTAATCTTTTCTATGTCCCAGTCCCACCAAGCAATCTCCAGAAGACTGGCAATATTCTTTTCATCAAAACGCATTTTAACAATCTTGGCTGGATTGCCTGCAACTATAGCGTAATCAGGCACATCCTTTACAACAAAGCTATTCGCGCCAATGATCGCACCATTCCCAATTGTCACGCCATTTCTTACTAAACTATTGTACCCAAACCAGACATCATTTTTTATGATAATGTCTCCCTTAATAGGCAATTGATTTACATCATACAAACTTTCCCAACCATTTTTAAAAATTGGAAAAGGATAGGTGCTTATAGCATCGAGTTTGTGATCACCTGTCATTATAAACTTGGTTTCAGCAGCAATTGCACAAAACTTTCCAAAAACAAGTTTTACCCTGTCGGGTTGATAATTATACAATACGTTATTTTCTTCAAAGTTCTTAGCGCCATATCGCTTATCATCATAGTAAGTATAATCTCCTGCCTGTATATTAGGAGAGGAAATAACATTTTTTAAAAACACAAGATCTTCATAACCTTCAAGTGGTGTTCTAGTATTAGGGCTGGGCCCGTTATTAGCTAAATTTTTTGGACACATCAAATGTTTTTCTCTTCTTTAGATTAAATCATCAATAATTTTCTTTTGCACTTTGGCTTCAGTGCTATTTTTATCCGCAATATTGCAAAGTTCAAATGTAGCTTTCCACAGTGACCAGGCTCGCGCTCTAAGCCAAGTATCATCATCTAGGCCTATTTCAGCTACAAAAATATCTAGTGCTTTACCGCTTGTCAATACGTGTTCAAAATTGACAAGCGGTAAAGCACCGTCAAGTTAAAGGGTTTCTTGCTGCCTGAAATTCAAGATTATCGCCTTTTTATACACTCGATTTGTTAACTTGACGGTGCCCATGGATTAAATAAAAGTTAGTCGCGTTTAACATTGCGATGCTTGCTTCAAGTAATACAGAGATATTGGCGCTTTGGTTAACTGTAAGATACAGAAGAGATGGGGGTATTAGGAAAATAAATTTGTAAAGCCACTATAGTTATAAAAAAGAAAAAATTAATTTGATGTTTAGGAGTTGCTGTATACAAACATTATAGCTAGAATCTACTTAGCGCTTTTAAAAAGAATTTGGTGGTTTGATTTGTACGGCTAAGTTCCTAGATCCTCAAGATTATTTATATCAACTAGTAACTGCTATTTGTGAAATTATGCACATAATACTCGAGTATTTATTTATTTTTATAGCTGGTGTTTTTATAGGGAACTTTACAACAACCGTGTTATATCGCTTGCCTCGTGGTATAGTCTTGTATGGATTCAATACTAAAACAACTCAACCACCGTTTTGTTCTAAGTGCAAACATCTTTTAAAATTTTATGAATTTTTACCTATTTTTAGCTGGGTTAGTACTCGAGGTTTTTGCAATTATTGTAATATGCCAATTACATTATCTTACTTTCTTCTAGAATTTATGGGTGGTGCTTTTGCTGTATTATGCGCTGTATTGTATGGAGACAATATTGAAACTTACATAATAATGTTTTGTTTTTATATGCTTGCTACACTGGCATTTTTTATAGTTTATGAACATGGATCGACTTTCAAAGAAATTACAGTTAGTTTATTGTTTATAGGTGTATTACATAGAACTTTGGAGGATCATTCGCTTTTACCATGGTTGCTTATGCTTAGTGTAGCTTCTATTATATCGCTATATATTTTAAAAGATAATTTACAGGATGTTTATAGGCAGCAAATTGTACATATTTTTTTACCAGCCAGTGTTTGGTTGTTATTTCCTTTTAATATGATTTTCATTATTGGGATTTTATTTTTGTTTTTTATTAAGGGGCGCTTATACTGTAGAAGTATACTATTATTAATGCTAATGGTGGTCTTTCAGAGCGCTTAAATTTTTATACGCTTCCGGCAATATTAATTTCAATTATATTAATATAATCTTCGTGCTCCGCACAACTAATAATACTAGAGAGTTTTCCTTGATCGAATCTGTAACAAGGAGTGTCTTCATCCAGGTAGTGGGTGAGGAATAAATCTTTGTTCTCGTAGAAGGTTGTTATTATGGAGTGATCGTGGGAGGCGTGTGGGTTAAGGGTGCATAACATATCTCCCCTATTATTATATTTTATTTTGCAGCCATCTGAGAAGATGATTGTTTTAGCCATTTTTCTCTGTGTATAATTTATATTTTAATTACCCTTTTTCTCTACCGTTCTATACTCGCCATTTTCTTTTTGTATTATGTCGTATTGGCGCTGTGCTATGGAATCTACGAAATGGATACTTCCAGAAAGACCAACAAAGGGATCTGAGCCATTCATTTTGTTTAAGAATTTTGTTTTATTGTAACCGGTTCCGATGTAGTCACTAGCCATTTTCCCAGCATCATAAGCAATTGCGTGCATAAACGAGATATGATTGATACCAGTTTGCTTTGTGCGTTGTACCAAATCTGTATTAGTGATGTTTAGTGAGCCAGTAAAAGTGATGTCTGTAGATGGAGAGGAGTCGATATCAGTACGGCTATCACCAGCTATAATTGCTTTTTTATCCAAGTTATATTGATGAGCATTGTTGTATAGTACCTGTAATGTTGCTGAGTCGTCTGCAAGCAGTATTATTGGCTGCGTTAAATTAAAATCATTTTCATTTAAGTTATCAACACTATCAGATACAATTTTTACTGATCTTGCTATCTCCTCTGGAGAGTTGCCATAGAACTCTACTCGAGCTAACGTGCCATTGGCATTGCTAATCATATCTCGTAGTATATTGCTTACTAGGTTTGAGTGTCGCCCAGAAGGTAGTAATGCTATATAATTTTTATAGTTATTATCCAGAAAATGGTTGGTAAGTTGCTCTAATTGGCGCATTGGTGCATGCCCATATATAAATACTTGTTGCTCAGCTAGCACTGGGTTGTTGGACAAAGATATTACTACGGTACTTTTTCCTTTTACCTTCTCTGCAACAATCTTGGTTGTTTCGGAATATATAGGACCAATTACGATGTCTGTACCTGTTTCAAAGATTTTATCTAATGATTCATTTAGTTTATCTCTGTCAGAACTATCATAAGAGGTGACTCGTATTTTGGTTTTTGCTCCATCAGACAATCCAATTTTTACCATTTGGGCATATTCTTTGCTAAGCTCTGCCTCTGGCCCGGACATTGGCATTAAAATAGCAATATCTACTACATTTTTTCCGATCATATTTTTTACGCCAGAGAAGTCTTTAACTTGGTCACAAGCGCTGATAGAAATTAGACAAGTAAAAGAAATAATGAATTTTAGGAATTTTTGTTTTATATTAAGCATAAATTAATTCTCCAATAGAGGGTATCAAGTGAATTTTCAAGCCGGACTTTATATTGTTTCAACCCCCATAGGAAATTTGGGCGACATAACATTGCGTGCACTACAGGCGTTGCAAAACTCCGATATTATACTGTGCGAGGATACCAGAGTCTCTAATAAATTGCTAGCAAAACATAGCATAAAAGGATCTTTAAAAGTTTATAATGATAATAGCGATGCTGTACTGCGTGATTTTGTCAAGACGTTGATTTTAGAAGGGAAGGTGGTTAGTCTTGTTTCTGATGCGGGTACACCACTGATTTCAGATCCTGGATATAAATTAGTACGAGAATTGAAGTTAGATAATCTACACGTAGATGTTATACCAGGTGCATGTGCAGTTATTGCAGCGTTAACTTTATCTGGTCTGCCGACAGATAAATTTTTATTTTCTGGTTTTTTGCCTAAAACAAAAGAAGGTAAAAAGAAAGTTTTTGAAGAATTGTTAGAATTTGATGCTACCTTGGTTTTTTATGAAACATCGAAGCGCTTACTGCAATCTTTAGAGGTTGCTCTAGAAGTATTTGCGGATAGGGAGGCAAATGTTGCGCGTGAATTAACCAAGTTATACCAAGAATCAAGATTATCAAAACTTTCGGAGTTAATAGCGTATTATAAAGAAAATCCACCTAGGGGAGAGGTAGTACTTAGTTTATCAGGCAAGGCAAATCAAGCAATATCTGAGACTATATTGGAGAAACAAATATCATCACTTTTGGCGAAAGGTCATAGTGCAAAGTCCGCTTCCGATGAAGTGTTTGCAAAATATAAAAGCCAGTTTAGCCGTAAATTCATATATCAAATGACTAATCGTTTGAAGTAATTGAGAGGTGGGTTTTAAGAAATCAGGCAGAGCTTTCATTAAAAGCGTTACTCTGCCTGACGAGTATTTTTATAGGATCAATCGAACGAAAATTCATTTACGCTTTCTTCTCCAGTGAGATCTATTGCTGGTTCGACCCCGTCTAGTTCATGTTCAAGCATGCCCTGAAACAAATGGTTTTCCAGTGAGTTATTATAGTTAGCAATGTTTTTTTCTATTGTGTCTTTAAGTGATGGGGGTAATGTCACTATTTGCAATAAAGTACGAAGCAAATCAGGGGCCGCTGATAGGATTCTGAGGCTTTCATCTTCAATGATCTTTATATTAGTAGTATATACTGCTTGTTTTAAAAACAAAGCTTTAGTTCCCTCAGGGTCGGAGACTCCAGTAAACAAGAATGAGTTTAAGTCTGTTAATAAGTTATTATCGTCATGCTTTTGATAAAATTCAATAAGGTTTGTTGTATGCTTATTGTATGTTATGTCGAAATTGCCTTTTTGTTTTTGTTCAATCAAATCTATTAACCCAAGAGGAGATACGTTGCCTTGCTCTATATGATATATAATATCAGTACATTGGGCATTAAAATTATTCTGCTCTTGTTCAAACAATAAACATAGGGGGGCTTTGATGTATTCAGGTATATTCTCGTTAGCGGTTATTTCAGCAACCGTATTGTGTTTAATACCAAATTTTAATATTATTTCTTTATATTTACCCACAAAGTATATAGGGTCTATTGAGGCTGTAAGGTCGGAAAAGTCATTATTGGAATCAAGAGCAAGCTTATAAGCTAGTACAATAGAAACAGCCTTCTTCCTCATGTCGAAATTACAAAAGCTTATAAAGTCATTACAATCATCTTGAAATAAACTGGATGATATGCTGTTATTTATGTTTTGAATATCAATCTTAGCACTGTGTTCGAGTAAATATTGTGCAATCTTTAACTGACCTAATTTTGCAGCCAGCGCTAGGGGAGTAGGAATACCAGGGTAAAAGAAATTTTTAACATCAACATGGTACTCTTCTATCAAATATTTCACCATCTCCGTGCTGTACCCATGTACAGCGCTTAATAGAATATCATTATTAATATCAATATGACACTCTTCTATCAAATATTTTGCCATCTCTACGTCACCTGAAAATGCAGCGCATGATAGAATCGATTCTCCATATTTACTTTTAATATTAGTATCAACATGACACTCTTCAATCAAATATTCACTATCTCCATTTTGCCCGCAGATACAGCGTTTGATAGAATCGTATCTTCATCTGTATTTTTAGTATTAGCATCAACATGACACTCTTCAATCAAATATTTCACTATCTCCACTCTGTCCCAAGATACAGCGCTTGATAGAAGCGTATCTCCATTTACATATCCAGCATGAGCATCAACATGATACTCTTCTATAAAATATTTCACTACCTCTATATCACCATATTGTATTGCAGTATCAAGGTAGTCTTCATGCGTAGTTATATAAGAGTTAGCCCTTTCTGCAGTCTGTTGTTTTACGTTAGGGGTATTTTTCTGCTTTGTGTTGTCGTAATTCTTAGATTCTGTATAGAGTGTTTTTTTAGTCATGATATCAATATATAATTTAAATTAATTTTTTCGCTTATCTTGAATTAATATAAATTAATAATCAAGGGGTTTTTTACTGCAAGCTCAATAATTAATTTTTATAATTTAATATGTAACAAGAGTTTTTTTTAATTGTTACCATTGAAAATGGGCTTGCAAAACGGGAATATCTTGTATATACTGCCGATACTTAAGTGAGAGTGACGTGGCCCTGGCATGCCTAATTCACCTTAGAATAACGATTATTAAATGCCAATAGTTTAGAGGATTATATGCCTAAAATGAAGACCCATTCGGGTGCAAAAAAGCGTTTTAGTTTAACAGCTTCTGGGAAAGTTAAAGCGGCTCAGGCCGGTAAACAACATGGAATGAGACGTCGTACTAAATCTCAGCTTCGCGATCAAAGAGGAACAGAAATTCTTTGCGATCCAGATGCAAAGAGAATTAAGAAGATCTTTCTTCCAAACAGATAATCAGAAGGTAATAGTATGACACGCGCAAAAGCAGGAAAAGTATCAAAAAATCGCCATAAGAAAATAATCAAAATGGCTAAAGGCTATAGAGGCAGAGCTAATAACTGTTTCAGAATAGCTATCGAAAGAGTAGAAAAAGCACTTCAATATGCTTATCGTGACCGTAGAAATCGTAAGCGTGATTTCAGAGGTTTGTGGATTCAAAGAATCAATGCAGCCGCACGTCAGCACGATATGATATATTCAACACTTATAAGTGGTATGAAAAAAGCGGGAATAGAGGTGGATCGTAAAATGCTTGCAGAGCTTGCAGTAAACAATCCAGAAAGCTTTTCACATATTGTGGAACAAGTAAAACAAGCTAGCTAATTTTAAGTTCTACAGATACTGATAAAGTTACAAAAGGGCGAGGCAGAGATGTTTCGTCTTTTTTGTTATAAGCTTTTACCTTGCCGTTACTAGAATTGTCTAAGTAAAAAATAATTAAAATATATGATCAAGATTAATAATTTGGCTATGCAATATGGCCCCAAGCTTTTATTTACAGATGTAAATCTGAATCTTAATTCCAATAGTCGCTATTCTTTAGTTGGTGCTAATGGCGCCGGTAAGTCTACTTTTTTTAAGTTGATAATGAAAGAGGAAGAACCTAGTAGTGGAGAAGTAATAGCAGTTCGTAATGCTCGTATTGGTTGCTTAAGTCAAGATCAATTTTTATATGAAAATACTCTAATTATTAATACGGTAATCGCAGGCAATAAGGAATTATGGAATGCTATTCAGGAAAAAGAAGAACTTTTAAAACTGGAAGAGTTTGATGATGCTAGTGGTTATAGGTTGGGCGAACTTGAGCAAGTAGTTGCAGATAATGATGGTTATACAGCAGAGATAGTAGCAGCGGAATTGCTTGAAGGGCTTGGGATCAAGGAAGAAATGCATTATCAGCCTTTATCAAGGTTGTCAGGTGGATATAAGTTACGTGTACTTTTGGCACAAAGTTTATTTAATAATCCAGATGTATTATTATTAGATGAGCCAACCAACCATTTGGACATCATGTCTATATATTGGCTAGAGAATTATTTAAAAGAAAAATTTAAAGGCGCGTTGCTGTTTATTTCGCATGATGTAATGTTTTTAAACAATGTATCCACTCATACCTTAGATATAGATTATGGTGAAATTAATATCTATACGGGTAATTATGATAAATTTGTTGAACTTAAGCAGCAAGTAATTGAACATAAAATGCACGAGGTAAATTACCTTGAGAAAAAACTTGCTAAGATGCAAGCTTTTGTCGATAAATTTAGCGCAGGTACTAGGTCTAGACAAGCATCTTCACGCGAGAAGCAAATGGATCGAATTGAATTACCAGATATTCAAAAGAGTTCACGCGTATCGCCTACCTTTAATTTTAAGCAAATAAGGCCATCAGGCAAGCAAGTTTTGAAAGTAGAAAATATTGCCAAAAACTATGGCGATAAGGTGATACTTAATAAGGTAAGGTTTGATATTCATCGCGGAGATAAAGTAGTTGTAATTGGCGCTAACGGTATTGGTAAATCTACTTTATTGAAAATATTATTAGATAGAATTAAAGCTGACACTGGCATGCATGAATGGGGCTACGAAGCTCAAACATCATATTTTGCACAGGATCATCACGAATTGCTTAATGAAAGTATGAGTGTGGTTGAGTGGTTAACACGCCAGGCACAAACGGAAACAGTTGGAACTATACGCACCACTTTAGGGCAGATGCTTTTTGGTAATGACGATGTGTCTAAGAATATTTTACATTTAAGTGGTGGCGAAGGGGCTAGGTTATTATTAGCAAAAATTATTTTAGAAAAGGGCAATATATTAGTTTTAGATGAACCAACTAACCATCTTGATATCGAGTCAAGAGAGTCGCTAAAGAAGGCTTTAGTTGATTATGTAGGAACCCTGATTCTTGTAACGCATGATCGAGATTTTGCTACATCAATTGCTACTAGAGTAATTGCTTTAACCACAAAAGGAGTAGTAGACTTCAAAGGAACTTATCAGGAATATCTAGCAAGCCATTCAGATGATTATTTAAATAGCAATTGGGTGTTAGCAAATAAAAAATAATTATTTAGCATACGTATCTCAAGATATTTCTTTTAGATTTTAGAAATTAATCCTTAGTTTTAAATGTTTTACTGGTACGGTCGTAACATTGGTTGTTATTAAACTATAAAGATATATTAAAAAAGAGCAAAATTATTTAATTCTGAGCTGTATAACTAGAAGCAATTTTATGCATTAGAGTGATAATTACATACAAAATAAATGTTAAAATCCTTAAATATCCTACCCTAAATTATATTGTAAATTTTATCAAAAAGTGAGCTATGGCTTCATTATATATTTAGAATAGGCATATTCCATTAAAATAAGTCCTAGAAAATTAAAATATATTTGCGGTTCATAATGTTATTAGTTATCATCATTAGTGTAATTGATTATAGGGAGTGTTTATGTTTGGAAATCCAAGAAGAAGCTATGATGAAGAATTTGACGATCTAGATTTACTTGCTTTAGAAAATGAATCTTTAAATCGAGCCCCTCTAATTTCACCAATGCAATCCCCTATACTGCCTGATGAAGTAATGGCATTTAGACTTGGTGGAGGTTCACTCGGCCCCAGTTTAGTAAGAAGTATGGCAGCTGGACATCATATTTCTTATTATAATAAAGAAACTGAAGAAGATATTGATGTTCTACTTGGTGAGTTGCTTTAATAAATAATATCATGAAACCTGCTGTCTCGTGACTTAATATAATTTCTGTATATATGCTATCTGTTCATGAATATCATGATAACTATAATATTTAGCATTTTTTTAATTGATTTAATGTGAATAATTCATTGTACTCCTGGGATAAGTCACTTTTATTTAGTTTAAGAGTTATACTTTCTTCTTAACACAAATATTATTTATAGAATTACGGTAATCTATTTAATTTTCCTGGATTTGTTTACTAGCATAATGTAGAATGGCGAGAATTATTCAAAATATTCAGAAGCAATATTAAAATTACAATGCAGATATTTCCTTTAAGATTACTTCCGGCCCATCCTAATTTTGACTTTGTTAAGTTCAAAAATATTAGCTATGGACTATCAATTTTAATGTTGCTTGTTAGCGTGGCATGGATTGGTGTATATAAATTTAATTTCGGCATCGATTTTATTGGTGGTATTAGCATTGAAGTGCGTACTGACCAAGAGCCAGACCTAACGGCAATGCGTGAAGTATTAGGTGATCTTGATATTGGTGAAGTAGTATTGCAAAATTTTGGTACCTCGCATGATTTATCAATTAGGGTTGGCGTTAGTAGCGAAGAAAATTTAATGCAGAATATAGCCCTGATAAAACAGACATTACAGGAAAAATTTCCTTATGAGTTTGACTATAGGAAAGTTGATTTTGTGGGGCCGCAAGTTGGTGATCAAATGATCAAGTCCGGTACAATGGCGATGGTTTTATCCTTTTTGGGTATTATGTTATATATTTGGGTTAGATTTGAGTGGCATTTTGGTATGGGAGTATTGGTTGCTTTGTGCCATGATGTAATAATCAGCTTAGGTTTTATGAGCATTACGTCATATGATTTTAACCTAAGTACTATCGCTGCAATATTAACCGTTATAGGTTATTCTGTGAATGACTCAGTGGTGATTTATGATAGAATTCGTGAGAATTTACGCAAATATAGTAGAAAAGGGGTCAATGAGATCATTAATTTAAGTATTAATGAGACATTGTCGCGTACTACTATCACCGCATTGACTACATTACTTGCTAATTTGGCATTGATATTACTTGGCGGTGAAGCGATTAGAAGCTTTAGCGTATTAGTCTTTTTTGGAATATTTGTGGGTACATATTCCTCTATATTTATTTCTGCCCCATTATTGACCTTGTTTAATTTTAAAAATTTCAAAGAATAGCTTTATGAGAATTTCTGCAAATGATATCAAGATAGGTAATATCTTGGATTATGAAAATGAACTTTGGACAGTAGCCAAGAATCCAGAACATACAAAACCTGGTAAAGGTGGCGCCTATGTGCAAGTTGAAATGAAAAATTTACGTACTGGTAATAAATTAAATCAGAGATTTAGTTCAACGGAGAGTGTAGAGAAGGCAGCGTTAGAATATCAAGAAATGCAATATCTATATGCTGAAGGTGAACATTTGGTGTTTATGGACCCAAAATCATTTGAACAAATATTATTGGACAAAAGCTTATTAGGTGATAAATTACCGTTCCTTACAGATGGTATGAATGTTGATGTCGAATTATATCAAGAAACTCCTCTTAATATCAAGCTCCCAAAAACGGTTATTGTAGAAATAGAAATGACTGATCCTGTCATTAAGGGATCTACTATTACTTCTTCATACAAACCGGCCATTCTGACTAATGGTTTGAAAGTTGCAGTGCCGCCGTATTTGGTAACGGGTGAAAAAATAGTAGTTAAGACAGAAGATTTAACATTTGTAGAAAGAGCTAAATAATGGAAGGAGATACAGGTCTAATTATTGATGCAACAAGAAAAGCCTCTAGATTTTTGCAGAGAGATTATTTTGAACTTGAAAGCTTACAAGCTTCCGATAAAGCAACAGAACCATTCTGCCAAAAATCATGTAGTAAGGCGCTACAGACGTTGCACGAAGCTTTAAGCAAATATTACAAAACAATAATTTTTGATAATAATGAAGTAGCGAAGACAAATTTTTCAGGCAAAGCGCTACTAATTGAAACTTTAGATGGACTTGGTAATCTTGCTAAGTCACTACCATTTTTTGGTATAATGGTAACCATGATTGTTAAAAAGGACGATGAAATAATAGCTGAAAAAGCAGTTGTTAATTTCCCAGCCCTTGGTGAAATTTATTATACAGAAAAAGGCAAGGGGGTGTGGCTAGAACGCCACTCGTCTAATTTAGCTGGTGCGCTCAGAGCTAGGGTTTCCGGTACCAGTGATTTAGGAAGTTCTTTAATATCTACTAATGTTAGTCAAATTGACTTTGCTAGAACCATATCGCCTAATATCCGTGTGTTTGAATCATATACTTATGCTTTAGCTTTGCTCATTTGTGGAAAGGTAGATGTGATGATTGTAGAGTCGCGTGATCTTTCAACAAAAGGTGTTGAATTATTTGTATCAGAAGCCGCTGGCAGTTATCATATCCAAAATGGATTGATAATGGCGTCAAACTTCAAACTACACGAAAAAATAAAATCTCTTTTATAGCAAAAGTTGTTTTATCCTACAGGTTTTTCTATTATCATAAGATACATAAGAAGATACTAGCTGGTGCAAATATATGAAAAAATTTACAATAAATTGTGATTTCGGTGGTCAAATGTCGCCTTTTGCTATTTATATTGGTAAGCCAGAGGGGGCTCATCATCCGTTGCATTTTCAAGCTGATTGGTTGTCTAAAGCTCGCGGTGGTATGATTCCTGGTGAGGTTATGGAAGCAGTAACACAGCTACAAGAATTGGCTGAGAAAAATGGTGTTTCGCTGGAAGAACTATGTGTTTATGCGCTTGGAACCGAAGAACAACAGGCAGCACTTGAAGCATCTGCTGTAACGCCAGAAAAAGACCTTTCAGATGAACCCGGGATGGAGGATGAAGATTTAGTTGACAAAGGAGATCATACAAGGCATGAAACTGATAGTCATGGCTCTCATACAGTAGAGGATGAAGTTGAAGATATGGCATCTGAAGGTGGGCATGTTGAAGAAGATGCTCCTGAAATACATAATGACGACGAAAAAAAATGAGACTCTTCTGCCATCTAGTTGGTAATAGTTGCTGTAGACAAGGTTCTGTCGCTGATTTAGTCAAGTAGACTCATGTATCATTTTATATGTGAGTGAAGTATAGTGTTAGATAAATATAGATTAACAGGGTAATATTCATATTCAAACCAAGATCTAGCTGACCAGTAACATATTACACTTCCATATAAAAACTTAAGGAGTATTATTATTAAATTTTGTGGTGGCTCAAGTAATGAAAATTAATATTCAAAAATTACAAGAAGACTTTATTCAAACCAAACCTTCAGAAGGAATAGACTCGGTTAAGGTTTCTGAGTTTATGGAAAGTGTTTACAAAGAATCTTCTGCACAATCCTTGAACGATAACTTGGATAATCTTGAAGTCGTTCAATAACAAGTAGATCAACTATGTACACAAACGGAGGACGCTGGTCTATCGAATTTCGGCGCCCTCAGAGATAAATTTACTAATACTGCCAAACAAGACGATATATATATGTTGAACTTGATTAAAGAAACAATAGAATCAATAGTATATCAGGCTGAGAATGGATCAATGCCTAAGGAAAATATTGCTAATAAGTTTGGCGACAGAGATTTTGTTTGTAAAGACGGGACACTTACAAATCTGCAAGGTATTCTTAGTGAAATGACTCTAGGTCAATAAGGGGTAGAGGCATTTGTTGTAGAGCAGAAAGATGCAATGGTCGAGCAAATGATTGCGGAAATGTATAGAAAAGGTGAATTTAGAGAATTCCCATGGATTGTTAGACAATATAAACCAATGGAAATCCATAATATAACTTCTCTTAAAAATGCAATTTCAGATCAATATGGCTTGCTAACTAAGCCAAAAATTGATGGAAAAGATCCTAAGGAATATGTAGCAGATAAAATTACTGAATTAAATACGAATCAACAGGACAAAGAGCCAATTTCCAAAGCACTTGAAAGTCCAGCTAAACATCAGGAAGTTTCTGAATTAAACAAATCAGAAAAAACAGAGCCATCTATACCAAAACCTGCTATTTTAAAACGAATCATAAATAAACTAACCTTTGGCTTAGCTTTTAGCTCTGAAATTAACGAATATAAAGTAGAACAGAAACTACAAAAAGTACAAGATAAAAAAAGTGAGATAACAAGTAACAGTCAAGAACCAACACCTATATCGAAAGATAAAGCAAAATTTGTCAAGAAGACTATTACTCCAGGTATTAAACAGTCTGCTATAGTTATTGCTAGTAAGGTACAACGTACAAAAGAAACACAGCCAGCAATACAGCCAACAGTCAAAAAGTCAAACGACAGAACACGTTAAGGTATGGAAGCGTAACATAATAGGTTGTGTTCTTAAAATAAATGCTCTTCTGGTTCTGTCGCAAAATATTTACCATTAATTCTTATTGTCATCTGGCTTTGCCACCCTTTGGTCCCATCTAAATGCCATTTATCCGTTGGCTTGCGCTCTTGTTTTTTTGATCCCTTCTTTGAAGTGAGATGAAAACTTATAACACCACGATCTTATTGTTTTGTGACTCAAGATAATTCCTCTATAGGCCATTCGCTCTTGAATATCTCGGTAACTATGGTTGAAACGATGATATAACCACACCGCATGACTTATTATTGATACTGGAAAACGATACCGCTTTGGAGCTTTGTTTATATGCATAAAATATTGAATTACTATTGTTAATTGATGAAATTAGAATAAATTATTACAATTCACCATACAACAACTTTTATTTTAGGCTATGTTAACTTGACGGTGCCTTTGGAATTGTTTAGATTTTTTGTCCTCTTGCACTAAAAACAAGATTAATTCACGAGAAAGAATTTCCAGTACATAATTTTTTATACTCTGATATTTATCCAGATAAATGTGTTGAGTAAAATTCTACTATAAAACCTACGACTGCTGTAAGTTCCTTATTTGTCATGTCCAAGAAATTTATAATATAATCTTCTGCCTTCTGATATTTGATATTTTATATTTTGATTAGTTAATGTTGTTATTGCGGTTTGCGAAACAATTTCTACTATTTCTAAAATCATTTGCCTATTATTGTCCATACCCAAGTAAAACCATTTAATATTTCTTCTTAAAATTTTACTACGTCTTATGCTCAAGAGTTTAAATTTAATTCTAATATAATTAAATTTAAGACATTATTGTAGCTTTATAAGCCTGGAGACGTAATATTTTACTGATCAACTATAGGCCATATTATGCGCAAACTGTTACATAGTGTCTTTGGTGTAGTCAAGCATAATACTTCATTTTATCCTCGTTTACGGCTTGACCGTCAAAGAACAATATCAACCCCTAAAATAGCTTTAGCATTTTCGCTATCAATTCGTCTCATAGTCGCTCTTTATCATGAATAATTAATATTACTTATTGACTTTAATAAAAATATTAATTAGTATTGATAAATATTAATTATAAATAAGGGGTTAGAAATGAATATAAAAAAAATATTACTTGTTGTTGTATTATTTTCTTCGCACTTATCTTTTGCTGCGAATGAACAAACAAATTTTTATATAGGTGTATTTGGAGCTTACAGTGTATATCCTGAATACAAACCAAAACCCGAAGCTGGTAAGCAGAAGGCAATCGGCATTGATTATGTTAAAAATGGCTTTAATACTGGCGTTAATATCGGTTATAAATTCACAGATAACTTCAGTGCTGATATAGAATATAGCTATAGAAAACATGTTTTTGATAAATTTAAACTTATTGCGGACGTCCCTGAAAAAGGATTTACAGCGGGCCAAGTAATACCACTTGGTAAAAAATTTGGGTTTGTGCACACCCATAGCGTTATGTTGAATGGGTATTTTGAGCTACCAACTCAAAATAATCTAATTCCCTTTGCTGCCATAGGTGCAGGAATAACCAGATACGAAGAAAGAAATGAGTGCGGTAATTATCATACTAATAGTCCTTCTATGCAAGTCTCTCTTGGATTAGGATATAAAATAAATGAATCACTTAGATTAGATGCAGGTATAAAGCATTTTCATATGAAAGACACTAATATTACCAACAAATGTTTGTCTCCAAAGATTAAATACAGAACAAATGAAGGATTTTTAGGCCTCAAATACTTTATATAATTCAATAAAATAGGATTAACACTTTAGTTCTTTTATCAAACAATTTCTGTATAATATATTTTAGAAATTAAACATGAATATATATTATACAGAAGTTTACCTCATAACCTGTATGATTTTATACATACAATTGTTTTAAATAGCGACTCAAGGGAAGAAATAAAATCTACTTTAACATTAATTTATTAGCATCTGCAAGAAGCGATAGGCTCTTGTCCGCTTGATTATAACTTAGCGCTCCAAACCACTTTTACTGCCACCATTTTTTCTAAATGCTGCTGCCTGTTGCTGCATTTTACTTATTTCGGTAGAGCCATAATTTTTTAAATCAGACTCTTTGCCACCTTCATATTTTTCGGCAAGTTCTTTTCCTCCTTCCATCAAATTATGCCGATAATTATCCTTAACTGTTTCACCTGCAATTCTTTTAGGGTTCATGATCTTATAAATCTCATATACAACAAAATTTTTCATGATTTTTTTAAGATTTTTTTTAGTTTCAATATCTAGTAAATGCGCCCTATCCTTACTACTCACTTTTCCTAAACTAGAATCCAGATCCGCATCTAAATTATGCATAACTGTATGACAAAATTCTGTAATATCCTTAGCTATTTTTCCTTCATCTGCATCAACACCATCTTGACCCTTCGTAGTATTCTTTTTACTAACTTTTAAATGCTCTTTGATAATTAAAATAAGCTTAGATTGTATTTCATTGAGGTTATTGCATTCATCAAAAATTTGGTCAATAGCCTGACCTAAATCTTCATTCTTTTCTAGTTCTTCAAAGATATGAGCAAGTTCTGATTCATATTTTTTTCTTAAAGAAGGATCCAGTTCATCTAAAATATTGTCTTTGATACTTTTTTTATTATTATCCTTCATAAACTATCCTCTAATTTCTAGGCTCCACGAGCAGTACTTTTTTCTGTTTGAAGCTCAATTCCAGCTGCTTTAGCTAAATCCTTTACTCCTTTATCAGCAATGATTTTCTTGGGTACTGACAGGTTTTCCACAGCTTTCTTGACCGATACGCAGACACGCTCTATATCTTTAGTGGTAAACACGTCTTTATCTCCCACTTCTATAATTGCATTAATTTTTTGTTTATCTCCTTCGATTACTGCAGAATATAACTGATTTAACTGCTTCTTAGCCGGCAAGTCTTCTAACATTTCTTCTAGAGCTTCGGAATAACCAGTAATTGCGCCCCTACGCCCCTCTAATGCAGATGCCATGGCTGATTTTTTAGGAGTCTCAGTATATTCAAATCCGTCTACATTAATATTACCGCTTCTAGTGTTTTTTAATTCTTTACCAGCTTGAATTTCTGCTAAAAGACCACCAGTATTAGGAGCTACAGTCTCTTTCTCAATAGGTGGTGTAGATGTCCTTATTGATGTTGGTGTTGGTATTGATTCTACATGAACTTTTGACGTTTCTTTAACCGGAGCCTCTAACTCAGATTTAGTAATTATTTCTTGCTGTGGTTTTTCTACTGACTGTTTCGCTAGTTTGCTAGGTAACTCTTCACCTCGCTCAACTCTAGCTTGCGTTTCAGATACAGCTGCACGAATTTTATCTACATCTTGAGAACTAAAAGTATTGGCCATTTCCAATATAGGTTCCTCCCACTCATCATCTACCCTACCAGTATCTTGCTCAGATTGATGACTTAATAACTCCTCTACTAGCTCTTTTTTACCGTCAACCATAGCAGAGTATAAAACGTTCATTTGCTTCTCTTTTGTCACTCCGTCAAGTAGTGGTTGAGATTCAGCTTTATCTAATTTCATATTATTTTGCAGCCCCCCTAATAATCCTGTACTTTGCTTTTGTACTGGAGGCTCGGTAGAAACATGCTGATAATCATTGTGATCAAGAGATACTGCCTTTTTTTCTCTTCTTGCCTCAGCCTTGACACGTAACTCATCAGCCAAATCCATTATCCCTGGTGCCTTTTTACCTGGTGAATTTTGTACCTCTGCTTGATTTTGTTGTATAGGTTGAGGGACTTTTTTCATACTCTCTGGCAAAGGAGGGGGTTCAGGTATATTGCTCTGCGCACCTACACTCTGCTCTGTTTCTACACCTTGACGCTTAGCTGCACTTTCCCTAAGTTCATCAGCCAAATCCATTATTCCCGGTGCCTTTTTACCTGGTGAATTTTGTACCTCTGCTTGATTTTGTTGTATAGGTTGAGGGCCTTTTTTCATACTCTCTGGCAAAGGAGGGGGGTCAGGTATATTGCTCTGCGCACCTACACTCTGCTCTGTTTCTACACCTTGACGCTTAGCTGCACTTTCCCTAAGTTCATCAGCTAAATCCATTATTCCTGGTGCCTTTTTACCTGGTGAATTTTGTACCTCTGTTGCCTTAACTAACTCTGGAGAACTTACTTCCACCTGTTGCTCCACTTGTTTCTCCTTAGAAACATTTATTCCAGGAATTTCAAACCTAGCAACCTTTTCATTTTCCAATTCAGCTCTAAAACTCTCTAAGTCCTGAGTACTTTCTACCAACTGCCCCTTACCACCAAATTTAAACGCATTGCTAATAACTCCTATTAAATTTGCAAGAAACCCTGTTTCAACTTTTTGCCCTTGCTGCATCCCAGCCACAAAGTCATTTGTTGCTTTTTTTCTTGCAAATGCACTAGTAGATTGCCCAGCTGCTTCTGATAATTCAGTGAGTCGATTTCTTATACTCTGTATCTCTGTACGTTCATTTTCGTTCTTACTAGTCTCTTTATTAACATAATCACGCGTAACTGCACCAGGCTTACCAGGGTTAAACTCTGCCATCAAGGCATCTTCATAAGCATTAAGTTGATTTTCTTTGTAATCCAATAGTTTTAGAATGGAATTTAATTGACCGCCTTCTTTAAATGCATTTTGTAATCCCAATGAACCAGAACGAGTATTAATAAGATCAACATTTTTTGCTAATGATTGCGCTAGATTTTGATACGTTTCTATTGAAGCCATGTTTTCTCTGATATATTAAATTAACCAAGCTGTACAAAACCAAGATTACATCAAGAACAAGAAACAAGTCAACAGAAGTTAAAAATCGCTCGTAAATAAGCTAGAAAATTAACTATGTAGCAAAATAATGTTGTATTTTTTCAAGTAAACTAACTAGGGGGATGCTTTAAGGAAAGTAGTATGAAAATCACTTGTAAGCTTTGCAAAGCTTGTGCTTTCAAAACCTTTTTTAGGAATAATAATAACAGCTATGTTATCAGTATTAATAGATAAGTTTTTAACAAGACTACGTACTAAGTGTCGAATGTTTCTTTTAATTTTGTTCCTAACCACAGCTTTTTTAGATAATTTTTTACTTACTTTCATACCTAAAAAGGTAGGGTTAGTGCTCGGTGAAACAATAGAATTAAAATTAGTCGCTAAGATAATAATTAAGCATGACCCATGTTTTTTGGTGCCATGCTTACTAACAAGATCAAATTCTTTAGAGTTTTTTAGAGAAAAAATTGCCACTCAATAAACTATGCAGTTAATTTCTTTCTGCCTTTAGCTCTACGGTTTTTAATGATATTTCTACCACCAACTGTTGCCATTCTAGCTCTAAAGCCATGTCTTCTTTTTCTTACGATATTACTTGGTTGAAAGGTACGCTTCATAACTGAAAATCTATTTTTATATTCAAGAATTTTGTGCAGTTTACTAATAATTACTGCAATTGTCAATTCTTATATTCCTTATCTCGGCTAGTAAAAATATTTTCATATGATATGATATTATTACATATCAACTTGATACCTAGAATTATATGCTATTCATTATTATATTTACGATCTTAACTGCAGTCGTCTTACTATTAGGACTAATTTCAATGGCTGGTGGTGAAAAATTCAGCAAAAAATATGGTACGAAATTAATGTCTTTACGCGTTGGTTTTCAGGCAATAGCAATCCTATCTTTAGCTATTGCTTACTTGTTAGTATAACACAAATTGGTATCCACGGTTGCAAAGGTTATGTTTATAAATTATATCCACAATGTTTGTGGGTAACTATGTGAATAAACTGTTAAAATACAATATTATTTCCAGTCTACATATGGCCCTTGTATAAGTTGACTAAAAAATGAGCGTACCCCTACAACCCGCATAGCGCTTGTAAAGAAACAAAATTAACTTTTATCTAGATATAAAGCAAAACTTAATAAGTAACGGCAAATGCTAATTTGTGTATAACTTAAGGAGTTTTCAACAAGTTCTATTCTTTTATTTCTATAATTTAGTAACTATTGCCTTAAAATCACCTTAAGTAATAAAATAATATAACGCAAAAAACAATTAGACAATGCAAGCATATGATGCTAATCTTCTGACGTAATTTCTTGTACCTATTTGTCTGTTATATATACGAGCAAATAAACATGCTCAAAAATTCTTTAAAGTGTCAAATTTTTCTGGGTAAACTAACTATGTTCCGTCAAATGCCGATTATTTTGGCGCTAGTTATTGCAACAATAATTGCTTTTGGCAATTTTATACCAACTATTGCAGCTCAGTACTTATTTGGGATAAGCATTTCAATTAAATCACTAATTATTTTTCTATTACCTATTATTATTTTTGGTTTACTTTATAAAGCTGCTGTTAACCTTGCAAAAGATGCCTCAAAAATCATATTACTTATTCTGGCAGCAGTAGTGATCTCTAACACCATTACCACTAGCCTTAGCCAATTTCTTGGTATATGGATTTATAAATTTGATATGAACCTAACAATACCAGATGAATCAACAAGTTTGACCGCTATATCTTTTTTTGAATTTGAAGCTTTAATCCCCAATCATATCGCTATGTTTTCTGGCATTGTATTTGGTATATTATCAGCAAAAATTATACCTATCTATGCAGAAAAAATTGGCTCTACGCTTGAAAAAATAGTACATAAATTACTTGCGATAATAACTTTTCTTATACCACTTTTTGTAGCTGGATTTGTTATTAAACTACAATATGATGGTATAATTACTCAAATAATCCAAGATTATACTATAATTTTTGCTATTATTGCAATTGCACAATTTGGATATATAAGTTTGCTATATTTTGTTTTCAATAAATTAAATATAGCAAACACGCTATCATCTATAAAAAACATGCTACCTGCTGCTCTTAGTGGCTTTAGCACAATGTCTAGTGCTGCCAGCATGCCTCTTACTCTGATTGGCACCGAACGCAACGCTCAAAATAAAGATTTAGTACATACTGTGGTACCAGCGACAGTAAATATTCACTTAATAGGCGATTGCATAGCCATTCCATGTTTTGCCTTTGCTATTCTAAAAAATTACGATCTGATGCAACCGCATCTATTCACATACTTGATATTTACTGGATATTTTGTACTAGCCAAATTTTCAGTAGCAGGCATCCCTGGCGGTGGTATCTTAGTGATGCTACCAATATTAGAACAATATTTAGGCTTTAATGCTGAAATGTTATCATTGATAACAGCATTATATATATTATTTGATCCAGTAATTACTAGTGCAAATGTATTAGGAAATGGGGCTTTAGCAAAAATTATTGACACTATAACATATAAAAAATAAACTGTACTTTTGTTTTCTGACCGGGTAAATTGGTACCATTATATATTTTAACGTTTAGTTCAATATGAAAAAGTTACTTATTTTATCTGTAATATATGGATTAGCAATAAATGCCTATGCATCAGACTCAGACTCGGTAAAACAACTTGAAAATGCTCTAATATCTAATACACAAGAAGATAAAGCTCTAGATTTATCTGGTTATGACATGCGTAAATTTGGATCTTTAAACGGCTCCAATATCAAAGGTAAGCTAAATTTTAAAAATGCCAACCTAAAAAACACCAATTTCGCAGGCATGGATATCCGTAATATTCATTTTCAAGGAAGCAATCTAGAAAATGCTAATTTTGAAGGCGCAATGCTTTCTAGTACTAGCTTCATAAATGCAAAACTAGATAATGCTAATTTTAAGAACGCTGAATTTACATCAGTTATTTTTAGACGTTCATCAGTTAAAAAGAATGATTTTGAGAATCTAGTAGCTGAAAACACCAATTTTGATAATGTAGATTTAAGTGGCTCGAGTTTCTTTAATGTGCAGCTAACTAATGCAAATTTTGATCACTCAAAATTAAATAACGTTATCTTAAAAGACAGCACTTTGCATCAAGTAAGTTTCAGTAATATAACAGGTAAACAGAATTTTGTTAAATCTAATTTAAATACTACAAGAGTTAGTGGCTTAGGATTATTCTAAAATTATGACCTTTCAATTAAACAAGACGCTAGAAAAAGACAGTTTTCTTATTACTGAACTTAAATTATGTCAAGTTAGGCTGATTGACAATGCAGACTTTCCCTGGCTGCTTTTGATTCCGCGGCTCTCGAACCTTATTGAAATCACAGATTTAAACGATGAGGAGTATGACCTACTCAATTCAGAAATAAAAATCGTAGCTAAAGCTCTGCAACATGAATTGACTCCGGATAAATTAAATATCGCCACTATTGGTAATGTAGTAACACAGCTACATTTTCATATTATAGCTAGGTATAATAGCGATAAACTATTCCCCAAACCAGTCTGGGGGTGTGAATTCACACCTTATTCATTTAAAGCGCGTACACAAAGTATACATAGATTTAAAACAGTAATAAATCAGATTATTTGACTTGGTTCGTTATTTAAAAGAACTATAAATATAGCTCTAGGACTAAACAACTACACAACTACACAACTACACAACTACACAACTACACAACTACAAAAAAACGAAACTTTTTAATCTTTTACAGCAAGGAGATAAATTGGGCATCAGTTTCGTAATTTGGAAGATATGCTAATGGAGAGAAATAACAGTAGATCACACTCCACTATTTATCGTTGTGTTCAATAATTATGCCCCAAAGATTTTAGATAAACTTAAATTTTGCAATAGAGCTAGCCTTATCTATTTTAGACTTAATCTACTTGCACATAACAAACAATATATCTGTATTGATAACCAATAACTGGCTGATAAATTTTAATGCTATAGCTCTTTACACTGATCACGAATACCACAAGGAATACAGAAAAATCAAAATCACCCCTAGAATTCTTAGACAATACCTAAAAAATAGTTAGTATATTAACTGAAGCTTAATATTTTGAATCTGGAAGATCTAGCTGAATTTTGCCTGGTCATAAACGATAATGGATGCTGAACCCTTGAATTAAATATAATTGGGTAGTGATGAAAATCAAAGTGATACTTCTAGGCTGTGTTAACAAAGTAATTGCATAGATACAGTTATTGCTATAATATGATCACATATCATATTTAAAGAGAGTATTTATCTTGAGTTCCCGCTATTATCCAATAAAAGAATCTGATTTCGACAT
>Ga0209390_10001182_pt1 | contig 51534 bp, 48 predicted proteins | sample BON01_FD_187212 | JGI IMG/M metagenome (GOLD analysis project Ga0209390, IMG submission 187212) | Freshwater microbial communities from Lake Bonney liftoff mats and glacier meltwater in Antarctica - BON-01 (SPAdes) (version 2) | ecosystem: Environmental > Aquatic > Freshwater > Ice > Glacier...
ATTTGCAGCGCTACCTTGCTGAATTCAGCTATCGACTAAACAGACGTAATTTTGGGCTGAATATCTTTGAAAGGCTTGTCAGTATTAGCGTTAAGCCAATTTAGTGGTACAAAGGCGGTGACTCATGTTAGGTAATTAATAAATCCCTAGCCCTACCAATAATAACCTATCTTGTCAACGAGCTAAAAATCAAGACCATGAAACTATATGTAAAATACATGGTGAGCAATCGCTGTAAATTGGCAGTGATTGAAGAACTGCGAAAGATTGACCTGCCTTACGTGCAGGTTGATTTGGGAGAAATAGAACTTTGTGAAGACGCTTCTTTATCACAAATAGAGCTATTGAGAGAAGGTTTGAAAGCTTCTGGACTAGAGCTGATGGACGAAAAAAAGGCTATTCTTATTGAAAGAATCAAGAACGTAGTTATTCAAATGGTCCACCATTCGGATGATATCGTGAAGGTGAATTTTTCTAGCTTTTTAAGTACTAAGCTGAATCATAACTATACCTACCTCGCCAATCTTTTTTCGGAAGTGCAGGGCGTTACTCTTGAGCATTTTTTAATCTACCATAAGATTGAGCGGATAAAGGAGCTCATTATCTATGGCGAGATGAACATTTCAGAGATTGCCTGGAAAATGAACTATAGCAGTGTGTCACATCTATCGAATCAATTTAAAAAGTTCACCGGACTAACTCCTTCGCATTTCAGACAATTGAAGTATGCACGGCGGAGTCCTATTGAAGGTCTAGGAGCTACAGTTTCTATGCGGCATCCTAGCGAAGTTCCAAGATAAGCGGCCATCCATCTCTCAAAAAAAAAGGCCGTGAATTATGCAACTTATACCCAGTATTCTATAATACTTATCAGCGTATAAGCAAAGACCTTTGTTTGTTGCAATACGTGTTTCTCAACGCGTTGCAGCGCGCAAACATTCAAACATCAACTACATCCAATTTTCAACTAAATCCAATCATTAACTCATGAAAAAATCACATTTACTTATCGCTTTTGCGCTTGTTTCCCTCGTATTTATTGGAGCCTGCAAAAAAGACAAAACTGATCCAGCACCTAATAACGATGTTATTATTCCGCTTCAAACTACTGTTCAAGTGAGCGTTTCCATGGGAACAGCCGCTTCTACTTTGGCGATTCTTGCGGGTTCAGGTGTAACCAATACCGGGTCGACTGTTGTTACAGGAGATATCGGATTAAGTCCCGGTACTTCTATTGGAGGATTTCCTCCTGGACTTTTAAACGGAACCATTCATATCAATGATGCCATTGCGAATCAGGCCAAACTTGATTTAACGGCAGCCTATAATGATGCAGCAGGACGAGTTGCCACCGATATGGTAACCCTCTCTGGGAATATTGGTGGATTGACGCTAACACCCGGATTGTATAAGTCTACCTCGTCTTTAGCTATTTCTTCAGGCGACCTCACATTTGATGCGAAGGGTGATGCCAATGCGGTATTCATCATACAAATTGCTTCAGCATTGACTGTTACCTCTGGACGCCAAGTGATTCTTAGCGGAGGAGCTCAAGCTTCCAATATTTTTTGGCAAGTGAGTAGTTCAGCCACTTTTGGAACCACCTCGGTTTTTAAAGGAACGGTAATCGCTATGGAATCAATCTCCTTTAGTACAGGAGCCACTTTAGATGGAAAAGCACAGGCTAGAACTGGTGCAGTTACCCTTGAAGGAAACACCATCGTTAAAAAATAAAATTTTTAACGCAACGCAATGAATCAACTATCTATGAAAAGTATATTTCGTTATATATTATCCTTTGTTTGTTTAATTGCACTGTCAACCTCGAACCATGCCCAGGTGGCTCCTAATCTGGGGACAGTGAAAAACTTTGTGCTCTTCTCTGCCGATGGAGCAGTTACCATGAATACCTCTGCCTTTTCCATTATTACGGGCGATTTTGGTACGGGAAATCCGGCCACAACTAGTACCGGTTTTGGTAATGTGAATGGAAACCAACACGATGGCGATGCGATTGGATTGGCTGCTGGGGCAGATTTGCTTTTAGCCTACAATGAATTGAATGCCATGGCACCAACCTTATTTCCCGCCTCGGCCGTTTTAGGAAATGGAGATACCCTGATTAAGGGCATCTATGAAATCAAAAGTGTAGCGTCATTGAACAATACCTTATACCTAGATGCAAAAGGAGACGCGAATGCCGTGTTCATTATTCAGATTCAAGGTGCGTTTTCAAGTAGTGCGAATGCCAAGGTCAGATTGATCAATGGTGCAATGGCTTGCAATGTATTCTGGAAAGTAGAAGGTAAAATCGACCTCGCTACAGGAACCTATATGGTAGGAACCATGATTGCCAATAACGACGAAATTGTGATGGGTTCTGGCGATACCCTGGTAGGTAGGGCTTTTTCCACCACGGGTGCCATTACGATAAACAAACTCTTTGCCTATATGCCTTTGGGTTGTGATGTTCCGGTATTAACTGGTCCTACTGCCCCACCATTGGGTGCAACGGCTTGTTTTTCATTGTTTGCTACCACCGGCGCAGTGGCCAATACGGGTGTTTCCACTTTTACAGGAGATATTGGGTCGAACAGTACCACAGCACCTACAGGCTTTGTAGCGGCCAATGTTACTGGAACCATTCACTTGGTAGCCGATTCTGCAACAGCACAAGCAGCGAGCGATTTGGCTTTGGCCTATACCTACCTCGATACCATGCCGGTTGATATTCAATTGATGTTTCCAGCGCAGTTTGGAAATAACCTGGTACTTACTCCGCATACCTATTTATTGGATGCAGCAACTACCTTGATTGATACCGTGGTATTAAACGCACAAGGAAATGCGAATGCAGTCTTTGTGATAAAAATCAATGGAGCCCTTTCTACTTCGGTAAACTCAAGGGTGAAGTTGATAAATGGTACGCAATCTAATAATGTGTATTGGAAAGTGGAAGGAGCAGTAAGCATCAATGATAATTCCACGTTTGTAGGAACTGTCATCGTGAATAACGGTGCTTTGGGTTCTTTGAATACTGGAGTAAACCTAAAAGGACGCTTATTGACCACCAATGGAGCCATAGCAACTACCGCTTTGGTTATAACTGCTGGAGGAATTCCAAGTACAGGATGTGGAACAGGACCGTTAAGTCTCTCATCCGCTCAAATTGATAATGCATCTATCATTATCTACCCAAATCCATTTACCTCCACTACGACCATTCGTGTGATGGATGCTTCTGCACAGCATAATTATGTGTTGAAAGTATACAATGCTTTGGGTATGGAAGTACAGAGTTTGCTACTAAACACGGAAGAAACCCGCTTTAAAAGTGAGCAAACATCCGGCGTTTATTTCTATAGAGTAATTGACAATGGCCAATTGGTGCAGTCTGGCAAACTCGTTGTTCAATAATTTTAATACACCAAGAACCTTTGAGCTTAACAAATCAATAAACATGAAAAAAATCATCACAGTACTGGCATTTTTTATGCTTTTAGCCAGCAACCCAGTTGCGGCACAGGAACATTTCGGGAATACCCTGAATCTAGGTATTGGTGCCGGGTATTACCGGTATACCAATCGCTCTATGCCCGTTCTTACCGCTAATTATGAATTAGAGGTAGCACGGAATTTTACCATTGCACCTTTTGTTTCCTTCTATTCGTATGAGAACAAGTACTACTGGTCAAATAAAAACTACCCATCTAGGTACTATTCATACAGAGAAACAGTGATTCCTGTTGGGATCAAAGGATCGTATTATTTCGATCAGTTCCTACAGGCAGGTTCCAAATGGGATTTCTACCTCGCTGGATCTTTAGGCTTTGCTTTCCGCAGCGTAACTTGGGAAGGCGACTATTATGGCGACAAATATGCTTACCATAATTCCAGTGGCCTATACCTTGATGGACATATCGGTGCAGAATACCATGCAAACAGTCGCGTGGGACTATTCCTCGATCTTTCCTCCGGTGTTTCAACATTCGGTTTAGCCCTGCATTTGTAGGCTGCTAGACAATGAGACAATGAGAGAGTGAGACGTTTAGACGTTTGTGCTCAGTCATTGCTCGCGCATTAACCGCGGTAGAGACGAACTATTCTGCTTCTCTACCGCGCTTAGGCAGCGTCTTTACCGGCGACCATATTTATCCTTAAAACCATTTAACCCCAAACCCCATGAACAATCTACTTTATATTATTGCCATCATTTTGCTCATTGTTTGGGCAACAGGATTCTTTGCCTTTAATGCAGGCAGTATCATTCACCTTCTACTATTAATAGCCGTTATAGCCGTCCTGCTCCGTATTATTAAAGGAAGCCCAAGACTTTAACGGAGAGCCGGAGTGGAGAGCGGGTAGAACACCCAACTACTCTCATCCCTTCTTAAATACGACCAACTCTCTGGTCCATTGTCCAATACTCTATTCTCTATTTTCCATGGTCTATGGTCTATGGTCTATGGTCTATGGTCTATGGTCTATTTTTCCATGGTCTATGGTCTATGGTCTATTTTTCCGTGGTCTATGGTCTAGCCAAGGCGGACTATCAAATACTGGCGGATTCAGCAATCAAATGATTTTTGCAGGGCCTGATAGCACTATTACAGGAGCCTTGCTTCCATTATTAGACAATAAAACGGTGGCGGCAGTTGGCGCACTCCCATCCTCCTTTAATCAATCAGCATTATTTTGGTGCGGCTGGCGATACTATTCTCTTGAGCTATGCCCACTCTTCCTTAGGAAATCAGGATTCCGGATTTTTCTATTTGTATGAAGCACTTCGGTATAGCGAGATGAGCAAGGATACAGGCTTGCAGATTATGGTTTAGACCACCCTCGGTGATCTTGATGCAGAATATAAAGTATGCCTACCATATCTGGGGCGATACAGTAAATATGGCCGCCCGAATGGAACAAAACGGCGAGTCGGGCAAAGTGAATATGTCGGAAAACACCTATGAGCGGGTCAAAAATAAGTTTCCCCGCGCATACCGCGAACAAATTACCGCCAAAAACTAAGGGGAAGTGGTTATGTACTTTCTAAATTATTCTGTAAGTCCTTAGCCTTAGCTCATTAGCAGCTATCCAAAAAGTGCTCCGTTTTTTGTCGAAAATTCATTTAAGCCCATTATCTTGGCTGACCTAAACCTAAACCTATGAAAAATTGGATCATTATAATGGTTGTAATTATGTGCAGCAGCGCCGGACTTCAAGCACAATCCCTTAAAAAACAAGCCGGTTTTAGAAAGCACAGTATCTATTTTGGTGCGTCAATCTATAACTTGACGAATCAAAATGCAATCAATTACCAACCAACTGGCCTTCTAATAGATAGTTCAGGAAGCGCTGGTGGAATGATAGGGTATGAATTTAAATTTAATAAACGCTTTAGCTTGGCTCTTGAAGGATACATAGCAGGACGCGGGGTTCATTATCAGGACTCAAGTAAAAAGAATGATTTCCTAACAGGGTCCTTTGACGCATCTGTTTTATTAAAAGCGCGCTATTCTTGGATATACCGTCCGATGGGCAAAGGTTTCTTCCGCATGTATTCGGGACTTGGCGTAGGAGTAAATACTACTTATGTTCTCTTTGATGAGGTGGCAAACCCGGATATCAAAGATGGAATGCGCTTTGGCTACCAAGTGGAAGCGATTGGAGTCGGACTATCTTTTTCATGGTTTGGATTATGGCTCGAAGGTGGCTACGGCGACCAGGGCAATGTGAAAGCCGGTATTTCCTTCAACTTCAAGAAATAAGGAAAGGCTGATACGCAAAATAGGGCGTCTCTACAAAGACTTATAGTGTAACCTCGCATTTTCTTTCTCGCATCTAACGTCTGTCCCTTCGACTCGCTGCCCGATAAAGTTGGATTTATCGGGAGAGGTTGAGGGTAAGGTTGAGGATAAGGTTGAGTTAGCATTGTAGAGAAGTAAGCAGTTAAATCCGACGTCATCCTGAGCGCAGCCGAAGGATTTGTCAGTCTGAAACCGTCTCTAGCGTTGAGCGCAGTCGAAACTAGATTTTGTATAAACGCTATATCGAAGCGCGAACATTGACGGGCAGACAGTGCGGTTGTTTCTGCCAAAATCCGTCACAAGCTGACTTCGACTTCGCTCATTCTTTGAATGTGTGAGCCCACAAAAAACCCTTCGGCTGTGCTCAGGGTGACGAGTTAGTACTTATTCTATTTCCTCTTTTTTCCTGAGAACTTTAACACCGACGCATTATGGCGGAGCTGGCTCCAATCTTTGAACCATGAATAATATATGGATGTACTGGGGAGCCAAAGAAGCTTGGACTTCCCGCAAATCAATCGAGAATAATTGCCTCTACTTTCCTTTTGAAGATTTAGAGATTGACCTAAGTACGAAGGGAAATGAAACCCTCATCCGCCAGGCGATTGCCGAAGGAACTTCTATATTTTGTTCCGAGTACATGGTACAAAGCATCGACCTCTTGGCCAACGGCATCCAAAAGGGCGACTGGATCATCATCCCCGGAAGATTCGATAGTCTCTACCATATGGGCGAAGTGCGCGGCGATTACCAGTTTGCGTATGATGAAGATTATGGCCTCCACCATACGCGTAAAGTAGATTGGTTCGTAAAAAATGTACCCGCTAACTCTTTGCCTTTACTCATGGCCGATACCCTCACAATGAGCAAAAATGAACCAATCCTCTTGAGCGAGCGCGAATCCTATTCTTTCCGCACCACCTATGGAATGGCAGTAGGGTTTTGAAAGGGTTCTGGGTTTTGCCCGAATACTCTCGTCTCCCGCAGAATCCCTCATTCTCGACAAGCTCGAATTGACTCCATTTTTTCGTCCCCATCCGCTTGCGCTAAAACTACAGCGGAGGCGCTAGCTATTTACATCTTGGCCAGTGCTGCAGCGCACGCGTTCAGCGTCAGCGGAAATCTCTTTTTCTCGTACCCTCGTAATCTCTTTTTCTCTGACAATCTGTTAGTCTCTTTTTTGTCTGACAATCTGTTAGTCTTGCAGTCTGTTAGTCTGACAATCTGATAATCTGAAAAACTATATTTGCCCCATGTCTTCCACCGCAGCAAAAATTCGTCGCTTTCAGATCATCATCCAAAGCCTAGAAAAGGGAGCGTATACCAGAAATGAGCTCCTTGAAAAAATGGAATCTCAAGGATTTGAAGTGTCCGTCCGAACCTTTGAGCGCGACATAGAAGAACTGCGCCGCGACTTCAATGTGGAGCTAGAATATGATACTAAACAAAGGTCTTATATATTGGAGCAAGACAGTCGGGATGCAACTAGACTGAAGCAAGTCTTAGAGTTAAGCCAAGAAGTACAAGCCCTGCAAGCCAGTTTTTTTTCTGATGACAATCAGCGCGACCGCATTCAGTTTGAACCCTTCGCCAGCAAGGGAACCGAGAATTTAGAGGTTCTGACTAAGGCCATCAATGAAGAGAAGGTTATCCTCTTTCGTCACTTTAACTATACGACCGAAAAGTATTCCGACTATGAAGTCTTCCCACTTATGCTCAAAGAATATGCAGGACGCTGGTACCTCTACTCGTATGTTGAATCACGAAAAGACTGCCGCACCTTTGGCCTCGACCGTATTGAACACGTGCAGGTGCTCAACCAAGGCTTCAACAGAAAAAGTTATACCGATAATTTTTCGAAATTCAGCCAAGTAATCGGCGTCAACTACAGTGATCAAGAACATCCATCCAAAATTCTCCTTCGTTGTACTGCCTTGCAAGCTTGGTATATGGATAGCTCTCCCTGGCACCCTACCATGAAGAAAATCAAACAAGATGCGGATGATGTTTGGTATGAGTTGGAAGTCATCCCCAACTACGAGCTTAAACAAAAAATCCTCTCCATGGCCAACCAAATCGAAGTAGTTGAACCCGATTGGTTTCGTGAGGAGGTGAAGGAGATGCTTATTGCTATGAGTGGGAAATACTAGTTCAGGCATTGATTTTGAATTAATCGTGGCAATGGCCTAAGCATGAAATAAAAATTACGCACTATTTCTCTGTATTTATTCCTTGTTATTATAGGCGGATGTTTTTCTTCTAGCCGGGTTTATATGACTGAGCAAGCAGTCGATTTAAGCAAGCAGCACCAGCGTATTGCCATCATTCCAATGCGCGTTCAAATCAGCAGCAAAGATTATATCCCTCCTTACCAGCATGCCGAACAAGAGGACATGATTGCCAAGCGTCTGCAGCAAGATTTATATTTTTTCTTGATGAAGCAGAAGGCGAAAGGAAAATTTGCTCCGAGTCTTATGGATATTACAAGCACCCAAGCAGTGTTGAATCGCCATAAGCTAGACACGCTCACGGCCGTACAACTAACCCAAATTCTCCAGGTCGATGCCGTGCTGTTTTTGAATCTAAGTATTGAAAGATCACACTCCTCTCGGGTAGTAGCTCATATGGATAGCACGCTACAAAAGAAAGTGCGGATAGAAGAAGGCACACTAAATATGCGCTTGTTCGACGCGGTTTCCAGTCAGGATATTTGGACCTACCGCGGATTATATAGCATTGGTATTGGTGATTCTCCCGTCAACGCTCAATCTAATACGCTCTACCAAGCTGCAAAGGGATTGCCTTATGCGAAGCGCTAAGGCTTCCGGTCCCTGAGCTTGTCGAAGAGAGGTTCCGCCTTCGCCAGAAAGCTATTGGCAAAGTTCTAAATAGTATGTTAGTCTGATAATCTAGGAGCCTATCATTAAATGAGCAGCTTTCCGCTCTGTCTCCCTTAGGAACTGTTCAAAGTGACAAAATACACCCCCTTTGGAAGGGATAAGGAAAGCTCAGCATGGTCAGCATTCTGGATAGCTTCTTCATATACCAACATCCCTTGAATGTAGAAAATTTGAATATGTGCTACTTCTAAATTTTCATTCCTAGTAATACTAAAGTCGCCTTTGTTTGGGTTTGGATAGATGCGCAATGTTTGGGGGTTTAGCTCCTCCATACCAGGAAATATCCAAAAGGTGCAATCTGAAGTATCTGCGCATCCATTTTTAATGAGAACTCCGCGAACGCTCTGATTGAAACTTTTTTTATATATTTTATTTGTAGCATTAGGAATCTCTTTATTGGTGCTGCAATGAATTCACCCGCAATGACAATATTCCCCACTTCATCCTATTTCACTAACTTAACACGACAATCATCTCTCGCCTGCAATTCAAAAGCTAGTCTCTGGTTTTGCGCTTCTAATGTACCATACCTTCCTTAACCTCTCCCTCCCGATAGTTATCGGGAAGTCATCGGGACTCACCCTCACCCTTATCCTCACCCTCATCCAAGTAATCGCGCAACGACTTTCCTTGGTAATAAACATCCACCAAATAGTACTCCCCATCACGGATGCGGACTTCGGCAGTCATAAAATGGCTCGTCTCATCATTACGCAATACCTTGTTCATCAGGTCTTCTGCGGCATGGGCCTGGTTTTCGGTCATATAGAAGCGTTTGAATGGTAAGGAGAAATGGACATCCTTATTGTTTACATAATCGATTTCTATTTTCACATAATCGTGGGTCGTTGTTGGAGCTTCTAGGCTTAAGGCGATAACTTTGGCAAAGCCGCTTTCTTCCTCAATATCAATGATGGCATAGGCTGTTTTTGCTGATTCCCATTCGGCATCTTCTTGATTGCGTTCAAAGGTATTTTCTTCAAAATTGAGGGTGATGTATTTACCACGGAAGGGATCATTGGGGTCTACTGGGCGCACCACAAACTGAAAGGACCGTCCATCTTTTAAAAGGCCTTCGCTCTTTAGCATCATATTCAATGGAACATAGAGCTGGGCTATAACCATCAATAAAAATAGAGCGAGAATTAGTTTCTTATTACCCATGATTCCTGCGTTTTTTAATAATCCATGAGTTTGCTACAAAAAAACCAATCCCAACTGCTACAAAGAGCAATCCTTTCGTAACAAAGCCAATATCGGTATCGAAGAATCGCGCAATAACTAAGGCACCAATGAGCAATAGCCCACTATTTAGAATGCCAAGATGGTCTTTTTTTGCCCCTTCTCGAATCGTTACGATACTTAAGGCCAAGATTAAAATATTGGTAAGTAATTGCGAGAAATCAGTGATAATCCCCAGAAAGAATATCAGGTTGAAGACCATAAATAAGCCCGACATGGGGCCAATCTCTTTCCATGGAAAACGCCTTAATTGAGCCATGAGCATAAGTAGGGCCGCCAGGAAGAACACGATTAAGTATCTGAACTCAAAAGAATTTGGGACGAGTCGCTGGACTAGATCAATGTCTAAAATTTTTTGCCAGTATTCATCAAAACTCAAGAAAATAAGAAAGCCTGCTGTTCCTAACCAGCCAATGATTTTAAATCCATTACTCCGCAGCGTAGTGCTATGGACCGCGTGGAAATTGCCAATCAAATAATAACAGGCAAAGAGGTTGACAAAAATCAGCGGTATAGACCATTCTTTCATCTGACCGATAAAGGCCAAGGCGATAGCAAAGGTGAAGGGCAAAATCCAACTCATCACTGAAAGTGCATTACTTCCCTTATCCCGCAAGAACATTTTGATATAATACGGCAAACCACCCAAGAAGAGAGGCCAATATAACCAGCCTTCAAAGGAAGCGCTATGGCTCGTTGTGGTTCCAACAAAATAGAGAATTCCAATAAAATAGAGGAAGCAAGCAAAAGAAGAGCGGAATAGATAGGGGATAGGAAGCACCAACAATATCCATACAAAAAGAAATCCATCCAATTGCCCTTGCGCCTGATAAATCTGACTAATCATGGCCATGGTGGCTCCAATTGCCAAGGCCAAAAAGGTAGCGCTTCCTTCACGCCATGAAGAATCACCTGAACGTTTTGTCAAGGTATAGATACCAATGGCTTGTCCTACTACCATCGGAACAAAGGCAATGATTGTTTGCGTGAGCCGTGAGAGATGGTCCCAATTATGTCCAATAATAAGGATGATTCCTAAACCAACCAGCAAGGCACCCAGAATACCAAAAATCAGAATCAAGCGACTCCCAGATTTGGACGAGTCGCCTGCATAATGATCGCGGATCCGTTGTGCTGTTTCTTCAGATATAATACCCGCATCAATGAGTTCAGGTAATGCTTGGAAAAGCTTCATAGGCAAGGAGAAAGACTACAAGATAGTTTTTTCTAGCTGATTCTATTTTAGAGGGTGAGAGTGTGAGTCGAAAGAGAAAGAGTGTCCTGTTCAAACTAACTGAAAACGTCTGCCTATTTCGGCGCAAATGGATTTTGACTAAAACGATAGGAAACCGAAAAATACCAATTGAGGCGGTAGAGTTCTTTATGCAGCTGATCTTCGTTCAGTAGCTGAGTTATTTCTTGCCCTTCGACATACTGACCGAGCAATACTTTCTGTTTATGCGCCACTAGTCCTGCATGGATTTTGATGTTTTGATTGAATGAAAGAGTTGGCCCAAGGAAAAGGGTTGGGTTGGTAAAGTCGTAGCCAATACCTCCAGAAACAGTTCCGCTAAAATTTTTATTAAGTCTCTTTGCTGGCATCCAGGTGAAGAATAAGGATGGGGCATAGACGAATTGTTGGCGCTGGGCCTCTTTTTTTATTTCAAACCCATTGCTTGTTTGGGAGCTGTAGTAAATTTTCTCAGGACTTATTTGTTGCGTTATAAAAGTAAATCCATAGGATAGTTGCCATTCCCCTCTTGCCCCAGCTGAATAGACATAAACCCATTCTACCTTCTCATCGCCAGAACCACGAGAAATGGTGACTTCTAATTCTTCACCACGCTTTAGTGAATAGGGACCGTAATTTTGAAACGTTTTTCGCATTATCTGCCGCACGCTGTCAACGACACTTGCAAAGCACAATTTTTCTGAGCTATCTAAGGTTTTTTCTTCATTATTCATGATGTATTTACGAATATCGTCAAGCCTTTCGGCGAGTTGTGCTTCATTTTTCAGTGTATCTAGTTGAGCCGATAGTTGGCGTAATTTATCACATCGATTACCCGTCGCATTAACTATATTGGATTTAGCACCATCGTTGAAATTCGTGTCAAATGGAGGAATGGGAATAGAACGTTTATCAATTACCAGGGTATAGTCTTCCCCAAGGAGCATGTTTTCAATGCTGAGCGTAAACGAAATACCCGGGCTTACATGGATCTTTTGCCTTTGAGTTGAGTTGGCTAAGTCGATTTTTTGTCCATTCAACTGAATTGATGCAGCACAAAGGAGCAGGAGTAAAAGTGATTTAGTTTTCATGGTATATGTTCTTATCAATCCAAAATTAGAAATAATTCTTCCCCTAATTATACTGAGTAATAAGTATTTTTCTACTGTCAGGTATTCTCAAAAGGATGCACCGTTCTGAAAACTAAAAACTCCCTACCGATAAACAAAATAAACCTTACACCTAGCGCCAACTGGCTCAACTTGAGCGGATTCAAAACCCAGGTTCAAAAATACCTTTTCAATAGATTCAATATCCATGATTTCATCTCTTTCAGGCAGATGAACAGTGAATCGACCGGTATACTCATTGCCCTCTTTCTCAGGAGTGGCGGGGAGGTAAAGGCTTCCGGCAAGCATGCGGTTATTGATGGCAATATTTTGGCCTTGAACGCCGAGACCTTGTCCATTTTCCGTTTTGGCGGTAAAATAAATACGGCCATTATAAATGCGTAATGATTGAGGATTAGTCCACTTTTTATTAGTAGGATCAACAAGGGAAGCAGAATAGCCTGTAGAAAGGTCTTTAAGAATGACTTGGTAACCCAAAGAGCTAACTTCACCTACAAAAGCAATTGTTGAATCTTCGATGGAATAATAAGAATTGTCCAATATAGAGAAGGCCTTATTGGGTAAGGAATAAACCAATGCGGTGCCACCATTTGTGCCATTGGTTTTCCATAGAGAATGTCTTAGGCCATTGTATGCAAAAAAATAGATGGATCCATCGGCATGATATAGAGGCCCATTATTGTCTTCAGCTAGGGCTGTATAGCTATATGGCGCGATTAAGGTTATTTCAGTAATATCACCATTGCTTGGAGTATAACCATAGAGGTGGTTTTTTCCATCTTTATGCCTGCCATACAAAAGAATATTATCCTTCAACGCATGCATTCATTCAGGGCGAATGATATAGTTATTGTATGATAAATTATGGACGGTAGTTCCTGGTGTTAGTCCATCCGATTTTCCCAGCCCCTTCATCCTATTATTGTCGGTGGTAAAAAAGTATACCGAATCATTGACTTGAATAGCATTACTTGGGTTGGTAGGTTTACCTGATTGATAGCTACTTAGTTGCATGAAATTGAATTGGGCGTAACTTGCGTTCCAAGAAAAGAGAAAAACAATCGAAAAGAATGTGAACCCGTTAATTTTTGACATAGCGAAAAATGTTAAGTATTAAGTTGAACATTCAATATCGGGTACTTTTGATACACTCCACGAATGTTCATCAAATTAAAACAATTCCAGCTAATTAAAAAAACCTAGTTCTAATAAGCGAGTTTAATGTATGGTTGCACTAAACCCTCGGATCTTATAAAACAACCCAAGACTCATTCTCACGCACTAGAACTAACTCGAGTCTATCGATTCGGATATCTTCCCGTAGGCTTTCCATCCCTGAAATCACCATCATACAGAAGGGTGCCATATTTGTCATAACATTTCCCAAATCCATACTTATCGTTTTCTTTCCAATAGCCTTGGTATTTAACACAATCCGGACAATTATTCAAGCTTCCATTATTGGTAGTATAGGTTCCTAAGCCATGTCGTTGACCGCTTTTATAACTTCCTTCGTAGGTGTCGCCATCTTCCCAGGTCATCTTGCCTCTTCCATTGAATCGGTCGTCTTTATATTCTCCAACGTATTTCGTGCCATCTTCAAAATAGTAGGTCCCATTTCCTTCGCGTTGTCCATCTACCCAATTCCCTTCATAGCGGTTTCCATTCGTGAAATATCCCACGCCATAGCCATTGGCCTTGCCATTTTTAACGGCCCCACTATAGTTGTAATTGCCACCGGCTATTGATGTTTGACCCGTGAGGTCGTACTTCGTTCCGCCGCCTCCTTGGCCCTTCATTTCGTCTATGAGTATTTGGCGCAATTCATCTTCGGTTGGTTTCTTCGGTTCTTGTCTTACCGGTTCTTGTCTTACCGGTTCTTGTTTTATCGGCGTTGTTTTGGGTTCCGTCTTAGCGGGTTCTGTAACTACCACCTTTGTCGGTTCTTCTATAGGCTCGCTGATTTTATTACTAGAATCTCCCACTTCGTTGTTTGCCAAGAGATTATCGAATTTAGATAAGGCGGCAATAGCTGCCGAATCCTCTGGCATTATCACCAATGCTTTCTCATAAGCAGCCTTGGCAGCCAATAAATCTTGTAGGTCAAACAGACTATCTCCAATATGGATTAAGGAGTCATAGGCCATTTTGGCTTTGCTTGGTTCATCTGCCATCGCCTCTTCACCTTTGTTTAGGAAGAAGAAAGCCCCTGCAGCACCGAGCACCAATACTACTGCAATGATTGCAATCATGGCGCCTTTTCCTTTTTTCTCAGGAGTAGTTCCAACAGCACCGCTTCCTTGTTTCATGGTTGCGGCCTCTTTGCCTTTGTTTTTTTGTTCGCTGGCTGGCGCTAATTGTTCGGCTGGGATTTCATCCATACGCTGGGTGCTTCTTCCTCGTTTTGGTCCCTCATCACTGCTCACAGCAATACTGGCAGCAGGAATTTCTGGCCAAGCTCCTTCACGACTAAATTCTGCGGCCCATTTTTGAAGGGTTTCTGCAGTAGGTCTCTGGCTGACATCAAATCGAAGACAAGCTTGCACCAATTGTTGAAATCGTTTAGAGTATGTATCAGGGAGCGCTATGGGGTCTGAATCAGCTTTTACAACGACGCCTCCAGCACCCATCCAAGGTACATCGCCTACAGATAATTCATACAGCAATACCCCAAAAGAGAAAATGTCGCCTGCCTCTTGGGCTTCCTGGGTTCCATGGAAACGCTCTGGTGGTGCATAGGCAACCGTCATGGCCGTTGCAGTAGTAGTGCTCTTGCGAAGACTGCTTCTTAAGCGAGAGCTGATACCGAAGTCGGTAAGCAAATAGTTTCCTCTTGTGTCGATGAGAATATTGTCGGGTTTGATATCTTGATGCAATACATCGTTATCATGCAAGAAATCAAGTGCTTCCGCCATCTGACTAATAAGCTTGGCCATTTTCTCCTCGCTCCAAGGACCATGTTCCATCATGTCACTATACACAGATCCGCCATTAATAAAGGGCATAACTAGATATGGACTACCATTATAAACGTCAAAATGACGGGCAGTTAGCAGGTGGCGGTGGTTGAGATTTAAGACCACGGCATATTCTCGTCTGAATTGCTTGAGTCCAAGTTCATCCATCCCTCTTTCAGGGGCATAGATTTTTATAGCCACTACAGTGTCTTCAGCCATTTGGTCTTGTGCTTTCCATACTTCGGAAAAGCCTCCTAAACCAATTTTTTCAAGGAGGAGGTAGCGGTTTGCAAAAAGGTTGTTTGGATGGTAAGTGCTCATTCGTTTTATGCTTTCTAATGCGTTAGAGTGGGGTACATTTTAAAGTGGTATCGCCAATGCTGATGATGTCTTCTGGGTTTAAGACAATGCCGTGTTGGTCGATTGATTTTCCATTGACCAATAGGCCATTGGTAGAACGGTACCAGTCGTTCACACCATTTTTGGAGCGGAACTGTCCGTCTTTAATCTTAAAGCGATTTTCTTCCGTTAGGTATTCCATGCTCGCATGGAAGTTTGAAATATATTCGGTAAAGTTTTCTGCTATACCTATATCATTCGTAAAAGGCGCTTCTTCATTGAACCACCCTATGGTAATGATGTTTGAATCTTTTTTTTCCAATAGGTTCGAGATAAAATAGCTGCGGCCAATTTCTTCGCCGTTTTGAACCACGAGTTTCCAAAGCGCGTCGGGTTTTACTTCAATCACTTTTCTAGCAGCCTCTGGTCTAAATCCAAGGGCTTGAATAATTTCTTCGGCCGATTGGAAGCGGTCTTCGGGTTTGGCTTTGAGGCAATGCTCAATGATATTCATCCATTTTGCATCCACGCCACTGGCACGCAGGGTTTCTCGGTCCCAATCTTCCGTTTTCTTCCGCTTTTCGTAGGCAGACATATTGTTCATGAAATCATCAAAATCGCCAAAAGGAAATTTCCCCAGTGTCAATAATTCATACATGAGCGCACCAAAGGCGAAGAAGTCGTTCCCTGGCCCCATAACTTTCATGGCCAATCGGGGATCTATTTGCTCGGGGGGTGAATAGGTTCCTGTAGCAAATACTTCCTTGGCATGTCCTAAGAAATTGGCCACAGTATGTCTTTTTTTGATGGATGCCGAGATGCCGAAATCGGATAATAACGGCGTTTTATTAGCATCAAACAGGATATTCTCTGGCTTGAGGTCGCGGTGAATGATTCCTTCTGAATGTAAATCACGGAGACCACAGAGTATTCCATGCGCCACTTGATCGATTTGAAAAGTGGTATTTGCCACGCCAATCATATCACGCACCGTTCCACCACTGCATAAATCCATCACGATAAATGGATTGCCATTGGCTAGGTCGTAGTCGTAGCTTTTTACTAAATACGGACTCTTAAAAAGGGAGCCATATTCAAATTCTTGCTTGAAACGTTTGGCATATTCCAGTCGCTCATTTGGCATGAAAGTCCACATTTTGGTAATCTTCAGGGCATAGCCTTTCGACCCATCGCTCACCTTATAAACGCTACCAAAGCCTCCCTCGCCCAACAGTTTTTCGGCAGTATAGGTTCTGGTGGAGGATTGAATGATGCTTCCTTCTTGTATGTCGATGACTCCTGGAGCTGCCATTATTATTCTTCTAAGCGGATTTCATATATTTTATTCCCAAGGATGATTTTGGCGCCGTTTTCAAGTTTCACCTTACCTCTTACCTGTACAAAAGTTGCCTGGTTGCTGCTCTCATCTTCTAAATAGAGCTCCCCATCTTCCACGCTAAAAGCGGCATGTTTTGAGGAGGAGATTGACTTGTTTTTTTCGTCTAGGTTCTCACGGTTTGCACTGGCTTTGCCGTCCTCCATAGCAATGCTTACCTCATTTTTATCGGCTATTAAAACAAGGGTATAATTGGCCTCACCTAAGCGGATATCGCCCAGCTTTTGGGTGCCTGGCGCTGCTGCTTTAGCCTTGCCGTTACTGCCGCAATTAGGACAAGTATTTTTCTCATTGACCGGCTCTTGCAACGGGTAATAGTGGCATTCGCCGCAGGTAAAGTAAGTATGCTTTTTCTCTGTTTTTGGTGCGCGTGATTCCTCTGGCTCATCCCAAGCAGGGAGGTCAACCGCTAATCCTTTCATGGTTGGAGTACCAGATGATTTGCCATCATTTGATTGCTTGATTGTTTTGGGCGCTGAGTTGTCTACCGCCTCAGGTGGAGTAGGTGTCTCTGCTTCAGGGACAGCGCTCAGGGCCGTTCCGCATTTCAAGCAGCTAGTGGCTGAATCTTCATTTTGGTATCCGCATTCTAAACATCTCATCGCAGTTGTAATTATTTGGTGGTATCTGGTTGGGTGATTGGGTTAATCGGAGTAATTCGAGGCCTTTGAGGAGCCGTTCTTGGAGTATCCTTAGGTTGAACGGGTTTTGGAGCTCGCACTCTTGCCGTATCAACCGCTTGGCGAGGCTGTGTCTCGGTGCGCGGTGGAGTATGCGTCTCTCTGGGTGGAGTATTTGACTCACTATTTATTGCCCCATCTGATTCGCTAGACTGTGAAGAGGCCGGTACATCTGGAGCATCGTTAACTTGCGGTTCTGTGCTCTTTAATTCCGCATTTTCAACAAAAACCAAAGCAGCTTCGTAGTTTCCTTCTTTATCGGGAATGGTATAAGAAATGAACAAAGTATCGGTCGCGGCAATTGGTAAGTGGAGGGTGAGTCCCATGCCGTTAAGCTCATAGCGACTGGCATCCCAGTTTAGTTTCTCAATTTGCCAAACCTTGCCCGAAGCCAGTTGGTTTAGGTCAATTTGTTGATTTCCTTCTGTTCCGATTTCAACTGTATAGATGCTTTTAGTAAGCTCCGTTGTTTCTGTTGAATCTGATTTAAAGAGGAAAAAGGCTAGGAGGAGAATGGCGGCAATCAATACGCCAATAATTCCTCTATTAAACTTCACTTTATTTCTTAGAACCGCTGTATTCGTTGGTCCTGAGCTAGGCTGAATAGGCTCAGCAGGAGCGGCGGCACCTTCTTTTATATCCATCAATAAGCAGGTGATATTATCATGTCCTCCTGCGGCATTGGCGGCATCTACCAAGCTGCGGCAGATTTGGGCCACATCATCCGTGCTCTTGATATAGGCTTCAATCTCATCATCGCTAATCATACCATTGAGGCCATCGCTGCAAACCAAGATTTTAGAGCCTTTATAGAGTTTACGCGATTTCGCATCCGGACTAGGTCCATTTTTTGGGTCGCCCAAGCTTTGGTTGATGATATTACTATTTGGATGCAGGCGTGCTTCTTCTGAAGTAAGATCTCCCTTTTTAACCAAGTCCCAAACAATGGAATGATCATCCGTAAATGGAAGGAAAGGGGAACCCGCATCATAAATATAACAACGGCTATCACCACTCCAAGCGGCATGAAGCATTCCATCAATTACCCAAGCAATCACCAAGGTGGTTCCCATACCGGCGGTTTCAAGATTCTCTTCTTGATGTTTAACCACATCTTGATGGGCCTGTACAACCATCTTTTTAAGTACTTGTTCTCGCTCTTTTTGACTTTCCGGGATTTTCTCCAATTTATTGAAGGCTTCTTTGACGCTATTTTGCGCAATGTCGGAGGCTACTTCGCCCGCATTGGTTCCGCCCATACCGTCAGCCACAATTAGTACCGCTCCCATTTCAGAAAGCGACCGAGCCTCGTCTTTCGAGAAACTCCATAATTTCTCACTCAGATCGCAGCAAACGGCAAAATTATCTTCATTGTGGTCGCGAACGCTTCCCACATTGGTATTGCCAAAAAGGGTGAATTTTAAAGCCATTATCGTCTTTTATGTTTTCCGTTATCTTTATTCTCAGGGGTGGGTTCCACTTTAATCATCTTCACTACAGCCATATCACCAATCGTTTCTGCAAAACCCAAAAACGCAAGTCGGGCAGTTCCCACTTCTGTTATTTCTTCAAAGACCAGAGCAAAATGCGCCGTATTCCCAATCTTTTTCATGGGCAAATGTGCTTTTCCATTTGCTTCTACTATGATGGAGCTATACATAAAGCTCAGCCTGAACTGCGATGTATCACTCCATTCACGGTCTTTGCACTCGTAAGTTATCACGATTACGCGACGCTTGCTGTTTTCCATCACCTCCTCAGCCTGGAAACCACTTAAGCTATCGGGCATCGCTGCATAAGCCTTTTCGGGTGTAGCTTTTATACTCCCAGAATCTATCAAAGTAAATGATTGATCCTCTAAATGTTTAAAATAGGTCTTGGAAGGAATCGGTCTATACTCTTTGCCATACGAATGGGTATTGCTATCCATTAAATGGGCGTAATAGGTGGTAGGACTAATATAAAGCTGCCCATTCCAAATGATTGCTGCGCCATAGCGGTAACCAAAAAAGTCCTGGTTATTTTGTCCATATAAAACGCCATCTGTGCCTTGTAATGCATAATCTTGACGCACCACGTAAGCAATCTCCTCCAAGGAAGCGACAAGCGGGTTACACTCGCTGTTAATGCGAAGCAAAGGCTGTGCAGTAGTGAGCACAGCCGTTACGCTAAATAGGATACAAAGAATAAGATGCTTTCCCCTCATTCTAAAAATTAATCAATGGGGTTACAATTTGAATATTTGCATCAACCATGGTTTTGGTATAGTCGCCGGTCTGCGTCACCGTGACCTCAGGTTTGCGCCATTTCCCAGTTACGATTCCCACACATTGAATATGCCCATCGCGCACAACGAATACCGGACCTCCCGAGTTCCCTCCGTCAAATCCAGCCTCACTGGTTTGAATGGTTTGATTATGCAAACCGCTCAAGGCAACATTACCGGTTGAATAATACGGTTCCATATTTCCATCTGAACGATAGCGCATTCCATAAGAATAGCCGAGCACAATCAAGCGATCACCCGATTTTAAACTAGAGGAAAGTGGTTTGTCAAAGGGCAACCCACCTGTAAAATTGGTAGGCATATAGGCCCAGTCTGCTCCACTGAAATAGTTCGGCACACGTAAGGTTCCTGTTACTCCTTGAACCACACTTTCGTATTTATTGTCTTTCGAATAGTCGGCCTTCATTTCCCTATTGGTGAAGTCGAACTTGATGCTATTATCATACGAAACAGCGGTATAGTGCATGGTAACCTTACCACCGCTATGATCTACAAAATTGGCGACTTCATTATCTGTTAAAGGCGCATCGATACAGTGACGTGCCGTTACAAAATTTCCATCTTCGGTTAAAAAGCCGGTACACATACAGTCGCCACCCAAATCGTAGGTAGAGGTTTCTCCATTGTATTCGATGGTCATTTTATTCAAGAACAATGCAAGCACATAGCCTTTGAGTGGCTCGATGAGGTCGGCACCCGATTTATTCGCCGCAATAACTTCTTCATTCCTCCTGCGCAAATCACCGATCTGAGAAACAAGATTTTTATTGGCATTCACCAAACGTGCTTGTTCCGCTATGAGCTTGTCTTCCGAAGCTTTCATCATCCCTGCCAAAGCCTCATTTTTCTTATTCAAAGCAGCCAATGAATCCGCCTGACGGTTCGTGAGGTCAGTAAGAACCCCCGTTTGTTGGTTGAGGTTTGTAATCGCATAGGTTCCGCCTGCTACCGCTAGCAAAAACACACAAAGAATGGTGACTGCCGCTGTTCTATAAGGCTTGATGGCCTGCTGCATAACCAAGTTCATTTTATTGGTAAAGCCAATTTTAGCCGTACCTGCCTTGGTGGTATTATAGCGCAACTTAGGCCCTTCGGCAGAGAGTTGAATCTCATCTCCATTATTGAGGAAATACTTGCTCGTAATCGGACGACCATTAACCAAAGTTGGGTTTGATTGAGATAGATTAATGATGCTGGTTTCGGCACCTTTACGCTCAATGGCGCAATGTTGGCGACTAACCGTTGGGGTATCATCTCCGAACTGAACGCCACATTTGGAGCTTCGTCCGATTTCAATATAAGGGATGACAATTGTTTCGTAACTGCCCTGTGTATGTTTGGTAGTAGGGGTTAGGTACTCCAAAGTATAAGTGGGGAGGTTCGCTCCACCTAAAATTTTCATACCTGCGGTGAGGGATTGGGTTGCTCTATTCGCCATTAGTTCTTGTTTTTTGAAGGTACCAAATTAATCAAATATGTGAGGAACTGAATACCTATATCTTGGTATTTTGTAGTCCCATTTCCTGCAAGTACTATTTTCCTAATTTCCAATCTTTATAGGTTCGCATATCGTAAAACATAGAATCTAGTTGCCAGAGTTGCGGATGTTCGATTAGGAAATGTGGCCCATAAGGCTGGAATGAAGTACCTAAGCCTCGGTATTCTTGTTGGTCGAGCCCATGGGCAGGGACAGGTTCTCCGGCTTTATAGGCTTTTCGGACCTCATCCGGAAATTTTTGAAAACGATCGTGTGGGTAAATGCCAGAACAGATAAGTTTGCCTTGGCTATAGTACATCAATTGCCAATGAGTTTCGGGTGAATTGCAAAGAATATGTGTATACCCATCATCCATAAGTAGTTGTGCCGCCTTCATTTTTTCTAGGCGCTCTAAACTTTCTTTTTGGAAATAGGATAGACGCGTAAGTTGCCATGAACCTGCCAAAAATACCAGAGCACTGATAATGAATGCGAAGCGAGCGATTCCCTCCAAACGCAGACCATGCCATTGCATCGCCGCCCAGATGGTGATGAAGAAGGGGGCTGGCAAGAGGTAACGCGGACTATAAAACTCGCTCGTAATAAGGAGCACACCTAAAGGAATAAGTGCCGCCAATAGCATGAGTAGTTGACCAGCTTTGTCCTTTCTTTCCTTCCATTGAAGCAAGGCAAGGGGAAAGCTTAAAATCATCCACCATTTAGCCACCACCCAGGCATTATTCGTCCAGTTTTTAATAGGATAGATATCGCCTAGAAAGTTATTGCCTTCAAAAAATATTTTTAAGCGATAGAAGGACAAGGAAAGATTCTTCTTCCAAAGTGAAAGCTTGGCTACCTCAGGGTTCCAATAATCGGGATTGAGTAGAGCCAATTGATGAAGGCCTACAAAAGTCACTGTGAAGATGCCAAGGGTAATCAAGCCAATGGGAATTCTTTTTTTCTCCTGCAGCAGGATAGCAAGCAAAACTAAAAAGGTAGATGGAAACCAGAGCTTCATGGCATGATAAACAATGGCCAGAAGAATGCCGGCGAGCAAGCCTTTTAACCAAGGCGCAATGCGTTTGTGTTGAGCAAAATAAAACACCCAACTACTCGCACAAAGGGCTGTCAAGTAACCACCTCGGGCCTTTAAGCTCCAAAAGAACCATACGGGATGAATGCTCACCAAAAGCAGCGCGGCAAAGGCCACGGGAGCTGAAGTTTTTTCTTTGAGAAAGAGAAATAGACCCGCAATGCCGAGCAGCCAGAGACTCAACATGGCAAGTTTTACAGCCAAATCATTATACCCTAATAGGAGGTGGAAGAAACTTATGGCATTGACCTCTATAAAAGTGAATCCATATTGTTGTCCCCAGAAAAACCAAGGCATTTCGCCTAACTCAATCTCACGAATACTCATCAAGCCCATGAGCGCCTCATCTCCGTCTAAAATCATTCTGTCAGGAAACAGCAGTGGAATGCGACTGATAGTTACAAAAAGCAGCAAACAAAAAAGCAAGAAGGATGGTTTTTTGATGAGGGCCTGAATTTGCATGGTTCAAATAAAAGAAAGGAGAATGACTAATGCGAACAATGACGAGTCTCTTATGTTGTTTATTTTTGTTGAGTGCATGGACAACCAGCTCATGCGACCGGCCATTAAAGGCCGAAATACTCAGTGATACCAACAAAAATTCGCAGAAAATGATATCCAAAGACTCTTTACCAAAATCCGATTCAGCCTGGAAAGAAATTTTAAGTCCAGAAGAATTCCGCGTGCTTCGTGAAAAAGGAACCGAACGTGCACATACAGGCGAGTACGATCAACATTGGGATTCCGGTGTTTATGTGTGCAAAGCCTGCGGGGCAGAACTCTTTCGTTCCAATGCCAAGTTTGATGCCCATTGTGGATGGCCCTCGTTTTATGAAAGTGTCGATAAATCAAAAGTGGTGGAGAAGCTAGATCTTAGTCATGGCATGACGCGGACCGAAGTTCTATGCGGAAATTGTGGCGGACATCTAGGCCATGTATTCAATGATGGACCGAATCCCACAGGCATGAGATATTGCATCAACTCTATATCACTCGGATTCAAATAGAAAGAATAAGGTTTTTGTCTATTTTTGCCGAAATGATTAACGGCAAGAAACTGGTGGTGGTACTGCCTGCTTATAATGCAGCACAAACCTTAGAGAAAACCTACCGCGAAATTCCTATGGACATCGTGGATGATGTGGTACTTGTAGACGACGCAAGTAAAGACACCACGGTTGCTAAGGGCAAAGAGCTCGGTATCCAACATATTGTGCGCCACGAAAAGAACCGTGGGTATGGAGGAAACCAAAAGTCGTGTTATGCCAAAGCTTTGGAACTTAATGCGGATATTGTAGTGATGCTTCACCCTGATTATCAGTATACGCCGATGCTAATTGCTTCCATGGCGGGCATTATTGCCAATGAGGTTTTTCCTGTTGTCTATGCCTCCCGCATTTTGGGAAAAGGAGCTTTGAAAGGGGGAATGCCGATGTATAAGTATATTTTCAACCGCTGCTTGACCTTGTTCCAGAATATCTTGATCAATCAGAAATTATCGGAATACCATACTGGCTACCGCGCATTTAGTACGGAAGTATTCGAGAAAATAGATATCGAAGCCAATAGCGATGATTTTGTTTTCGATAACCAAATGACGGCACAGGTCTTTATGGCAGGTTTCGAAATTGCCGAAATTACGTGCCCAACAAAATATTTCGATGAAGCCTCTTCTATCAACTTCCGTAGATCGGTAAAATATGGACTGGGCGTTTTGCTCACCTCCATTCAATACCGCATCCAGAAAATGGGACTTGCAAGGTTCAATTACCTCCGTGTTAAATAGGTGAATTTCAGTCCTAGATACCTTGTCCCAATTAGGTTAATTGATATCCAGTAAATCAGCGTGATTATTACGTTATTTAGAACCATTATAAAATATTTCTCCCTGAATTACAGTTATTTAGGTATCCATCTCTATTCTTCTATAAAAAACTTCATATCCTATTTACATTGGCATAATGATTGTTTTATATAGGATAGGGATTAGTAATTTTTGGTTCATAGGTTCATTACCCACTCCGTTTTCCCTGGAGTGGGTATTTTTTTTGCCTTTTCGGGAGTTTTATCCATAAAAAAAAGAGACATACCGAAGTGCATCTCTAATCTCTTTTTCAAAATAGAATTCTTAATTGCCTTCGAGGGCGCTATTGATAGTATAGTACAAATAAGCACGGTGGGCGCGCGTGGCTAAATCACCGTTGCTGCCGTAGATCTTTAAGTTTTTCTGAATATCGAGAAGCGTGCTATAAGCAGCGGCCTGACTGATCGTATTGTGGCTGGAGGCTTTCCCCAATCCTGCAATCATAATCAGATAGTCAACATATTGACGCTGCACGTTCACGCGGAAGGTATTTACATTTCCATTCCAGTCTGCTGCAAAAATGGCGTTTTCTAGGTCGTTCATAATTTCAACCACATCGTAGGTATTTCCATACAATTCAGAATTGGTTACACGATCAAGGGTATTTGGATGAAGGACATGCACCAAAACGCTCTTTTGCATGTTTAATGCACGGTCATAGATTTTTGGATCTTCTGTATTGCTGGAGAAGTTAAATCCACGGCGCTGGCGTTGCAGATGATCATAAAGTCCTTCTGAGGCATCAAAGGCATTCGGAGCAAAAAGTACTTCACTCAAATACTTCATAGCCTTCTTCTGATAAGCCTCAGGTACCGGAATAAAAGGTGTTTTTGCATTCGCTTGTCCTACTACACTGCGCTCCACGTACACGCCACCTATATAGCGACTCATCACACTGGTTGCATTGCCAATTTCACCAGTTACAGTGAGGTACGACATCAATAATTGTTGGTAGCCTTCGCCTTCAATGCTGTATTTTTCTTTGAGTTTTGGAAGCATTCCATTGAGCATTTTAACCCGGTCATACGAGTATTGAACGGCATCACCAGAGATATCAAAAATCATCACACGTGGGTCAGTCCCTTTTCCTGGAGCACGCATATCATCCGCATCATTGCCAAAGAGTAATGCTGGCTCTGTGCTGCGTGCAAGAATATTACTTAAGCGAGCTTCTTCCTGGGTAGGGTCTGCGAGGCCTGGAGAATAGGCGTATTCAATGGCCCATAGGTCATATGGACCTGGTTTGATGGTATAATAGTCACCCTGTTTTGTATGATCAGGATTGATATTCACGGCTGGGTAATCCATTACCGAACCAATCAGTCCCAAATCATGGGTTTTACTAATATCATTGATCTCATCAGGCATCCAAAGGTTCGAGGCTTTCATATTATGCATCATCCCAAGGGTATGTCCCATTTCATGCAAGACCAAATAATGGATAGCTTGTTTGATGAAGCGTTCTTTTTCAGCAGGGTCAGCATCTACCGCATTCAATTGAGCCATTCCCAAAATGGTATTATGCTGCAAAAGTTCTCCTGCCACACAATGGTGTCCATTATGAATCTGAGGAATTCGCGTCTCATCATTTTCATCCACCTCAGCTGGGAAAGCCATGCCTGCAGTGGTGAATATATCAAACTGACGAAGCCTTCCGCTCAAGAATGCCCATTCGAACATGATGTCGGCACCCAAAATTTCTCCAGATTTCGGATTCACAAAGCTTGGTCCATATCCACCAAAAGGAGGGTTTGGAGAAGATGTCCAGCGTAATACGTTATAGCGAATATCACCCGCTTCCCAATCGGCAGTATCCGCTTGAATTTTGACTTGAATGGCATTGGTAAATCCGGCTTTCGCAAAAGCGAGGTTCCAGGTAAGGGCGGCTTCTTTAATCGTTTCGCGGTATTCCACAGGAGTCGTATTTTCAATCCACCAGGTGATTGGTTCCACAGGATCCGATAGGGCCGCAGTAGGGTCTTTCTTTACCAAGTTCCAGCGATGAATTACATCTCTATACGGAGTAGCAGAAAGGGTGGTCATGTCGTTTACTTGGTCCGAAAAGAAGCCAATACGTGGGTCATCGCGACGAGATACGAAGTCGTGCTGAGGAACTTCCATCAAACTATGTTGGTAGGTGATGCTTACCGAGCGAGGGTCAGTTACTTCTTCTCCCCCTTGAATAAATGCATTCGGATTATCAAATACATATTCCACTACCACATCGAGGTTATTATTATAGCCTTTGATGCTGGAATAATGTGTTTTACCTGGGTTCAATCCGCCTAAAGAGAAACGGAACCCTGCTCCTGGAATAGGCAGCATAGGAGGTTTTACACGACTAAGGCTTTCGCCCAAGAAAATCTTATCGGCATTGATCAAGTACAAGGAGTCTTTGTCAGCAGCGATAATTTCCTCTTGTACAAGAATAGAAGTAGAAATATTGGCTCCTCTTGCTTTGAACAAGGCCGAAGTAGAATCGAAATAGAAGGAATTATTTTCCTTAACCAATTCAATATTATTATATGATTTGCGAAGACTAAACAGCTCATTATCACGGTAGCTACCACGGTGATGGCCAGCTTGAATTACACCGTTTTCAGTATAGGCAAAATAAATATATTCCTTATTTAGCTGATTTTTATTGATGAGCATATAGGCATGTCCCGTAGCCGTATCTTGGTAGATGGTAAATAGTCCAGGGATTTTTTCGCATCCTTTGGTTTTTGAAGCCACAGTAGGCGCCCCCTTTTTCGGTGTGTCAGCAGGTGGCTTTTTCGCACTTTGCTTAGGCTGACGGCAGGCCGTGCTCAGCAATAAAAGGACACTCATGGCCCATAGGGTTCTTTTCATCATTGTTTCGGGTAATTGAAAGCGACAATTTAGCACGGAAATTACCCATTCTGTTTTGAAGAATCTACAAAGTGCCCAATCAAATAGATAAAAATTTGTTGAGTTTCCGTTTTGCGTCAAAGCGTTTCTTATTTTTGACCGTATGAAAAAGCTACTACTATTTTCATTGCCCATGATATTTACACTTACGCTCTCGGCACAAAAACCAATGAAGCCCGCTGACCTCTTCAAATTTCAACGTATTGGCGGACAGGTAGAATCACCAAGTGGCGAGTACCTTGTCTTTTTGGTAACGCGCTATGATGTGGAGGCGAATAAAGGATTTCGTCGCGCTGAGATGATTTACCTAAAAACGGGAGAACAGAGCACCCTGATTCCTGAAGAATATAACCCTTCAGAATTAGCCTTTCGTCCGGATGGAAAAAAACTAGGCTTTATTTCCGGCAAAGACGGCTCTGATCAAATGTGGGAATATGATTTTGAAACAAAGTCTTTCGGGAATGTTACTGGACTAGAAGGGGGCATTCACCTTTTTCAATACGACCCAACAGGAAAGAAATTGCTTATAGGCCGGCGGGTGAAGATGGACCTGAAAGCAAACGAAAAATACCCGCAGTTTCCCTTGACCGAAGGCCGTGTAATTGATGGATTAATGTACCGGCATTGGAATGCATGGAGCGACTATAGCTATAACCACCTGTTTGTGATGGATTATGGTCAAGACGACGTGAGCAATAGTATCGTAGATATCCTCGAAGGAGAGCGTTTTCATTCCCCAACCATGCCTTTCGGAGGTACAGAGGAAGTATGCTGGAGCAAGGATGGAAAGAAGGTATATTATACCTGCAAAAAGCTATATGGCACCCAGTCGGCCATTTCCACCAATACCAATATTTATGAGTACGACTTATCATCCAAAAAGACCAAAAACTTCACTGAGGAAAATGAAGGCTACGATAAAGCGCCAGCATTCAATTATTCTGGATCTCAACTGGCTTGGTTAAGCATGGAAAGAGCCGGTTATGAGGCAGATAAAAACCGAATCATGGTGATGGATATGAAGAAGAATAAGGTGCGCGATATCACCAAAGGCTTCAAATACAGTGCTGACGGTTTTGTTTGGTCGGGCAATGAACAGGAGATTTATTTCATGGCAGCGATCGAAGGGACCGAGCAGATATTTATCTATAATTTTAAAGAGGATGCCATTCGCCAACTAACCAAAGGCGTTCATAACTATACTTCTATTACGCCAACACCGCGCGCAAAAGCACCGTACATGATTGCTACGAAAATGAGTATGTCGCATCCAGTTGCGTTGTTTAAGGTAGATATGGAAGGGAATGCAACGGCCCTCGAAACAAATAATGATGCACTTCTTTCCAATATTTCTATGGGAAAAGTGGAAAAGCGAATGGTGAAAACTACGGATGGTAAAGACATGCTCACTTGGGTAATCTATCCTCCTAATTTCGACCCGAATAAAAAATACCCAACACTGCTCTATTGCCAAGGTGGACCGCAAAGTCCTGTTTCTCAATTTTTTAGCTATAGATGGAATTTCCAATTGATGGCAGCCCATGGCTATATCGTGGTGGCTCCAAATAGGAGAGGGCTTCCAGGCTTCGGACAAGAATGGAACGATGCCATTGGTCATGATTATGGCGGACAAGCCATGCAAGATTTACTCAGCGCGATTGATGATGTTTCGAAAGAATCGTATGTCGATAAAGACCGCTTGGGCGCAGTAGGCGCGAGCTTTGGAGGTTATTCTGTATACTGGCTAGCAGGAAATCATGAGAAACGTTTCAAAGCATTCATCGCCCATTGTGGGATGTTCAATATGGAATCTTGGTATGGAAGTACCGAGGAATTATTCTTTGCGAATTACGATAATGGTCCGTATTGGAAAGAAGCAAACAAAGAGAATTACAAGAAACATTCTCCGCATCAATACGTAGATAATTGGAATACTCCAATCCTTATCATCCATAACGAAAAAGACTACCGCGTTCCCTTAAGTGAAGGTATGCAAGCTTTTACCGCCGCCCAAGAGCGTATGATACCAAGCAAATTCCTCTATTTCCCAGACGAAGGTCATTGGGTAAATAAGCCGCAGAATGCCTTGCTCTGGCAAACTGTTTATTTCGAATGGCTGGAACAATGGCTAAAGTAGAATAAGGTTAAGATTCCCTTAACCTCAGCTTTAACCTCAACCTCTGTGAATATCTTCCCGCATTTGTGATTAACACTTCCACTACTGTACTATTTTCTAGCGTTTTAAGTGTTATTTTTGTTCGGTCAAAAGCTACGCTTATGAAAAAGAAAATGATGTTCGTATTCACCTTGATGGTGGTGCTGAGTGCCTGTGTACCGCAAAGAAAGTACATGGACCTAGAAACTGCTTACAAGGAATTGGAGCAAAAGAATAAAGGATGCGAGGAAGAATTACTAGCATCTAAAGAAAAGGCAGATGGTGCCGTAAAGGAGAATATTGGGCTGAAAGAACGTGTCTCCAAATTGGTGGCAGATTCAACAGAGGTTCATACCTTGTTTGAAAGCAATATGCGTTTGTATGGTGAGCTTAAAAGTTCATATGAGTCATTACTTAAAAACAATAAGGTTGTTGAAGAACGGCTGATTGAATCCCTTCGTGAGCTTGAAAAGAAACTGACGGCGAAAGAATTAGACTTGGCTCAAAAAGAAGCGAACCTCAATGCCAATATTAAAAAGAATGAGACCATGAAATTGGAGCTCGAATCTATGCAGGCAGATTTAATGCGTCAACAGAGTCGTGTTTATGAACTACAAAGCATACTAAGTGCTAAAGATTCTGCCGTAAAAGCCTTGAACGCCAAACTTCAAAAAGCCTTATTGGGTTTTAAAGACAATGGCTTAAGTGTGGAGATTCGAAATGGGAAAGTATATGTTTCCTTGGATGAAAAACTCCTTTTTGCTTCTGGAAGTATTGTGGTAGATAAAAAAGGAAAAGAAGCCCTCTTGGAATTGGCGAAGAGTATTCATGGTATGGAAGATATTATGATTATGGTGGAAGGACATACGGATGATGTTCCAATTAGTTCGCCTCAGATAAAAGATAACTGGGATCTTAGCGTGCTTCGTGCAACATCCATTGTTCGTATCATTACCAGAGATGGGAAAGTTGATCCGCACCGTTTTATTGCAGCAGGTCGTGGTGAGTTCTTGCCAGTTGATCCGGCAAAAACACCGGAAGCCAGAGCAAAAAATCGTAGAACAGAAATTATCCTCTCCCCAAAATTGGATGAGATATATCAATTGCTTGACCAACAGTAACCGGTGATAAATTCCAATAGAGAAGTTCCAAATTACAAAATTAATTTTTCGACTCTGCTCAGGATAAAGACCTTGGAACTTGGAATTTAATGCTAATTAGTGTGTGGGTAAAATGAAAGAGGTGGGCTTGTCCCACCTTTTTCTATTTTTGAAGGATGAAGTATATACTTAGCCTCCTTTTTTTGCTCGGAACTTTTACTGCTAATGGTCAGCTAACGCCAAGCGATGTAGAAATTAACGATAGCCTTTCAATCATTGAAAAGGGAGAACAGAAAAAGCAGTACGATTCCCAGCCCGATAGTACGAATCGACTAAGTGTACACTGTGGTATAGCTGACTATTTTAAATCGGGATTTTTTGATTTACTTTATAAAAATGGTGTTTGCTATCTTTTGAATGGAGATTCTATGGTGCTATTTCTTGTCGATTTTCGAACAACCACAAACGAAGTAGAGATCAACCGCCTAGAGCTTGAATCGGGAATGAGCTTGAAAAAATTCGAACGTCAAATTCGCCGATGTAAATGCAAGAGTACTCGAGAAGAAGTGGAACGTACCAAGGGCATCAAGGAAATAGCCTATACCGTTTATAAAGATGAGACAGGTTTGGCTTACCGCGTATTTTTTCGGGATGGAAAGATTCATACCTTATTGATGTATATACCTTGTGCCGAATAATATGGAGCAGCTAAAAAACATCAGTGCCATTCTCTTTGATATTGATGGAGTGCTTACAGATGGTAGTATCGTGCTCGATGCTCAAGGCGAAGAGATTAAAAGTTTTCATGTACGTGACGGACAGCTCATTTCCTTCATGCAAGAAAAAGGAATCATTTTTGGCGCCATCTCTGGCCGCGATTCAGTGGCTGCTAGAAAGAGAATGGAAGACTTAAAAATCGATTTTGTGCGCCTAGGACAAGGCAAAAAAGAGGAAGCCTATACCGACTTCAAGAAAGAGTTCAAGAAGAAGGATGAGGAGATAGTTTTTATTGGGGATGATGTCATCGATATCCCTGTGCTCAAACAAGTGGGCTTTGCCGTAGCTCCAGCAGATGCTTCATTCTATATAGCTCCGCATGTGCATATGCATACTAAAACCCTAGGAGGACGAGGCGTGCTCCGCGAAATAATCGACCTCATCATCGAACAACGCGACTGGGATGAGTGGAATACGCCACGAAGACGCATCGGCTTTAATAAGTCTTAGAGCATAGTAGTCGGACAGACATAGTCCGTTACCTCAAAGAGTTCCGAATTCTTAATAGCTGAAAAACCTCCTTGCACGTTCACCACATGATTATAGCCTCTTGACTTCAAAATCGAGCTAAAAATCATCGAACGGTATCCACCCGCACAATGAATATGGTAGTTCTTTTCTGGGTTCAATTCAGCCATCGTATGATTGATATAATCCAAAGGCATGTTTTTAATGCCAGTGATATGTTCTGAGTCGTATTCACTTTTCTTGCGCACATCGAGCAGATTGAGGTCCTTCTGCTCCATGCGTTTAGAGAGCTCCTCCACAGAGATAGATTCGATTTGGTCTGTATCCTTACCGGCGGCAAACCAAGCGTCTATACCGCCCTTTAAAAACCCAATAGCAAAATCATACCCCACTCGAGCAAGGCGCGTTACCACTTCCTTTTCTCTTCCTTTATCTGTTACCAAAAGAATTTCTTGGCGGATATCTGGAATCATGGTTCCTACCCAAGGAGCAAAATTTCCATCTATTCCAATATTGATGGCATTCGGGATAAATGCTTTGGCAAATGTTTCTGGATCGCGGGTATCCAATATCAAGGCATGCGTTTCATTCGCGGCCGCTTCAAAAGCATCTGGACTCAAGGCCTGTGTTCCTCTTTCTAGGACCGTATCAATCGCATCATACCCCTGAATATTCATCATGACATTTTTAGGGAAATAAGAAGGAGGAGGCATCAAACCAGTAAGTACTTCCTTTTTAAATTCCGCGATGCTCATGTCTGGGCGCAAGGCATAATTTGTTTTTTTCTGATTGCCTAGTGTATCGCTGGTTTCCTTGCTCATGTTCTTACCACAAGCAGATCCAGCACCATGCGCAGGGTATACAATGAGGTTATCGCTCAAAGGCATGATTTTATCACGCAAGGAATGGAATAAATATTCGGCTAGCATTTCTTCAGTAAGTTCCGCTTTTACTTTCTGTGCCAAATCCGGACGACCTACATCGCCAATAAATAAGGTATCACCCGTAAAGATGGCTTCTTCCTTTCCTTGGCTATTACGCATCAAGTAACAAGAGCTTTCCATGGTATGCCCCGGTGTATGAAGCAATTCAATTTCTGCGTTTCCAATTTTGAATTTTTGTCCGTCTTTTCCAATCAAGGCTTCAAATCCCATTGCGGCATCTGTTGGTCCGTAAACAATGGTCGCCCCCGTTTTTTTGGCAAGGTCAATATGTCCCGAAACAAAGTCAGCGTGAAAATGCGTTTCAAAAATATATTTGATGGTCACCCCATCTCTTTCCGCCTGATCAATATAAGGTTGAACCTCTCTCAATGGGTCAATAATCGCCGCTTCCTTGCCCGATTGAATATAATAGGCGCCTTGCGCTAAACATCCTGTATAAATCTGTTCTACTTTCATGGTATCTCGATTTGTTGATACAAAGTTCGGTAGGTTTTTGGGGAGAAAAAGTGACCTATATCACTTTAAGAATTTGAAGGTCGACATGATTCAAGTCCCCGAGTTTGCCCTATAGATTCCTTGCCAAAGGACTTCACGCGCAGGAAATTCGCAAATCACAAATCACAAATCACAAATCATAAATTATCTTTGTGCCATGTCGTTATTCTCCCGCATTCAAAATGAAACCTTTTTCTTTCTAGGTCCTTGTGTAATTGAAAACCAAGAACTGCTCTATACCGTTGCTGAAGAGCTAAAGCGGATGGAAGAAAAATACAAGGTTCCTATCGTCTTTAAAGCGTCGTTTGATAAAGCCAATAGAACATCTATCAACTCTTACCGTGGACCAGGTTTAGACAAAGGATTAGAAATGTTGGCAAAAGTGCGAGAGAAATTTGACTTGCCCTTGCTTACGGATATTCACGAAAGCAGTCAGGCAGAGGCAATCGGACAGGCAGTTGACGTGATTCAGATTCCTGCCTTCCTCTGTCGTCAAACGGATTTACTCGTTGCTACGGCCAAAACAGGGAAGATTGTCAATATTAAAAAAGCCCAATTTTTAAGCGGACAAGACATGTACTATCCAGCTCAAAAGGTGAAAGATTCCGGAAATGACCAGATTATTTTAACCGAGCGTGGAAATATTTATGGATACAATAACCTGGTAGTCGATTTCAGAAACCTACCTGACATGGCTGAGTTTGGTTACCCTGTTTGCATGGACTGCACCCATTCCGTACAAAGGCCAGGCGGCGCCGGCGGTAAATCAGGTGGCGACCGTAAATTTGTTCCGCAGATGGCATTGGCAGCAAAAGCCTTTGGTGCGAATGGCTATTTTATGGAAGTTCATCCTGATCCAGAAGTTGCCCTCTCTGATGGTCCGAATATGGTTTACTTGAAGAATTTGGACGCTTTGATGGAGAAGGTACTTGCCTAGTATTTGCTGAAAACCACTAACTGGAGAGCTGCGGGTTTGCCATTAATTCGGTCCATCATTTGCACTTAGATGGATGCAATGAAACTTCATCTTTCCATACTCGGTTTTTTTCTGCTCTCATGTGTCGGGTCTAAAACGATTCACCCATCCGATATTACCGCCATTTATTGGGGGAAAAGTTTCGGGATGTGCCGCGGATATTGCTACTCAGAATATCAATTTCAAGAAAACGCTAGCAAGCTCATTCGCCGCAGCTGGGATACTGCTAATTTCCCCCAAACCACAGAGGCGTTTAACCTACAGCCCGGACAATGGTCTGAAATGAAGACTTCAATAGCCATCAAAGATTTTAATAAATTACCTGAAACGATTGGGTGTCCGGATTGCGCCGATGGAGGAGCCGAATGGGTGCAAATCATCGGCCCCAGCTATTCCAAGAAGGTGACTTTTGAATACGGTAGCTCCCCCGCCAGTTTGGAAGATCTATTGGTCAAATTGAAGAATATCAACTAGTGTCAACCTATTTCAGGACAAGACACATCATCCCCTCACTCCCTCACTCGTCCGTATAATGCGCTCTCTTCTTCTCTTGATCAAACGTCGCCTGATTAAAAGCCTTCGTTTTCATAAGACATTCCCAGCCTTCATTCCATTTGGCTATTACCTTCTCTCAGGTTTCAAGATCATTGTTGAACTCTGCCTCTCTTTCACGCCATGGCTTTTCTCCGTCACTGGTTAAGAAGTCAGCCCAGCGCGAAAGTATATTTCCGCAGAGATGTTTTACTATCATAGCGATGCTATCCCAGAAGGTTTCCGCCGTCGCTTAAAAAAAGCTAGCGCCTCCGCTGTAGCTTTAGCGCAAGCGGATGGCGGACGTAGAAAAACTGAAATCGAGCTTCTAGTGGCTCGCTTCTAAGCTCTAACTATCTCCCTCCACCATATCACGCTCCAACTTATTGGCTTTCTCCACTACATCATGCAAAGTTCTATCTAGCTGATCGGCAGCGTTTAGAATTTCCTCATAAAGTTTTTCTTTTTCAGCATCCGTAAGAGCTTGTCTATGCGACAATTCGAAAACATGCACAATGCCCATGAGGCGTGCGAGAGGGGCGCGAACCTCATGTGATTGTATCTGAGCAATTTCATTCAGCTTTTCATTGCGCTGCTTTATGGCATCGGTACTTTTTATAGAATCGGTAATGTCTGAAAAGTAGACAGCATTCCCAAACTCATGCGGATAGACACTCACCTCAAACCATTTATCGAGGCGTTTGATTTCTTGCTTGAAGTGGATGGGCTCCGCTAGTTTCTTATTTGGGTCATAAGTAGACATGAGACTTGGATCAATGAAGTCTCCAAAAATTTCCATCATAGATTTACCAAGAACCTGCTTTCTCGAATATTTGAGTAAATTTTCAGCCTGACGATTCCAATAGGTAATCTTTAAATGATGATCAATGCTAAAGAATGCATCACCTATACTTTCGAGGATTAAATCGCGCTGTTTTTGAAAGGTATAGCTTTTAGCTACCTGCTTATCAAACAAGGTGCGCAAACGAAATGGTTCCCCAACTAATCGTAACGTAAAGAATGCTGAAAGAAGTGCAGCGATAAGTCCGAATACCAAAATTAATGACACGCGAACCCAAGTAACGGGACTTTTGTCTTGCACACATAGAATCCAATCACCCTGTTCGATAGGGAGTTCTGTAAAACTATAGGCGGAATCTATCTTTCCACCTGGCAAATACGACTCTTTTTTGCTTGTATTTGGGTCATGCTTGCCTAGTTGAATTCGGTATGATGCTTCGCTAGAGGTGTCGATTCCCGCTACTTCGATTAAAGTTGGTAGGTATATAACGACCGCTGTAAATCCAATAAATGAATCATTTCGAAAGAGAGGCTGTCTGCCTACAATGGCCATTCCACCTTGTTTGAGTTGGAGTGGTCCAGCAAAGAAGAGGTGTCTCCTTTCGATGGCTTTTTCTGCCTCCATACGGGTGCTTTCATCAGCTAAAATATCATATCCAATAGCAGATTCATTCCCTTTTAAAGGGAATGCATGCGTAATCACTCCTTTATCTAAAACTTCTATGACATCAATAAATCGATTTCCTTGAATGAGATAGCTTGCAATACTATCAAAATTGGTAAGCTGGTCATCTTGTTCAATGAGATAACCGAGTGTGCTTGTACTTGCAGCACTGTATTGAAAGGCTAATTCCAAACGGTCTTTGATGGAATTCGCTACTCTAACCCTATGTTTTACTTCTTGGGTTTGTAGGATTTGTAATTGCTGAAAAGCTTCGTAGAAAATCATACCGCCAATGACAATAAATACCCCGATAGCATACAAATAGGAAAGAATGCGGTACGGTATCCCTGATTTCATTAGGCGGGTATTATTTGTGAAATATACACAATATCTAAAGTAAGTACCCCAAAAATAAAAAAGCACTAGTGATTGGCCACTGATTGCATAACGGTATTGAGTCCTTGGACGATATTTTAGGACTGCCGAATAGAATTCAAAAGGAAAAGAAGCGCCAGTCCACTCATGCCTACTATCAACAACGTATCGGCGCTGGACCAGTGCATAATTTTAAAGAGAGATCCGATAAGGATAAGTAAGAAGAAAAGAAAGATAAACCAGAAGAAATAACGATGAATAAAACTGGTTTTTCCTGAGGATTTCCTACGATAGATTGCTGCTGGACCGCCCATTATTAGCCAGGCAACGAATAAAACCAGCATAGAATAATTAGCAATAATCTGCCCGGGCAAATTCAAGTACAAAAGAATGATTCGTAAGAGTACCATTTCTATCAAGGTCCACTGAATAATAGCCAATGCTGAACGATTTGTTTGCAGGAAAAAGCGGATTCCATAAGCAAGGAATACGGATATGCTTCCAATGATCAACAGCTCAATGCCTCCAATCCAACGCATCATACGAAAGAGGATGCCTAGAATGATGACCGCAATGCCTATTCGAATAATGCCTCGAAGGACTGCCAATGTATTCATACCAGAAAGATACATCAAGCATTAAAAGGGTAAAAAATTTTCTTTCCAACTCGTAGTTGAAATTTCGAATTGAGTAGCGGTAACTCCCATCCATCAATTTTGTACCTTGCACCCGCATGCAAAACGCAATTGATAATGCCAAAAAGACCTTCGCGATAGAGCTGGATGCTTTACGTGGGGTTGCTGAAAACCTCGATATTCAATTCCAACAAAGTGTGGAAGCCATCTTGGCAACCAAAGGCAAACTGGTGGTATGTGGAATGGGTAAATCAGGGCATATCGGTCAGAAAATGGCCGCCACCTTCGCAAGCACGGGAACGCCGAGTTTTTTTGTGCATCCTGGAGAAGCCTTTCACGGTGATTTAGGTATGATAGGTAAAGAAGATGTTGTTTTGCTGATTTCTTTTTCAGGAGAAACAGATGAAGTATTACGCATCATTCCTTTTTTAAAATGGAATGGAAATACCCTCATCTCCATGAGCGGAAATCCGAAGTCAACCTTAGCACAGGAAGGTAGTTTTCATCTGAATATAGGCGTAAACCAAGAGGCCTGTCCTTTAGCTCTTGCCCCTACAAGTTCCACCACCGCTACTTTAGTGATGGGAGATGCCCTAGCCGTGGCTTTAATGGAAGCCCGCGATTTTCAGCCAGAAGATTTTGCCCGCTTCCATCCAGGTGGGTCCTTAGGGCGCCGCCTCCTGCACAAGGTAAAAGACTATATGCAATCGGATAATCTGCCGTTTTTAAGTATAGATGCGACAGGGCAGGATTTGGTACTCAAACTTTCAGAAGGAAGACTGGGTTTGGTCTTGGTAGAAGATGCAAATCATCTATTAAAAGGAATTATCACAGATGGCGACCTCCGCCGTGCGATGAATGAGATAGAAAACTTGAAGGAACTGAATATCGCCAGTCTCTATAACCCTAACCCTCATCGGGTTTATGTTAATACGCCCATACATGAGGCAGAGCAAATTATGCTCGATAAAAAAATCCTCTCGGTACTGGTCGAAGACGAAGGCAAAGTGGTAGGAGTTTGTCAGCTTTACAGCATTTACGGCAATCGATGAAAGTTAAATTTTGGATGATTGGCAAAACCGCAGAAACATACCTCGAAAAAGGAATGGCTATCTATGAAAAGCGTTTGCCGCATTATTTGCCCTTTCAAGCCGAGGTTCTTTCCGATATCAAGCAGGCCAAGAATATGGACCAGCCTACCCTCAAACAAAGAGAAGGGGAGTCCATTCTTAAAAAACTCGATAACCGCGATTTTATGGTATTGATGGATGAAAATGGAAAACAGTTTCGCTCAGTAGATTTTGCAGAACAAATAGAGCGTTGGTCTATACAAGGCATCGATACCTTGGTATTTCTAATCGGGGGGGCCTATGGGTTTTCGGATGAAGTCTATGAGAGGGCCAATTTTAAGATGAGCTTATCGCCCATGACCTTCTCGCATCAGATGGTACGCTTGATATTTCTGGAACAGCTTTACCGTGCCTGCAGCATCAATAAAGGAGAACCCTACCATCATGAGTAAAGACTTTCAATTCAAACATTTTTCCTTGTCGCAAGAAAAGAGTGTCCAAAAAATGAGCACCGATTCGATGTTACTTGGAGCCGTGGCCGAATTAGAAGGAGCCATGAATATCTTAGACATCGGCACAGGCACCGGAGTGATTGCTTTAATGATGGCACAAAAGCACCCAGAGGCTTTAGTTGATGCCGTGGAACTGGATTCAGATTCTGCTCAAGAAGCCACTGAAAATTTTGATGCCTCGCCATGGAGTTACCGCCTTACAGCCTATCCGCAGAGTATCCAGCAATTTGTGGAAGACGAAACGCTACACTATGATTTGATCGTGAGCAATCCGCCCTATTTTGAAAAGATAGATACGGAAAAGGGCAATAATGAAGAATGGCCGAATGAAAGAAGACTAGCAGCACGCACGCAGGGTAGCCTGAGCTTTGCCGATTTGATGCAAAGTGTTTCCAAGGTTTTAGTGAGCTATGGAAAGTTCTATGCAATCATCCCTCTCTTTGCCGAACAAGAATTTGGAGAAGCAGCAAGAAGTTTTGGTCTATATGCCAATTACCGACTAGAAATTGCCCATAATAATCAATCTTCTCCGCATAGATTGGTGATGGGATTTTCGAAAAATAGGTCGGAAATTACCTTAGACATGCTCAAAATTCGAAATGAAGAGGGCAACTGGAGCGAAAAATATAAAAAACTGACCGCCGAATTCCATTGTAAATAGGGCATTTTCGCTCTGCATAGCAGATTTTTTAGATTTATCAAGCACAGTTAGATGCGGTATTTTATCTTTCGGGGATTATTTTTGACCCTATGCATCACATCGCCGTTGCAGGAAATATCGGAGCGGGTAAAACCACGCTTACTACCCTGATTGCTAAACACTATAATTGGGAGCCTCATTTTGAGGACGTCGAAGACAATCCCTATATCAATGATTTTTATGAAGACATGCAACGTTGGTCTTTCAACTTGCAGATCTACTTTTTAAACAATCGTTTTAATACCATCATGCAAATCCGAAATAGTGGCAAAACCATTATTCAGGATAGAACGATTTATGAAGATGCCTTTATATTCGCTCCAAACCTTCATGCGATGGGATTGATGAGCACACGTGATTTTGATAATTACACGCGCTTATTCACTTCATTGAATTCCTTCATTCAACCACCCGACTTGTTAATCTACCTGCGCGCATCGATTCCAACGCTCGTGAATCATATTCAACAAAGAGGCAGAGAGTATGAAGATTCCATCCGTCTAGATTACCTCAAACGACTAAACGAGCGCTACGAAGCATGGATCAGCACCTATAATAAAGGAAAGCTCCTAATCCTAAATATCGATGATCTCGATATTAACAATAACCCCGAAGACCTCGGAATCGTGATCAGCAAAATCGACGCGGAACTGCATGGTTTATTTTAGCCGTATGTACTAGTTGTAGGCATACTCATGGTGTCTGTTTTCTGGCGTCTGGCATCTGCTTTCTGAAAACTGAAAACTAATTCTCTTTCAATGCCTTCCCCCCGGATACCTGCCATTATCAATATCAATTGAATTTGCCCGAAAATACGCACAGCGGTATTGCGTGGGGTCAACCGAATACAAAATCCCATACTGGGCAAGCATGGCAATAAAATTAGCCAATACAGGGTCTTGCTGATTTATTTCCGAACGAGGAATAGCAAACCAGAGAATCTTACCCGGATTAAAGCCACCAAACTTGGAGTTTGGATGGTAAAGAAGTCCGAATGAATGCCAGGAGAAACTTTGCGGACCTAATAATCCATAGGCCATGAATCCTTTCCAGAGATCATATTCTGATACACGCTGTTTTGTAGTGTGTATTTTATCCAGAGAATCAATGGTATCCACATATTGCAATACGCGCTCACGCATACTGCTATCAGTCATGGGCATTAAATGCTCATCCACCAAAGAATATGCTTTTTCAATCTCCACTTGATAGGCGAAATGCTTTTGCACGGTATCCATCAATAACATAGAAGCCGTATACATGGCACTCGCTGAAAAGTCTTTTCCTGATTTCGGAAATTCACCATATTCCTTCATCGCTTTTAGAAAGCTATTTTCCTTGGGTCCGAGTATTTTCAAAAGATCATCGAACTTAACAAATCCAACGACCAAGGTTTTTCCATCAAAAGGGCTCACTTGATGCAAACGAAAGCCTCCATCTACAAATTGAAAAAGAACGGCTTCCATGTCTACCATTTGTTCGCTGCCATTGGTTATATCATGAGCGATATAGGAAAAACTCCTTTGGCGTGACTCATTGGGTATTAAGTCGGAAAAGGCTTCTGCATAGAGGGCTAACTTGCCACTCTTCCCTGCCTCAAGCACATGCGCTTCAATTGATTCCCAAGCAAGTAGACAGCTGTTGATAGAGATGTCATAGGTCAGGTACAGTGAAAGCGTATCCTTATTTTCAGGGGAGGAGATGCTTGCCTTTTCGCCAGGAACCTGACAGGCCAATAAGAAAAAACCAATGCAAAGGGCTACTTGTTTCACTCGACTAAGATACATTAAGAGAGGAAAACGCAGCATCTACAAACGTATTGGTTACAAAAAAAAAACGCCGGCCTTGAGAGCCGACGTTCGATTTTCTAACTTAACTTCAGTATTATTTGCTATTCACCATTTCCTGGATGCGGCTAGCATAGGTAGGAGCTGTAGCATAAACACGTGAAAGGAAATCAATGTATTTCTGACGTGTTTTAAAGGAGTAATCTTGCCATAGTTTATAATCTTCTACCGAGTCGGTCCAATGTGCATAGACGGAATAAGTAGCTTGACGGAGGTAAGGACGCAATTCTGCGCGGGTACCATAAATAATGGTGTCTTTTCCTTGCAGATACAATCCGATTGCCGAAGTAGGACGCTGTCCTGGATACCGCATTCCGAAAAGGTTATTGGTTTTTACAGACATTCCAGCAGATAGAAAAGCAGATTCTAATTCGGCTTGTGCATAAACTACTTGCGGACAGAGAATTCCGATTTGTTGGATTTCTTTTAACAAGTTCTCTCTAGAAAATTCGGGTTTAGCCGGCTCGCTAGGTAGTACGGAGGCAGCCATTTTCAGGTCGATTGGGGCAGAGGAAACGCTAGCCGTATTGGCTGAACTCGCAAAGAGTGTTATAGCAATTCCGAGCCCAAAGGCCAGTAAAAACAGAAAATAGTGACGGTTGGCCGCCCAAAATTTCCTAACTTTTACTTCATCGATTCGTCCGCTGTTTAGCATATCCCACACCTGCTCAGGGCTCAATGTGGATGCATTTATGTTTTTTGATAACATGGGCGTATTTTTTTGAAGTCGACACGTACAGTCTAAAACCATGCCAAAGCCCTGAAATTATCCACGTAAACCCTTGTGGATAAAGTGAGTTGCTTGATTTCAGTGCGTTTTTAGGCTTTTTCTAGCGTCTAAAAAGTATACACTATTGTGGAAATAGTGTTGACGATATATTTTAATATTTGAAGAAAAAACAAAAGAAATTACCCAATACGGGAGTTGATATGCCGTAAAGGGAATCTCTGCCGGATAATTTGTATTTTCGAAACATGCGAAAACTCCTTCTTCTTTCAGTAGCAGTGACCTGCAGCATTTTTACGTATGCGCAATCATCTTATCGTTCGGAGATGTATCAATTTCCCATTCGGGGACATGTGGTAATGAAAGACCTGCCAACACTGGGGGTTTCGATTAAAACCTTGGAGGAATTTAATGCACCGCTCAAGCGCATTGATGCATTGAAACCCCAAGAACGAGTTCAAGCGACTAATACTGGGGTTACATACAAAAAACAAAGTCCTGACCCCAGGGTATTGGAGGGTTTCCTGGGGCAAGCGCCTACAGGAACTCCCCTGGATAATAATTTGGCCGTATCAAAAGCGGGCTTGGTCTTTTCTTGCGCCAATACAACCATTCGGGTGCTAGATAGCACGGGTAAATTCTTGTTTTCTCGCTCGCTTTCTGCATTGGCCAATGAGTTAGGCAGCCTAACGCGCACCTTCGATCCTCACACATTCTATGATTTTGAACGCGACCGCTTTATTTTAGTATTCCTCAATGGATCGAATCATTCCAATACGGAAGTCATTATTGGATTTAGCGAAACCAATGATCCAAGAGAAGGATGGAACTTTTATTCGATTCCTGGAAATACCAGCCAGAATGAATGGTGGAGTGACTATCCTTTTATAGGTATCTCCAAAGAAGCACTCTTTATCTCCGTGCTTTTGTGGCAAGATGGAGAGTCGGGTTGGGATACGGATGCCATTGATGAAAATATTTGGCAGCTCGATTTGGAAAAGGGTTTTGCTGGAGATAGCCTCCGTGTGAAACAATACCACGAATTGAGTTTTGCTGGCAAACAGTTGTGGAATACACGCCCCATGAGTGGTGCTTTAGAGAGTTATGGACCGGAGTTTTTTCTCCTGGGAAATCGTCCGAAAGACATGACAAATGACACGCTATTCCTCATACGTATAAAAGGAAATTGGGATCAACAAGCCAATGAAATAAGCATTGAGCCGGTGATTGCCAATAATCCCTATGGACTCCAACCGAATGTTACACAACTAGGAGGGAAGAAGCTTCGTACCAATTACTGCGATATTCAAAGTGGCTACTATTTTAATGATGCCCTCTATTTCTGTTCGAATTCCATTAATTTTTCATCTGGAAGGCCAGGGGTATTCATAGGTAAAATTGAAAACCTATCTGGAACGCCAAAGGCTATCACCCAGGTCTTTGGGGTGGATTCATTAGACTTAAACTATCCATCTATGGCCTATGCAGGAGCGGGTTGGCCAGATGAGTCGGCGATTGTGATGTGTTTGCATAATTCTCAAAATAGCTATGCTGGCACTTCTGTATTTTCAATGGGCCGCGACTTTACACCATCCAATTTAGTGCGGGTCAAAGAAGGCTTGGGTATGATGAGAGTGCTCGTGAACGACAGTCTGGAACGCTGGGGCGATTATACTGGGGTTCAGCGCTCTTATAGTCATACTGGTAAGGTTTGGTTTGCTGGTTCCTATGGATTAGCAAGCGGTGGTTCCCAGACCTGGATTGCATCAGCAGGAAACGAAGATCCAAGTCTTTCGGTTCCTCAGGCTAAACAACTGGAGCATACTGCTTTTCCAAATCCAGGGAAACAGTTCACACTGAGTTTTGCACTCGAACAAGACCAAGAAATTGGATTGTTTGTATATGATATGAAGGGACAACTCATCCTCCATAAAAATCAAGAATTGATGGCTGGAGAACAGGAATTGAAAATAAATCCTGGAGCAGAAGCGGGTACTTACTTGCTTCTAGTCAAGGCAGCAGACGGCTCGGTACTCATTCAAGAGCGTCTAGTCGTAAGTTACTGAGGTTTCTTCTGGGCGCAGGTTGATCCAAAGTTCCGCAGCAATTTGTTCATCACCCGGACGGTCTTCCTTGGTCATGCCGGGAACCAAACGTTCTGTTTCTGCACTATTGCCGAGCAGCCAATAGGTTAAGGCTAGCTTGTTTCTTAGGGTCTGATAAACAGGAGCCAGACTATCTAAATTGCTTAGGCCATTTTGATACATAGGAATAGCTGTATTGAAGTATTCGATAGAATTGGCTGAATCTCCATCTAAGCGGAATAGAATTCCAGTGAGTACGAGTAAATCGGCATCAGCCGGACGCATTTTACGTAAAGTCTCAGAAGCCTCATGCGCTTTGTCGAAACGGCGTAATTGCATCAATACGGCAATTTTATTGATATAGGGCTTGTCATAGCTACTGTCGAGTGCCAAGGCATCATCAAAAATCTGCAATGCAGCGTCGCCGTATCGTTCATTCTTAGAAAAAAGATCAATGGCGGAATCATTCAATTCACGTGCACGGATTATTGGGTCGGTGGTAGTCGGTTCTTCTTTGGGCAGGATATTCGTATCACAGGCAAACAAGAATAAGGGGAGGAGTATAAGACTGTATTTCATGATTTTTTTCGAAGGTAATTTTCACCAATACGATAGATTAAAGTAGCAAGACCACCCTTGATAAATGCACCGGGTAAAAGCACAAGAATCCCAGCAAGCCAAGCCGTGCCTGGGTCCATTTTTATTTTCAGAACAAGCCAAAGATATCCGCCAAGAAGAATGATAAAATGGGCAATAATGGTCCAGCTTAAGGTGCCAAACCAATCGGCCGCTTTTCCATATTTAGCTAGAACAAATGCCGCTAGTGGGAAGGCATAAATATATCCTGCAGAACTCCCACCTAAAACTGCCATCCCAGTATATTCACTGGCAAAAACGGGAACGAAAAATCCGACTACCAAATAAAGGATCTGTCCAATTACTACTTCAGTTGGTTTGAAGAATAAGGCAGTCAAACATAAAAAGAAGGTTTGAAAGGTAATCAAGCTTCCACTGAGGTTAAAATGGAGCTTGGCACCAATCACCATACTTGCCATGGTTATTACGGCTAAAAGAAGTGGACGGCTATGTATGAATTTCATTGAGGGCGCAATTTAACAAAAGCAATTACCTTTTTTCATTCAAATACTGATGCGCCTTTGTATTTTCGCGGACATATGAAGATTTCGCTGAACTGGCTCAAGCAGCATATTGATTGGAATGAATCTGTTGAAATTCTGTCTGAAAGACTTACTGCTGGCGGATTAGAGGTAGAAGGAATCCAAGAAATTTCTTCCATAAAAGGAGGATTAAAAGGACTCGTTATTGGCGAAGTACTCGTCTGTGAGCCTATCCCAGATACCGATCACTTGAATAAAACCCGTGTAAATATTGGAGGAGGCATTGAACTCCCCATCGTTTGCGGCGCTCATAATGTAGCAGCAGGACTAAAAGTCTTGATTGCTCCTCCAGGCACGACCATTTATCCCATAGAAGGCGAACCCTTTACTATCGGCAAAAGAAAATTACGTGGCCAACTGTCTGAAGGGATGATTTGTGCCGAAGACGAAGTTGGTCTTGGTCATGATCATGCTGGAATCATGGTCTTGGATGCTGATGCTATTCCGGGCACCTTGGCCAGCGAATACTTCAATATTGAGCAAGACGAAATCTTGGAAATCGGACTCACGGCCAACCGAGGCGATGCAGCTTCACACCGCGGAGTAGCGCGTGATGTTTCTGCCTTGGCCGATATCGATCTAAAAAAGATTGAAAAAAAGTATACGCCATATACGGGTTCAACGAATTGGAAAATTGAACTGGAGGATGAAGCCTGTCCGCGTTATACGGGCTTATTGATGGAAGGTATCACTTTAGGGGAGAGTCCGGAGTGGCTAAAAAACCGCCTTCGTAGCTTGGGCTTAAATCCGATCAATAATATCGTCGATATCACCAATTTTGTGCTTCACGACCTCGGTCAGCCTATCCATGCCTTTGATGCAGATCAGGTAAAGGGAGAAACTATTCGCGTGAAAAAGGGACTTGGCGGAAATACCTTCATCACCTTAGATGGAGAGAAGAGAACGCTCGACGCGGATGACATGATGATTTGCAATGCCGAAGGACCTATGGCTATTGCTGGAGTATTTGGTGGTAAAAATTCCGGCGTATCGGAAAAAACCACGCGCATCTTCATTGAAAGTGCATATTTCAATCCATCATCAATCCGCAAAACGGCCAAACGTCATGGCTTAAATACCGATGCATCGTTTCGCTACGAGCGAGGTACCGATCCCGATAGTACGATAATAGCCCTTGAATTGGTGGCCAGCTTGGTCGAGAAAAATGCGGGAGGCAAAGCTGCATCGCCGATTATCGATATTTACCCGAACCCGATTGCGCCTTTTCAGGTGGTATTGAAACGAAGCTATTTGGATGGACTTTTAGGAGTCCATATTCCAAGCGCTGATATCCGCCGAATCCTTACTCGACTGGAAATTCAGATTCAGGTAGAAAGTGAGCTTGGATGGCAATTATCTGTACCAGCCTTCAAAAGCGACGTAACCCGTGCCGCAGACGTGGCCGAAGAGTTGATTCGTGTCTATGGATTGGATGCTATCGCCCTGCCAGAGAAGGTGAGTACTTCCTTTCCACATCGCCAGCACCCAGATGCGCAAGCAAGCCGCAAGAAAATGGCAGAAGTTTTGGTGAATCGTGGGTTTTATGAAATCAGCACCAATAGTATGACCTCTTCGAAATTTTATAGCGAAGAAGCCTTGCAACGCGCTGTTTGGTTGAAGAATCCACTGTCGTCAGACATGGAAATCATGCGTATGGGCCTATTGCCTTCGCTGCTTCAATCGGTGGCACATAATAAGAATAGAAAAAATGCAGACCTCAAATTTTTTGAATTGGGCAGCGTCTATATTCAAACAGCGGAAGGGCAGTTTATAGAAGAGGAACGCGTGGCCATGGTAGCTACCGGAAACTGGACCACCGATTCGTGGCATACACCAGCCATGCCAAGCGATGTGCATTTATTGAAGCAAGAAGTAGAAGTGATGCTCGACCGCATGGGCATGAGCTGTCGTGCGAGCAAGTGGAGTTTTGACCCTGTCACCTCTTTTGAAGCGAGCAAGGCATGGATACATATCGCTCCCGTGGCGAACTCGCTTTTAAAGAAAATAGATATTCAAGGTCCCGTATATTATGCTGAATTGAACTGGACGCAGTTGATGCGCAGCATGCAAACAACCATTCGAATGACCACCAAGCCTGCCGCGAAATTCCCGGCAGTGCGCAGAGATTTGAGTTTGGTATTGGATCAAGCGATCCAAATGACCGAATTGAATAAGGTGATTCAGGCAACTGACAAAGGGTTGATTCGTCAGGTGAACGTTTTTGACGTATACCAAGGTGATAAAATTGAACCAGGGAAAAAGTCTTATTCTATTAGCTTTTTGCTACAGGATGACGAAAAAACTTTGAGTGATTCGGAAATTGATGCCTTCATGAATAAGTTAATTGCTAATTTCGAAAAACAAGTGAAAGCCATCATTCGCAAATAAGTATGAATAACACAACGGAAACTCTTGAACGCATTGCAGCAAAACTTGATCAGCTAAATAAAAGGTTGAGAATGAGTGAGACTGAGTCGGAATTGTTAAAGCGAGACCTCAAGCAAGCGAGAGAAACCATTGTCCTTCAAAAAAATACCTTGCGCGAATTAGAAGAACAGAATAAAATAGTTAAAATTGCAGAAGCAGTCGCACTCTCGAAAGGAGACAAACGAGCAGTGAAACTGAAAATAAATGAATTTATCAGAGAAATTGATAAATGTATTGCAACGCTGAGTGATTAAACGATAACGGGTGCCAGAATTATCCATCAAGGTTTCAGTTGCTGAAAGGCAATATCCTCTTAAAATCGAGGCGAACGACGAAGAAAACGTTCGGAAAGCCGCATGGAAAGTGAATGAGCGCCTGAAAGAATATGTAGAAAAATATGCGGTATCAGACCGACAAGATGCGCTCGCTATGATCGCCTTGGAATTTGCTACCGAATATTTTTCTGAACTAGAAAATGGTGCAGGACTGAGTCCTGCCGATAAAAGTCTGATTCAGAGCATTGAAGATCAATTAGATCAGACCCTTAAGTCGACACAAGGCTAAGCAGCATTTGTCCGTTTCCATAACACTAGTGGAACATGGATATACTCTTATTAATTGGGTCCCTGATTGGCGGAATCGTCGTGGGGGCTGGTATTATTTACGCCATGATGAATGGCAAGACCAAGGGAGCTGCTGCCCAACTCATTCGTGAGGCAGAAAGCAAAGCCCAGGTTATTATCAAAGAAGGCGAACTCCGATCCAAGGAGTATCACTTGAAGCAGAAAGAGCGTCATGAAGCCGATACCAACCAAAGGAATCTGAAACTTCAGGAAGCAGAAGGCCGCATCAAACAAAAAGAGCAATCCCTGAATTCGAAGCTGGAGAACATTAACCGCAGAGAAAAAGAAATTGATACAGTGAAAGAAAGCCTGAGCACACAGCTCGAAATCGTTGCCAAGAAAAAAGAAGATATGGACCGCTACTACCAACAGCAAATCAAGCAGTTGGAGAAAATGGCCGGACTATCTGCTGAAGACGCCAAAGCACAATTGATTGAAACCCTCACCGCCGAAGCTAAAACAGAAGCCAGTGCGAAAATTAAGGAGATTGTGGATGAATCGAAATTGATGGCGACCAAAGAATCACGCCGTATCATTATCGGAACCATTCAAAGAACAGCTGCTGAGCAAGCTATTGAGAATGCCGTTTCGGTATTCCATATTGATAGCGACGAGGTAAAAGGAAGAATCATCGGACGTGAAGGAAGAAATATCCGCGCACTGGAAGCTGCTACAGGAATTGAAATCATTGTAGATGATACCCCAGAGGCCATCATCCTATCAGGTTTCGATCCAATTCGTCGTGAGATTGCTCGTTTATCCCTCCACAAATTGGTAAGCGACGGACGTATTCACCCGGCCCGTATCGAAGAGATCGTAGCGAAAACCAAAAAACAATTAGAAGATGAGATTGTAGAAATAGGAGAACGCACTGCAATCGACCTCAATATCCACGGACTTCATCCAGAACTTATTAGAATGGTAGGGCGTATGCGTTACCGTTCATCATATGGACAAAATCTGCTGCAACATAGCCGTGAGGTAGCTAACCTTTGTGCCACCATGGCCGCAGAGATGGGCTTGAATGTGAAATTGGCGAAACGTGCCGGACTTTTACACGATATAGGGAAAGTGCCTGATGACGATGCCGAAACTCCACACGCATTGCTCGGTATGAAATTGGCAGAGAAGTATAAGGAACATCCCGAAGTGATAAATGCCATTGGCGCGCATCACGACGAGATTGAAATGACTTCCATCCTTTCACCCGTTGTCCAAGCATGTGACGCGATAAGTGGATCACGTCCGGGAGCAAGGAGAGAAGATGTTGAGAATTATATCAAACGCTTAAAAGACCTCGAAAACCTAGCATTGGGTTATGATGGGGTGGAGAAAGCCTTTGCCATTCAAGCGGGACGTGAGTTGCGCGTGATTGTAGAAAGCGAGCGAGTGAGTGATGAGAAGGCGGAGATGCTGTCCTTTGATATCTCTCAAAAAATCATGAAAGAAATGATCTACCCAGGGCAGATTAAAGTAACGGTTATCCGTGAACGTCGTTCGGTAGCTTTTGCGAAATAAAATCGGGCAAAAGGCCTGAAACCATGAAGTATTTAAAAGCCCATACCGTATACCGCAGTTTTTTAGCGGCTATGGTATGGGCTTTTCTTTTGCCTGCAGCGGCACAGAGAACCATCACTCATTTTGAAGGCTATTTCAATTATATCGATCATCGGTGCATGCTCATGAATAGCGATAAAACCTGTGATTCATTGCATTTGAAAGACGATCAAGGTAAAAAGCCAGATCCAGTTATGCTCGTGTGTTATCAACAAGATTATACCGGATTTGATGTCTTATTATACGACCGTAGTGGAGTTGCTATCTTTATGGATACCCTAGGAAATCTGTTTAGCAAGGACAATTACAAGATAGATTCTAAACCCTTTTATCTCCAAATCCACATCAATCAACTATTGAAGGATAGAAAGGATATGGTGCTGGAGGCCGACGATAGCGACTACGATAGCTTGATTCTTCGGGCAATTCCTTTAAAGGATTACCGCCTTGGCAGAGTCAATAAAAAAGGCGCCACCCAAATTGCTATCTATTATGATAATTTCACTTATCCCGCCAAAGGAGAGCTTTCTCCAGCAGTTTTAAATAAGCTGTATGATGGAATAAAAATGATTCCGAAAGATGGCAAGGTAGAAGATAAGCTCACGATCATTATCCCAATCAGTGAAGTGAATGTGCCAGGTTCTTTCTCGCTCTATATTTATGATTTGCGCGGCAATATTTTGCGGATGTACACCAATCTCAATCAGGAGGAAAATATCATCTACCGCGAGAACCTCATTTCGGGAACATACCGCTATATAATTTATTTCGATTCAGGAAAAATCGAGATCAAGAAGGGAATGCTGAACTTCAAGGAACCGCCGAAGCCGGAATAGCGAAGGAAGAGGTTTTGGGTTAGGGGGTTGGGGGTTAGGGTGTGTCTCATCGTTTGTAAAGGCCTGAGCCAGTTAGGTTGATAGCCTAAAAGGAGTGGTTATTTCCTGACTATTACTCGTATAAATCAAAATCCCCTTTCAATTCGGTCGTTCTCCGTTCCTTTTTGATTGCCCAAATGCTTTTCGCATTCAGCGAAGACCTTTGAAAAACAGACCTAGACATGAGCTAAAAACGAACCCAAAAAGGACAGTTTCCCTCTCGGCGCTTTTCCACCGCTCAAGGCCAACGCTTTCTTTTGATGCTGCACGCGCTTGATGGAAACGAATGTCGTGATTATCTAAAAGGACACCCCGCCGCACTGGGCCTCGCGATATCGGTTAATCATAGAATTCGGGCAAAGAGCCAAGCTCCAAATTCCAAAAGCCAACACAATTGCTAGCGTCTTCAAGTCGGTTTGGCGTCTCGCCAACCGACTGAAGATTCTGGTAGCATTCTAACAGCCAATTTTCAGTGTTAAGTGTTCAGAAGGAAGAGGACAAAGAGCAAAGGGCACAGGGCCAAGAACAACAACTATATAAGGAACTTAAAAAGTCAACACAATTGCTAGCGTCTTCAAGTCGGTTTGGCGTCTCGCCAACCGACTGAAGATTCTGGTAGCATTCTAACAGCCAATTTTCAGTGTTAAGTGTTCAGAAGGAAGAGGACAAAGAGCAAAGGGCACAGGGCCAAGAACAACAACTATATAAGGAACTTAAAAAG
>Ga0209390_10001185_pt1 | contig 51475 bp, 53 predicted proteins | sample BON01_FD_187212 | JGI IMG/M metagenome (GOLD analysis project Ga0209390, IMG submission 187212) | Freshwater microbial communities from Lake Bonney liftoff mats and glacier meltwater in Antarctica - BON-01 (SPAdes) (version 2) | ecosystem: Environmental > Aquatic > Freshwater > Ice > Glacier...
AAGACCTCAACCGCACGCATTCTCGCTCGCTCCCTGAATTGCGAGCAGGGGCCGACCCCGGATCCGTGCGGCGAGTGCGAAAGCTGCATTGATTTGTCTGCGACGGGTTCAGGCTCAATTGACGTCATTGAACTAGATGCTGCCAGCCACGGTGGGGTGGACGACACTCGTGATCTGCGTGAGCGCGCCATGTTCGGGCCCGCAAAGTCGCGGTACAAGGTCTACATAATCGATGAAGCCCACATGATTTCGACGGCCGGATTTAATGCCCTGCTGAAGTTGGTTGAAGAGCCGCCAGAGCACGTTCGTTTTATTTTCGCAACGACCGAAGCCGACAAAGTGTTGCCAACGATTCGTTCGCGCACCCACAATTATGGATTCCGACTGGTTCCGGTCAAGATCTTGCAAGAGCATCTGGCAAAAATCTGTGCCAGTGAAGAAATTCCAGCTGATCCGTTAGCGCTTGCGTTGATTGCGCGAGCCGGGGCCGGAAGCGTTCGCGACTCACTGTCAATTCTGGGCCAGGTAATTTCTGGTTGCGGACCGGAGGGTGTCACCTACCAGGAAGCAGTCCTCCAATTAGGCATGACGGACTCGGCATTGCTCGACGAAACCGTGAATGCTCTCATTGATCGTGATGGTGCTGCGTTATTTAACGCAGTCGACAGAGTTATTGAATCCGGCAACGAGCCACGTAGATTTGTCACCGATTTACTTGAACGAATCCGTGACCTGATTGTTGTGCAACGCATCCCGGGTGCGGCCGAGAGTGGTCTGATTCATGCACCGGAAGAGGTAATTGCAACCGAGGTTGATCAAGCCTCACGCATTGGCGCCGCCGAGTTGGCGCGTGCCGGTGATCTTGTCAATCGTGCGCTAAGTGAGATCAAGGGAGCAACGGCGCCCAGGCTTCAACTTGAACTGCTCATGGCAAAACTCCTGCTCCCAGCAACGGACGACTCAACCGATGGGCTCCGGGTTCGAATCGAGCATTTAGAGCGCACCGGAGTAGTCGGTCATCAAATAACGAGTGCAGCAACTCCACAGGTTGCTGCTGCACCGGCAGCACCTGTTACGCCGCCGAGTAAGCCAGTTCCTGCAGTTGTTCCGGCACAAACTTCGGTGAGTGTCCCAACGCCACCTAGAAAGCCTGGTAAGGCCGCAGAAGTTGCGGTGAATGAGGAGACGCCGCCAACAGCGAGTGTTCCGGTGCCTACTTCGAATCCCGGCAAGACCACGGTTGCATCCTTCGCCTTGATGTGGCCGGCTGTCATGGATGCGCTGTTGAAATATTCGCGGGTAGCCTGGATGGGATTCACTGAATCAACGCCTCTGTCATTTGAGAACGGTGTTCTAGCGGTCGGCGTCAAAGACTCAGGTCGCTACAACAATGTGAAATCTGGCGGACATGATGAACGGCTTCGACAGGCGATCCTTGACGTGCTTGAGGTTGACACGAAGATTGATGTTGTGCTCGGCGCAATGGGAGTCGTTGGCGGGAGTGCAGCCGCTACTCAGATCGAAGACGAGGACACTCCCAGCATGGATGACACGGCATCCGAGGAAGTCACCGGAGCCGACCTGATTGCAAAAGAATTGGGTGGCGTGTCAATCGGTGAGATTGAGAATGGTTAATTCACATGTATGAAGGCATTGTCCAAGACTTAATTGACGAACTAGGGCGGTTACCCGGCGTTGGTCCTAAAAGTGCTCAGCGCATCGCTTTTCACATTCTCAGTGCGGACTCAGACGACGTGAAGCGTCTAGCTGAAGTTCTCCTTGAGGTGAAGGAGAAAGTTAAATTTTGCGAGATTTGCGGGAATGTCGCTCAGAGTGCGCAATGCAGAATTTGTCTTGACCCTAAACGTGATGTGAGTGTGATTTGCGTCGTGGAGGAACCCAAAGACGTCGTGGCTATCGAAAAGACTCGGGAGTTCCGAGGTCGCTACCACATTCTTGGCGGTTCAATTAATCCTATTGACGGCATTGGGCCAGACGATCTGCGGATTCGCGAACTCATGCCTCGATTGGCCGACGGAAGTGTCACCGAGGTTATTTTGGCAACGGACCCCAATCTTGAAGGCGAAGCAACCGCGACGTACCTGTCACGCATGTTGGTGCCGTTGGGATTAACGGTCTCGCGACTGGCAAGTGGTCTTCCCGTTGGTGGGGATTTGGAATACGCCGACGAAATTACGTTGGGCCGAGCATTCGCCGGGCGGCGCACGGTCGGATCTTAGTTTTCACCCCGCGGGGTCCATCGGAAAAAGTATGTAGCAAGTAAAGCGCCGAGAACAATCCAGATTGCGAGAACAATCGCTGTCATGCCGAGTTCCCATGAGCCGCTTACCTCCATGGCGGCTGCGGAGTCGGGCAAGAAAACACTGCGCATTGCTTGGGTGAGCCACTTGAGTGGAAAAAGTGTAGCGAAAGATTGCATCCACTGCGGTAGGTCACTGAACACGAAGAACACACCTGATGTGAATTGCAAGACAAGAACGACAGGGGTAACCAGTGCGGCGGCACCGCGTCCCTGTTTCGGAACGACCGAGTAAGCAATACCGAGCAAAGTGAAAGTGATCAGGCCCAGAATGCTGACCCAGGTAAAAGTGAATATTGCCAGCGGTGTGGTTGGAATATCAATTCCGAAAAGGAGTACACCAACAGCAATCAAAATGGTTACTTGCGCAATGTATGCCACAAAAACCATGCCGATTTTCCCAATAAAAAACGCGGCGGAGGGAAGCGGTGTCCCTTGAAGTCGTTTGAGGGTTCCATCCTCGCGTTCCATGGGAATGGAAATAGCAAGATTTTGAAATGATGTATAAAGAATTCCCGAAGCAATCATTCCAGCAACAAAGTATTGCGAGAAGGTAATACCGGAGTCACCAAGATCTTGTCCACTAAACACCGACCCAAAAATCACCAGCAGAATCATGGGTAACAGGAAATTGAATACCGCTGATTCTCGGTCTCTAAAAAATTGCTTGAGTTCAATCCCAACTCTTCCGGAACCCATGCGGATTGAACGCACCAGAGTTGAGTTCACAGTTGATCACCACCGTGGAGGTTGCGGTCTTGGGCAATTAATTCAAGGTAGGCATCCTCCAAACTCGCGCGGCGAATCGAGAGGTTGGGAATCTCTCCCGTAAATCTGCTCGTGAGTTGTGCAACGAACGCGGTGGGTTCAGTGGTGGGCTCACTGCATTCACGCCCACCTTCGGTCCAACCCACGATCGCATCACCTCGATGACCAATTGACTCGGGTGTTCCCTGCGCAACTATTTGGCCGCGGGCGATTACCGCGACTCGGTCTGCGAGGTATTGAGCCTCATCCAGGTAGTGAGTCGTGAGCAGGATCGTGGTCCCTTCCGATTTGAGCCGATCAATGAGTACCCAGAATTCTCTCCGCGCCTCCGGATCGAAACCGGTCGTGGGTTCATCAAGGAACAGAACCTCAGGATTCCCAATTATTCCGAGGGCGACGTCAAGTCGGCGTCGCTGCCCGCCACTGAGTTTGCCATTGCGTGAACCCGCCTTCTCGGTCAATCCAACGGCGGCAATTACATGCTCGGGATCGGCCGCGTTCGGGTAATAACGGGCAAAATGGGTCACCGTTTCGTGCACGGTTAAGTCTGCGAGGTCACTTGCGTTTTGTAGAACTATTCCAAGCTTTGCCCGCCAAGCACCGGTTGGTTTGCCGGGGTCCACCCCCAGTACCTCGGCTTCACCCCCATCTCTTTTTCGGTAACCTTCGAGAATTTCGGTCAGCGTTGTTTTGCCAGCACCGTTGGGGCCAAGGATTGCCAAACACTCACCAGCATCCACACGAATCGAAACGCCTGCAAGGGCCGTGAAATCTCCGTAACTCTTCGTGACCTGTTGCGCGTTAATCGCAGGTGTGCCGCTCATTTACTCTCCGATTGTAGGTACCTGAGCCTTGGCGGGAAACCTCGTCGATTGGTGCTCACCCGTCACGATACCCGCTCTGGCTAAACTTCACCCTGTGTCCCTGATTGTCCAAAAATACGGTGGTTCCAGCCTCGCTGATGCTGCCAGTATCAAGCGTGTCGCTCGTCGAATAGTTGATACTAAAAAAGCTGGTCACGAAGTAGTCGTGGTCGTCTCCGCGATGGGTGATTCAACGGATGAACTGATGGAACTTGCTCAGCAGGTATCACCGATGCCACCGGCACGTGAATTAGACATGCTGCTCACCGCTGGAGAGCGAATCTCAATGGCACTCCTTGCGATGGCAATTTCTGATCAGGGTGCGGTATCGCGTTCCTACACGGGCTCACAGGCTGGCCTGATCACTGACTCAGCACATGGGGCGGCTCGAATTATTGACGTAACTCCAGGGCGCATCACCGAGGCACTCGAAAGCGGTGCTATTCCAATTGTTGCTGGCTTCCAGGGAGTTGCACAGGACACTAAAGACATCACCACTCTTGGTCGTGGGGGATCAGATACGACCGCGGTAGCCCTGGCCGCAGCGCTCAAGGCGGACGCCTGTGAGATCTACACCGATGTGGATGGAGTTTTTACGACCGACCCTCGGATGGTGAAGAAGGCGTCCAAAATTGCTTTCATTACCTACGAAGAAATGCTGGAACTGGCTGCCGTTGGCGCGAAAGTCTTACACCTGCGCTGTGTTGAGTACGCGAGAAGATTCAATGTTCCTATTCACGTTCGTTCATCATTTTCACACACAGAAGGCACTTGGGTTCTCTCAGCCCACGGTGTCGCTGAAGCAGTCAAGGAAGGAAAGCTCGTGGAGCAACCAATTATTTCAGGTGTAGCAGCGGACATTAAAGATGCGAAAATCACCGTGGTTGGTGTCTCCGATAAACCGGGTGAGGCCGCGGCTATTTTCCGTGCATTAGCCGATGCAAAAGTAAATCTTGACATGATCGTTCAGAACGTGTCTTCAACCGCGACTGGAAGAACGGACGTCACATTTACTTGCTCTGCTGACTCGGTAGGACCAGCAATGAATGCGCTCAATGGTTCCCGCGACCAAATTGATTTCGAGTCACTATCGGTTGACGAAGAAATAGCAAAGATTTCTCTTGTGGGCGCCGGAATGCGCTCCCACCCCGGTGTTTCTGCAGATTTTTTCACCGCGTTGGCGGATGCCGGAGTTAACGTGGAAATGATTTCAACCTCAGAGATCCGGATTTCAATTGTCACTCGTGCGGATCTCGCCAACACTGCGGTAGAGGCATTGCATACTGCCTTTGGACTCGATTCCGACGGTGAAGCAGTTGTCTACGCGGGAACGGGGCGCTAGGGCAATGGCTGGAAAAAATATTGCAGTTGTTGGTGCCACCGGTCAAGTTGGTGCAGTTGTCTTACGCCTACTTGCCGAACGGGATTTCCCAATTGAACGACTGCGGGTCATGTCCTCCGCCCGCTCAGCGGGCAAGAGTATTTCTTGGAAGGGTCAGGAATACATAGTTGAAGACACTGCAACGGCCGATCTGGCGGGAATTGATATCGCAATCTTTTCTGCGGGTGGTGCAACGTCAAAGGAACTGGCACCCAAGTTCGCGGCGGCCGGCGCGATAGTAATCGACAACTCCTCAGCTTGGCGTATGGATCCAGATGTACCACTTGTTGTCAGCGAAGTGAATCCGGCGGAAGTGAAGAATGCGGTGAAAGGCATTATTGCCAATCCCAACTGCACCACCATGGCAGCCATGCCGGCACTTAAGGTATTGGACGAGCTTGCCGGACTGGAACGTTTGATCGTCACAACTTTTCAAGCTGTTTCCGGAAGTGGACTTGCCGGAGTGGAAGAACTCAAGACTCAGGTCGAGGTCGCAATGACCCAGGACGTTGCCCAACTCACCCATGACGGGAACGCCGTGAATTTCCCTGATCCTGGTAAATATGTCCGCACGATTGCCTTTGACGTGATTCCACTCGCTGGCTTGATAGTTGCTGACGGCAGTGAAGAAACCGATGAAGAACAGAAGCTGCGTAACGAGAGTAGAAAGATTCTTAACCTGCCCGACCTCCTAGTGTCGGGTACGTGCGTTCGCGTCCCAGTTTTCACCGGTCACTCGCTCAGCATTAACGCAGAATTTTCACGCGATATCACCCCGGACGAAGCCCGTGCTGTATTAAAAGGTGCTTCAGGAATTGTGATCACCGACGTTCCGACTCCATTGCAAGCCGCAGGTGCTGACCCAACATTCGTTGGTCGGATCCGCCAAGACCAGAGTGCACCCGGGAACAAGGGGCTTGTGTTCTTTGTCAGTAGTGACAACCTACGTAAAGGCGCAGCACTTAACGCTGTGCAAATTGCCGAACTACTTGTTTAGCGAGTAACCAAAATTCTGATAGTCAATGGCATAAATCTGCGAAACTAGTTGTGTGGCTTCCGGGGTGAAGTATTCGCGGGTCCGTGACCCCGCCTGGGTTGATTTCTTGCAGTAGAACTGTCCATCAAGGTCGGGCGTACTCGTCAATTGGGCGACCTGATCCCATGAATTATCTAAATCTTCAAGGTGAATGATCGAGTCGAAATTCACAATCCCGAATCCAATGTGATCACTCTGTCTGCGCCAATGTGGATCTTGATTACGGGATGGCTGGTCTGCAATGACCCCGAGAAATTCTTCAAATGAAATCGTGTCAGCGGCTTTGCCGGCCAGAGCGGCACTGATCTCCTCACTTTGTCGTAATCCCTGCATAATTTTTTCTAGGTACCCGCTCAACGCTCGGGTTCCAGGATCTCGAACGACAGTGAATCGCTGGTAATTTTTGCCGGTGAACACTTCCTCGAGGAGATCACTGGGAAGTTGATACGGTCGCACGTGGGCACCAGATTTGAGCCCGTTGTGCGGCTTGTCCAAGAAACGTTGTGCGTGGGTTTCGTTGAGCCGGGCGCCTTCAAGGGCACCCAAAGTTGCTTTCATGGTTCCACAGCCGGCCTTGGGTACTTCGACATACGCGTACTTATTAACCAAGGAAATGTGGGTGTGGAAGTTAACCGAGCGCCATCCCATGGACTTGACGTACTCGCGAGTCGTTGGGCCGAGGTCGCTGCGGGAGGGCCGTCGATCAATCAACGCTCTGCTGTCCATCCCAGTATCATCGCACCTGCTACTTGCAGCGTTCCTTCGCAAGTCTCTGGCTCATTCCATCGGAGTTGTCATCGGTAATCGTGGAGACTCTTAGGGCGTTCCGTGAGGGTCATGGACCCACACTTTGCCTTGCTACGGGTGACAGCCTTGGACAGCCATTTGTTTCGCAACAACCAACCTTTCAGTGGCCCTAAGCACTTCCATTCCGAGTCAATATTCAGAGCAAAGAGGTCAATGGGTGTGGTTTCGGGTCGGCCGAACTATCGCTCAGACTTTACTGAAAACGTTCAACTCGTGTCTGAGTTATCCACCCCAAGTTCGGAAGTGCCAGTACAACCACAATCCTTGAAATAAGGATGGCAATGTGTCCGGGAAAACATATGATGAATGGTATATTTATTATACAGAAAGTGTGTTAATGTTATATCTGAGATTCGCATTTGACGAATTAAAATCGTCAGAGAATCTACGGAAACATGGGATCGATTTCTTAGAGGCGCAAAAATTGTGGCTTGACCCTGACCGGGTCGAAATAGCGGCCCGCTACGTAGGAGAAATCAGGCTCATTGTGATTGGACGCGTCGAAGGTCGCCATTGGGCTGCTGTAGTAACACCAAGGGGCGAACTGATTCGAATGATCTCGGTTCGCCGAGCCAGAGTGAAGGAGGTTGAAATTTATGACCGGTGAAGAGTTTGACAAGATTTTCGACGACAATCAAGAAGATGTTACGCCCTACCTTGATCTAACTTCGGCCCGACGACCCGGCCGAGAAGTTCGCCGAGTAAATGTTGATTTCCCGGTCTGGATGATTGAGTCACTCGACCAAGAAGCCACCCGCATAGGTGTTCCCAGACAAGCAATCATCAAACTGTGGATTGCCCAACGTTTGGATTACACGGCAGTGCCAAGTAAAGCTTTCAGCGACAAAAACGACCGAAGCTAGTAGTTGGGTCGTCGTCTGAGTCGTCAGACAGGCAGGGTGTCGGGGTGTCGGGGTGTCGGGGTGTCGGGGTGGCGGGATTCGAACCCACGGCCTCTTCGTCCCGAACGAAGCGCGCTACCAAGCTGCGCCACACCCCGTGGCAAGCCTCCAAAGTCTAATACAAATACTTGGGTGAATCACCCGGGTATGAACTACCTAGCCTTACGCGAAGTGAGCGTGATCAAGGTCGCTTCCGGTGGGCAGGCAAATCTAAATGGTGCATAGCGTGAACAGCCAAGACCGGCTGAAATGTGGAGCGCCGAGTTGTGGTGACTAGATAGTCCACGCGCACGTCTGGTATCAAGATCGCAGTTGGTAACGAGGGCGCCGTAACCGGGAAGACGAAGTTGTCCGCCGTGGGTGTGACCGGCGAGAATTAGTTGCGTGTTGTCCGCTGCCATGGCGTCGAGCACTCGCAGGTAAGGCGCGTGAACAACTCCTAGGGTGAGATCAGCTTCTCCGTTGTAACTATTCGTGATTCCGGCGTAGTCATCCCGTGAAATGTGAGGGTCGTCGACTCCTTTAACGCTGATTAGTCGTCCGTCAACTTTCCAATCAATCTGAGTATTGGTTAAGTCGAGCCAGCCGTTATTTGTCATACCCTTGACAAGCGGTTCCCAATCCAACATGGCTCGTGTGGGTGTGCGTTGACTTGGGGTTGAGAAGTATTTGATCGGATTGATTGGCCGAGAGGCGTAGTAGTCGTTGCTTCCCAAAACGAAAGCACCGGGGAGGCCCATGAGTGGGTCGAGGGCTTGCAATGCACTAGGAACGGCCTCTGCGTGTGAGAGAAGGTCACCTGTCGCAATGACAGCATCGGGGTTGAGTGTCGCTAATGAACGCACCCATTGAGATTTTGCTTTTTGCCCGGGGACCATATGTAAATCGGAAATATGAAGCAGCCGAATCGGTGCTTGATCTGCTTCGAGGACCGGAATCTGGACTCGCCGCAGAGTGAATCTTTTCGTTTCAAGGTGTGCGTAAGCCAAAGTCCCGAGACCCACGATGGTGGTCCCTGCCAATGCTTTACCCGTGGACACCATGTAACCATGTTCCCACCCGTTGCGTGCTAGTGGAACAATGCCTGCATGTCTACTGACCTCAAGGCCCAACTGAGAGCTGATTTGACCGTTTCGATTAAGGCGCGTGACGAATTAAAATCAGCAACCCTGCGCATGGTGCTCACGGCAATCACCAATGAAGAAGTTGCGGGAAAAGAAGCCAAAGTGCTCACAGATGATGACGTGCTCACGGTGCTGGCACGGGAAGGAAAGAAGCGTCGTGAGAGTGCCGCTGCTTACACTGAAGCCAACCGTCCAGAGTTGGCAGAACGCGAGAACGCAGAGTTGAAAATAATTTCTCAGTACCTGCCAGAGCAGTTAAGCGATGCTGAGATTGAGGCAATCGTCGTTGCTGCGGTAGACCAAGTTGCAGGAAGTGGGGCAACTGGCGGTGCGGCGATTGGCGCGGTAATGAAAATTGTTCAACCTCAGGTGAAGGGGCGGGCCGACGGTGGCGTTGTTGCCGGGATGGTTAAGAAGGCGTTAGTGAATTAGGGAACAAGATTGTCGGCTGGATCGGCAGCCGGATCAGGATTCTCGAACACTTCATCCGCTGCAGGTGCGCTTTCTGGGCCAGGAACTTCGAGTGAGTTCGGGTCGGTGTTATCAAATGTTGTTTCACCTTCCGGAATAAAGATTTCCTCGGCGGGCTTTGCTACTGGTTCCGGAGCAACGTAGGGCGCGATTGTAAATTGGGTACGCAGGTCAAAATTGGTAATCGGAAGATTGGCCGAGGCCGCCAGCATGGACTCCCTCCAAATCGGTCCGGGCAGTGTGCCGCCAAATACCTGTCGGTAGTACGTCCCGTTAATTGTTATGTCTTTAAGCGGAAAAGCGAATCCGCCACGGGGGTCACCGACCCAGACTGCAGATGCAACCTGTGTCGTGTAGCCGGCGAACCAGACTGCCGCGGACTCATTCGTGGTTCCCGTTTTTCCAGCAACCGGGCGGTCACCCAAATTCATGGCAGAACCTGTCCGACCCGGAATGTTCCCGTCCACTACCCCGTTAAGCATTACGGTAACGCCGTCAGCAACTTCCCGGTCAAGCACTTGGCGGCAGTCGCCGTTAGGAACCGGAAGTTTTGCGCCGTCACGGTCGCGGATTTCGAGGATGGGAACGGGATCGCAATAGCGGCCGTGGGCTGCAAAGGTTGCATAAGCATTTGCCAAAGAAAGCGGTGCGATCTCCATGGTTCCCAGCGTGAATGAGGGCACTCGAAGAAGTGGCTCACCGTTACCAAGGTTGACTCCGAGTGCCTCTGCTATGTCAGCCGGCCGACAGATCCCCGTGCGTTCTTCGATTGCCATGAAGTAAGTGTTTGTTGAATAGGCTGTTGCCTGCGCCATGTTGAGAGTGCCGGAGGTCGTGGAGTTGCGCACCGTTACTGGATCGTAAACGGCACCTGTATCACAGTTTTTGAACTCGGTAAATGTATTAGGGCTTGGCGAGCTGATGTATTCGTTGGGGGAAATCCCCGCTTCGAGTGCTGCCGCGAGCGTGAAGATTTTAAAAGTTGAGCCGGCCTGCATTCCGATAGTCCCGCCCATGTTCTGGGGGACGTTGTAGTTGTACGTTGTTTTCCCTCGGCCGCTAGTTCCCCAGTCGCGGTTTTGGGTCATGGCAATTATTTGTCCGGTGCCGGGTTGGACCATGGAGATGGCGGCAGCTTTGCCACTTGGGTCATCAATTGGAATCGTTGAGTTGACGACTTGCGTTACCGCTTTTTGTACGGTCGGATCAAGTGTGGTGGTGATGGTGTAGCCACCTCGCCGAAGGAAGGCTTCTCGTTCTGCGGGGGTTTCGCCGAAAATATTATTTTCCCGGATTGATTGCAAAACGTAATCACAGAAGAATGGCGCGTAACTTGAGGTACAGCCATTAGAAACTTGTGTTGGGTTCAACAAGTCCTGCATCGGAATTTTTTGGGCGCGATCCGAGTCCGCCTGTGAGATGTAGCCAAGGGTTGCCATGCGACCTAAAACGACGTCGCGTCGTTCTGTTGAGAGCGCTGGATTTCGAAGTGGATCGTATGAGCTCGGTCGTTGAACAATCCCGGCAAGGGTCGCTGCTTCGGCTAGGGTAAGAGAGGCGGCTGGCTTTGAAAAATAGCGCCGCGCCGCGGCTTCGATCCCGTAGGCACCTGATCCGAAATAGGCAATGTTCAGATAGCGCGAGAGAATTTCGCCTTTGGTAAATCGTTTCTCTAAAGCCAGGGCCACCCGAACTTCTTTGATTTTGCGGGCCGAATTGTCTCCCCTCGCCGCATCGAGTTCTTCAGCGCTGGTCGCCTGATTGACAAGAACGTTTTTGACGTACTGCATGGTCAAGGTGGAGGCACCCTCGGAGATTTCGCCGGAGCTGGCATTGGATGCGGCGGCGCGGACGATCCCACGAAAGTCAACGCCGTTGTGGTCCAAGAAACGGGCGTCTTCGACCGCAATCGTTGCCTGGCGCATGATGGGGGCAATGCTTTCCAGTGGGATCTCGATGCGGTTTTGGTAGTAAATGGTGGCCAATACTGAACCGTCAGAGGCAAGGATGACACTTCGCTCGGGTAGTGGTGGAGTGTTTAACTCGTCCGGGAGTGATTCGAAATCCCGGACAACGTCGCGAGTGAGCACCCCTAAACTGCCAGCGAATGGGATCAGCATGAGTCCTACCATCGTGCCGGCCAGGATGGAAATTCCCACAATCGCCCCAAGCGTGGCTGCAATCGCGCCAGCGCTGCGTCTTTCCCGGGGCATAGTCATCAGGATCCAAGGGTAAGTTACCCGTTCTCAATTTCCAAAGGCATCCCCATTTGCCCCAATTCGACCAAAGTTTCAGACAGGAAAACTACCGATGAACTTTGTGACAACTTTCCCAAGACAAAAAACTATTGACTCTGGGTTGTCGGCGGAGCATAGTTCGGCACGTACAGCAGTGACCGGCAAATATGTCCTAGAACTGTGATGTGGGGGCAACTAAGTGAGGAGTTTGCGAACATATGTCGATTGCAACCGAATGGGCCACGAATGCAGCTTGTCGCAATACGGATCCGGACACACTTTTTGTTCAAGGAGCCGCACAGAACCGGGTAAAGGCGATTTGTCTCGGTTGTGAAGTGCGCACCGAGTGTCTCTCTGACGCCCTGGACAACCGAGTGGAATTTGGCGTTTGGGGTGGCATGACCGAGCGGGAGCGTCGTGCGCTGCTGCGTCGTCGACCAAATGTAGGTTCGTGGAAAGCGCTTCTTATGAGCGCTCAAAACGAATATGAGCGCCAATCTTTTTTGAGTGCTACCGATCGAGCTTCGTAACTACCAGTTAATTTCCTGATTGGCTAGGGCTGCGCCAATCTCGCGCAAGCCGGCTAAATCGTGGACATCTTGCGGCATGGCCGGAATCGGTTGTACCGCGACATTTGGGTGCGCGGCGGTAAACCTGGCCGAAAGGTGCTTCTGCCGTTCTTTAATTTCCATGCGCTGCGCGTGAAGTTCTAGCAGCGCCGCGGTCAGCGGCCCCGATCCTTCTGCCGTTAACTTTTGGGCAGCGGCCAAAAGTTGATCTTGGGTGAGACCAGTTTCGGGGACTTCCTGCACGCGGTTCAGAATCAATCCACCCAATGGCATTGAATCTTGATTGAGTCGCTCCACGAAGTACGCGGCTTCGCGCAAAGCATCACGTTCGGGTGTCGCCACAACAATAAATTCGGTACCTGAGTCTTTGAGAAGTGCGTAGGTCGCATCGGCTCGCTCCCGGAAGCCACCAAAAGTCGTATCGATGTCGGCAACAAAGTTCCCCACGTCAGCGAGCACTTGAGCACCGAGGAGTTTGCTCAGGACGTTGGTAAAGATTCCAAATCCAAGGGCTGCGAGTCGACCAATTCCACGACCGGCACCTCTCGCCGGTGCGGTAATGATCCGAATCAGCCGTCCGTCAAGAAATGAGCCCAGCCGGGCGGGTGCATCGAGGAAGTCGAGCGCATTACGACTTGGGGGTGTGTCAACGATAATCAAGTCCCACTGCGATGCGTCAGCCCGCAACTGCCCAAGTTTTTCCATTGCCATGTATTCCTGAGTGCCAGCGAATGAAGAGGAAAGCGCTTGGTAAAACGGGTTACTTAAGATCTTTTCCGCACGTTCAGGGTCACTGTGAGACTCAACAACCTCGTCGAATGTGCGCTTCATGTCGAGCATCATGGCGCTCAATGAACCGTTAGAAATTCCAGCTACGGGTCGAGGTGTGTTATCAAGTTCGGTCAGTCCCATGGCTTGCGCGAGTCTGCGGGCGGGGTCAATCGTGAGAACACAAACATTGCGGCCAAGTTCCGCGGCGCGAAGCCCCAGGGCGGCCGCAGTTGTAGTTTTGCCAACGCCGCCTGAGCCGGTGCACACAATTATGTGCTTGTCGGGGTTAGTAAGAATAGCGTCAATGTCCAAGGCCACGTTATTACTCCCCACCAATGCCTGAGTCAGACATGATTGCGGCAAGTTCATAAAGCGCGCCCAAGTCAATCCCACCTGGCAATAGCGGCAAGACAAAGATCGGAAGACCCCGCGAAATCAAACGTTCGAGTTCCGTTTCTTCCAGTTCTACTCGCTCGGCGTGATCACTCGCCTCTGTTATTAGGGCCGCAATCAGTTGGGTTGTCGGAGTGAGACCTGATTGTGAAATCTCACTCTCAATTTCTGACTTCGGGAGCTCGCCTGCAATTGCCATCGCACGCTGTTGTGAATCCAACTGTGGTGGCCGAGTCATGTTGACAAAGATTCCCCCAACGGGAAGCCCAGCCGCCGCGAGTTCGTTTACGCCGTCAAGGGTCTCCTGCACCGGCATTTCCTCAAGCAGTGTTACTACATGAATTGCAGTTTGTTCCGAAGCGATCACGTTCATGACCGAGTCCGCGTGCGTTTTGATGGGCCCAACCTTGGCCAGCCCCGAAACTTCACCATTTACATTCAAAAACCGAGTGATGCGTCCGGTGGGAGGAGCATCGAGAATTACGTAGTCGTAAGCATTGTCCTGTTTCTTTTCCTTTCGCTTAACCACTTCGCAGGCTTTGCCGGTGAGTAACACGTCACGTAAGCCCGGTGCGATTGTGGTTGCAAAATCCACGGCGCCCATCTTTTTCAAGGCCGACCCGGCCCGGCGCAACTTATAAAACATCTCGAGGTAGTCAAGGAGTGCATCCTCGGTGTCTATGGCCAGGGCCCACACTTCACCGCCACCGGGAGCCACAGCGATCTTGCGTTCTTCATATGGCAACGGGGGAGTGTCAAAGAGTTGAGCGATCCCCTGTCGTCCCTCAACTTCCATGAGAATGGCCCGATGCCCGTCTTTGGCAAGGGCGATGGCTAGTGCCGCGGCGACCGTTGTCTTGCCGGTTCCACCTTTTCCGGTTACGACATGAAGGGTCGCCTTGGGCCAATAGTGCACTCGTTCACTGTACTAACCCCTTCCGCGTTACGCTCATCTCATGACAAAATGGGAATACGCCACCGTGCCGCTCTTGGTTCACGTAACCAAGCAAATCCTTGATACGTGGGGAGAAGACGGCTGGGAACTCATTCAAGTAGTGCCTGGTCCCAACCCCGACAACATGGTCGCCTATCTCAAACGGGCTAAAGGTTAAGGGGTAGGAATGTCTGCCGTTGAAGATCGTCTGGCCGAACTGGGATTGAGTCTCCCTGAGGTTTCGGCCCCGGTAGCGGCTTATGTCCCCGCCGTGATCAGTGGCCAATACGTTTACACCTCAGGACAATTACCCATGGTCTCCGGGGCGCTGCAGGCAACGGGCCGACTCGGTGCTGAAATCCAAGTTGACGAGGGTGCCTCACTGGCGCAGATCTGTGCACTGAACGCAATGGCCGCCGTCAAAAGCGTTATCGGTGACCTTGATCGCGTGGTCCAGGTCGTTCGGGTGACTGGGTTTGTTGCCTCGGTCCCTGAGTTCACGTCTCAGCCCGCCGTCATCAATGGCGCCAGTAACTTATTGGGTACCGCTTTCGGTGGAGCACACTCACGCTCAGCCGTGGGTGTTGCGGCTTTACCCCTGGGAGCGCCAGTTGAAATCGACATGATTGTTGAGTTCAAGTAGCACGTGGAACTGCTTCCACTGGCTGAGCGTGTCAAGTCTGTCGCTGCAGGGGACGGCCGTTGGATCATTCCTGTCGCCCAGCCGGCCGCGACCGTCGTGATTGCTCGCCCGTCCGGTTCTGGTTTCGAAGTGTTACTCATGCAGCGCAGTTCCACGATGGCGTTCGCGCCAAACATGGCGGTGTTCCCCGGTGGGCGAGTAGATCCGAAAGACCACGAATACCCTGACCCGTTTTTAGCCTGTGCGATCCGCGAGGTGGGCGAAGAAGTTGGACTGGAACTGACGGCCCTGATAGCCCTTGACCATTGGATTACTCCCGAAGTTGAACCAATGCGATACGACGTTCATTTTTATCTGTCATTGGTGGATGAACACGTGGAAGGCGCTTTAGTGACAACCGAAGCGGACACCATGTTGTGGTTAACGCCGGCGCGAGCCCACGCAAGATCACTGGATGGGTCACTCCCCATGTTGCGGCCGACGCAAGTTACCCTCGCCGAATTGAATCTTAGTAAAGACCTCGATCAACTCAGCCAATTCGCTCGGACGCGAAATATTGCACCCAGACTTCCCAGGCCCGTACTTGAACATTCGGGTGAGATCCGTTGGGATTTGGTGAATGGACACACGGGCGAACTAATTGCGACCAATGTGGGTCGGGCAAAACAGGAAACTTCCGGCAGCCATGACTAGCCACGGAATTGGGCAACCATGGACCGGTGGCGTGATTGCGACCGACATCAATTGTGTTCTCGCACCCAATCCCTCACCTTGGACACTCGAAGGCACTAACACGTATCTGATAGGTGAAATTGGTGGCAAACAGGTGGTCGTTGACCCAGGTCCGGCGGATCTGCAACATTTACAGCGGGTTGCTCAACTAGCGCAAGGGCCCATCGTGGCAATTGTGTTAACCCACGCGCATATCGATCACTCCGAAGGCGCACCTGATTTATCAGCACTTGTTGGTGCCCCAGTTATTTCCAGCCGGGAAATTGCCGGTCTTGAATTGGGTTCCGTTGAGCTACTCATGCACCGGACGCCCGGGCACAGTTCGGACAGTGTTTGCATCACCGTTGCTTCGCCTACCGGTTGCTACCTGTTAAGCGGTGACACGATTTTAGGTCGTGGGACAACACTGGTTGCCCACCCTGACGGTGTGCTCAGTGAATACTTTGACTCGCTACGCCTGCTGCGTGACCACTGCAATCGGCAAGGGATCACCAAACTGTTACCGGGACACGGACCGATCTCAGAATCACCGGTTGCGCTGATTGATTTTTATGAGAAACACCGGCTTGAACGCCTAGAACAAATCCGCGCATCAATGCAAGACGGAAACACTTCGATTGAATCTATTACTAACTCGGTCTACGCGGATGTTGATCCAAATATTCGAATTGCCGCGGAGCTCACGGTTGCCGCTCAATTACACTTCTTGGAAACAGAAAAAGTGGACTAGCGGGCTCTCTTGCCCAGCCTCTCAACGTCAAGGATCAAAACTTGTCGCGACTCCAAGGTGATCCAGCCGCGTTGGGCAAAATCAGCGAGTGCCTTATTCACCGTCTCCCGTGATGCTCCGACAAGTTGCGCGAGTTCCTCCTGGGTCATGTCGTGGGTGACGAGCAGCCCACTTGGAATCACGGTTCCAAACTTCTCGCCCAGTTCCATCAGTGCTTTGGCCACTCGCCCGGGGACGTCACTGAACACGAGGTCGGCCATGGTTTCGTTTGTTCGTCGAAGTCGGCGGGCGAGTGCCTGCAACAAAGCGGCGGCGACTTCTGGGCGACCGGCCAACCACGGCATGAGTTGAGCGTTACCCAAACGAACCACTCGAGCTTCGGTGAGCGCCGTTGCAGATGCCGCCCGAAGACCCGGGTCGAACAGACTCAATTCACCGAACATTTCACCGGGTCCGAGTACCGCCATGAGGGACTCACGACCGTCGGCTGATGCATGTCCAAGTTTTACCTTCCCCTCCAAAATGAGGTAAAGGTGATCACCCGGTTCGCCTTCATGAAAGAGCACGCCACCTTTAGCAACGACCTGCTCGGTGAGTAACTCCATCAGGGCCGCGGCACCGTCTTCATCAACAGAGGCAAAGAGGGGGGATTGAAGCAGGACAGAATCCACGTGTACCCCTTTCGCGACAATCTGTTACGAAAAACAAGCGCAGGATTTCCGGCTAGGGGCACTTTATTGGATCCGGTGGGACCGCGCCGCAGGTCGGGGGGCGCGAACTACTTTGTGGGGACTTAATCTAGGGGGGTGCCGTCCGCCCCGGAACCCCAAAATACGCCAGATCCACTCGTGGTGAGGGACGCGCGGTGGATCTTTCGAGAATTGATCAAGACCTATCCGGATGCTGGTCCTGAACTGGATTTCACTTCACCTCTTGAACTGCTAGTCGCCACGATACTCAGCGCCCAGTGCACCGACCGCCGGGTAAACGTCGTCACGAAAGTACTTTTTGCCGAATACCCCGATGCCCACGCCTATGCCGAGGCGAACCAAGAAGAGCTTGAGGGCCTGATTCGACCAACGGGTTTTTATCGAAATAAGGCAACCACGCTGATTGGGATGGGTGCCAAACTTATTCGCGACTTCGACGGTGAAGTCCCCAGGACGGTTGAGCAACTTGTCACTCTTCCAGGGGTTGGTCGCAAGACGGCATTCGTCGTGATGGGAAACGCTTTTGGCTTGCCGGGAATCACGATAGACACGCACTTTGGCCGGTTAGCTCGTAGATTCGGTTGGACTACCAATACAGATCCGGTCAAAGTTGAGCGAGATATCGAACGCCTCTTCCCGGCAAAGGACTGGACCCAGCTTTCACACCTCGTTCTTTGGCATGGTCGACGTGTTTGTCATTCGCGCAAACCTGCGTGCGGTGCGTGCGTGTTAGCCAAAAAGTGCCCGTCATTTGGTGAGGGACCAACCGACTTCACGGAAGCTGAAAAACTGGTCAAGTCCCAAGGTCGAGCATGAGCATCCGTAGCAAAAATTCGAGAGATTCACGCATGGGCGTTTTCTTGGTGGCGGTTTTCATGTCACTGAGTGCTTGCGCGAGTTCGGAAACTGCGGGTGAATTGGTTACCCAACCAAATCCCAGCGCGAGCGGCGAAGATGTTCAACGAGATGTGCTCGAGCGCGATCCGGAACTTCTTGCACTCATGGAAGAAGTGAATTTGGACCCGTGTCCGACTCCCGCGCCCAATCCCGATGCGGCAATTCCGGGATTACCGGACCAAGTTTTCGACTGTCTCGGTGATACTTCTACCGTGTCTCTCGCGCAAGTTCGTGGCACACCCATGGTCGTCAATGTTTGGGCTTCTTGGTGTCCACCGTGCATCGAAGAGTTGCCACTGCTGGAAAAAGTTTCACGAGAACTCGAAGGTAAAGTCAATTTCATCGGTATCAATATTGAAGACGACACAACAAAGGCACTTCAATTAATGCAAGACTTTAGTGTCACTTACCCATCAGTAATTGATCGATCCGGTGATACTCGCGCACCTCTGACAATCCCTGGACCCCCGGTCACCTATTTTGTGAACGCAAAAGGTGTCATCACGGGTCGTTGGGATGGCGCAATCCCCAATGAGGAAATATTTGACGTCCTGTTACAGCAGTATCTAGGAATTAACAGGTGAGTTGGTTAACCCAAGGAACACTCATTCCGGGGTCAATTAATGCCCTGCCATCGTGGTTAAGCCCAGTGGCAAAAGCGGTTGATGGTCTGGATACCAAGGACCTCACCCAATTCGTTCCATCACTTGGAGTAGGCGTTCACTCTGCTGTGCTCGTACTTTTCGGAGATCAGCGCGATGTTCTCATTATTGAACGAGCAACAGATACCAGTTTGCATAGTGGGCAACCGGCTTTTCCCGGCGGGCGAGTTGAAATCAGCGACCGGTCGGCGATCGCGGCGGCGTTAAGAGAAGCCCAAGAGGAAACCGGACTGGATCCACAGGGGGTGACTCCATTTGCCCAACTCCCCGATTTGTGGATTCCGATCAGTAATTACGTGGTGTCTCCAATCCTGGGTTGGTGGCATGAGCCAAGCGCGGTCGGTCCCCGGGATACCCGGGAAGTTGCCAGTGTCCACCGAATCCCTATTGCTGATTTTGTGAACCCTAGTAACCGGGTCCGAATTCGACATCCATCCGGCTACATGGGCGACGCCTTCGAAGTCAATAACCTTCTGGTGTGGGGATTCACCGGTGGGTTGCTCTCAACGTTGTTCGAACGCTCGGGTTGGAGTGTCCCTTGGAATCGAAACCGGGTAATCGAAGTATGACGAGGCAGGTAACGTGAATACGGTTGACTGGCTTCTGATTGGAGCCTTAGCAATATTTGCCTGGGCCGGTTGGCGTCAAGGTTTCGTGGCCGGCGTATTGAGTTTTGCCGGGTTTCTTGGCGGAGGTGTTGCGGCCCTGCTGTGGTTGCCAAACCTGATTAAGTCATTCGTCACCGATCAAAGCATCTCGGTAATTGTGTTGGGAGTAGCGGTTCTGGCGAGCGCGATCCTGGGTCAAGTTTTGTTTTCCATTCTTGGTCGCCGATTACGGGAAAACTTGACGTGGCGGCCGGTGAAGTTTGTTGACTCTTTTGCCGGATCGGCTTTGAATGTTCTGGCATTTGCTTTGGTCGGATGGGTGATCGCCAGCGTTCTGGTTTTTATGCCCAGTAATTCAATAGCGGGTCAGATTGGGCAGTCGCAGGTTCTGTCAACGCTTGATGCAATTGTCCCTAACCAGGCTCGGACGTTATTCAAAAACGTCAGCACCCTAGTTGGACAAACTGGAATACCAAGAATTGTTACTGGTTTCGGGCAAGAACCGTCAAGCCAAGTTGCCGAGCCCGAGGCAGGAATTTCGCGGGATGTATTCCCGGTCATTGAAACTTTTACGGTCCGACTCACAGGTGACGCGCAGGAATGTAATCAGAGTGTCTCCGGCTCCGGCTTCTACTTTGCACCTGGTCGACTTCTGACAAACGCGCACGTAGTCGCCGGCGTGCAGGAATTGCAAGTTCGCCTCACCGGTTTGGAAACCTCGGTTCCCGGTCAAGTGATTTATTTTGATCCGCAAAAGGACGTAGCTGTAATTGCAACGAAAGAACGCGACACTCGGGTTGCGCTCTTTGCTCGAGGAAAAGCTGAAATTGGTGATAATTCTGCGGTCGCAGGTTATCCCGGTGGCGGAGATCTCACGGTTACTCCAGCGCGAATTAGTGGAATTCTAAGCGCCCGCGGTGAAAATATTTACGGTGACATTGGTGTTGAGCGAGCGGTCTACTCCCTTCGATCCAATGTAATCCCCGGTAACAGCGGTGGTCCATTGGTAAACGGCGATGGGCAGATTCTTGGACTGGTATTCGGTTCAAATACCGACTCCGATATTGGTTACGCGTTAACAAATAGTGAATTGCAGGACGCCGTCAAATTCGCGAACGAGTGGAAGCAATCCGATGGCGCAACAGATACCGGTAGCTGCCAACTCAGGGAGTGACTTGGCGATTTAGGCTCGATCAAGGGTTCGCATAGCCCGCGTGCTCAAGGTGAGAATACTGCCGACCGCGACTAAAACAGCCAGTATCGGGTACACAACTCTTACCCCAACCCCATCAATCGCAAATCCGGTAACCAACATCGCAATGGGTGGAAATGCGTAGAAAAGTGAGAGCTGGATGGCAAAAACACGTCCTTGTACATCGGGTGCCACCCGAGTCTGCACAAGTGAGTTGATCAACGGATTCATCGGTCCCCAAGCTAATCCCAGCAGGAAACCAAAGCCAGCGAGGATGGGCAGCGGCGGAAGTAAAGACATGGGAATCAAAGCGATGATCGTGGCGACCAACACAATTCGAGCAATTGCCGCGTATCCCAGCCGTTTTTTGAGAAATCCATATGAGAACGCCCCAATGACCCCGCCTCCAGCCATGGCCGAAATGACTATTCCCAGCCCCAATGCACTATTCGTTGCTTCGAAATACACCGGAAGTACCAGACTCTCGGTGGGCAGGTAAACACCGGCAAGAAAAATCATGGCAATGGTGATTGTTCGGAGGTACCGATCCCGCCAAAGGATCTTGAACCCTTCGCTCGCATCACGCCAAAAGCTTTGAGGGGCTCGCGTTTTTTCGCCCCGCGCATCTTGTCCGGCATCGCCGACTCGTAAAGCCAAGATGCATATGGCAGCGAGCACGAAGAGCACCCCAGGAATCCAGAAAGAGTTTATTGGCCCGAAGGCAGCAATTGAAAGTGCTCCGATCAGGGGGCCGATTGTCCAGCCAAGTGAAAAAAGCCCTTCGTGCAATCCATTAAGTGAGTCACGATCTACCGTGGTGGCAGTAGCCACGTCGGGAATAATTGATTTACGGGCCGTATAGCCGGCAGGATCAATCATTGCCCCGAATACTGCGAGGGCGAGAATCAGGCCAAAACTCAGGTCGGTAAAAAAAGCAAATATGGGGAATGCAATAACGCAAAGCGCCGAAACAAGATCGGCTATCACACTCACGGGTCGCCTTCCGAACCGATCCACGGCATAGCCCACGAGCGGTGTCACCAACAAGGCAGGCAATGCCGAGAGGGCCGCGACGATTCCCGCGGCCGAAGCCAGCCCGGTATTGCTCAGGACCAGCCACGGAATTGTGACCATGACAATGCCATTGCCCGTTGAAGACGCAATATTGGAACTTTCCAGGAGCACAACGGGACGCGAAAGGAACTTACTCCGTGTCATTTAAATGTCCCCGGCTTCAAGCCCCTTGAGGATAAATGACGCGCGTTCGCGGATCGCATCAAGATCTTCGCGTTGAGCTGCGGCAGCAACCGGTCGTGACATTCGGTGGTTGCTTGCGAACTGATCTCGGTTGCGATCCAAATAGTCCCAATAAAGGGTCGTGAAAGGACACGCATCTTCGCCGGTACGTTTCTTCGGGTCAAATTGGCAGCCGCCGCAGTAGTTACTCATTCGGGAAATGTAGGCGCCGCCCGCAATGTAAGGCTTTGTCATCATGGCACCTCCGTCAGCATGCATACCCATCCCGATCACGTTGGGGACCATGACCCAATCGGCTGCATCAATGAAATGGGTGCGCATCCAGTCGAGTAACTCCTGCGGCCGCATTCCGGCGAGCTGAGCCAAGTTGCTCAAGAGCATCAAACGTGGAATGTGGTGCACCCAGGCCCGTTCGTGAATATCGGTGATAACCGAACTCATGCAGTTCATTTTTGTTGCCTGCGGATCCATAAATAATGGTAAAAGTTTTCGCTCGCTGTTAAGCGCATTTTCATTTCGATATGAATCGGGGAAGTGCCAGTAGATCCTATTAATGTACTCGCGCCAGCCAATAATTTGCCGGATGAATCCTTCAATTGATGACAGCGGGATGCCGCCCTGTTCGTATCTATGCATCGCCGCTTGAACTACTTCCATTGGATGTAAAAGTCCAACATTGAGATAGGGACTCAACACCGAGTGATTCACCGTCCATGAATCCGTTGGCATTGCGTCTTCATACGGTCCGAAGTCCGCCAGTGCATTCACGGTGAAGTGTTCAAGTTGTTTTAGTGCTCCAGCCCGGGTGGTTGCCCAGGTGCCATTGGGGAGCTCCCCCCAACTGTCGAACTCGCCGAGTCGATCGATTACTGACTGGTCAATTTCGTCGGTTGGGAAGTAAAGGGGCTGCGGCCAGACATGCGGGGCCGCTCCCTTCTTCGGGCGCGGAGGTGGGAGGCGGTTTTCTTGATCCAGATTCCATTGACCACCGACGGGTTCATTTGCGTCCATCAATAAATTGAGTCTTTTGCGTTGCCACCGGTAAAAATATTCCATGGTCAAAGACTTGTATCCACTTGCCCATGATGAAAATTGTTCCGAAGTTGTTAAAAAGTTATCGTTAGGAACTAGTTCGATATTGAGTGATGTGAGGACATCTGTGAGCGGTCGTGAACTCGGCGTCGTGGAGACAATTTCAATGCCGGGGTGAGTGAGTCGCACCGCCTCTATTCCCTCGCGCATATTAGCTGCACGAATCGAGTGGACTTGAAATCCGCTCGCCTCGAGTTCTGACTTGGTGTGTGCAACAGCTGAGAGAATGAAAAACAACCTTTGGGCATGCCACTTCTTTGCAGTGAGCATGTCATGACTTTCAATAAAGAGAATGTCATCACGCCCGGGGGTTGCTGCCGCAAGAGCCCCATGAGTGCGAGAGAGTTGATCAAATGTGACGAGGATAAGCCGGTTGGGTTTGCCTTGGTCGCTCATGGCCCAAGCATCGTGGAAAATAGGGTGTTCAGCGCAACGGAATCGACTTCGGGCGACATCGGGTCCGAGGTGGCAAGAGTTTCGCGAGCACGTTCGGACAACCGGATGGCGCCAACATGGTTCCCGCGCGCTTCGTGTGTGCGGGCAGCACCCATTTGCGCACAAGCGCGCCAGAGTTGCTTTTCAGTAATTGGTGCACAGCGCCAACGCTGTTCGGCGACTTCATGAACATGAAAAGGTAACTCCCTCGTGAGGTAGTTGGTGATCTCATTCCACGCCTGCTGACACGAGATGTATTCGCGCTCGGGTACTTGAGGGAAGGAATCGGCAGTAATGCTTTCGCCGCGAAGTGGTCTACCGAGTCGATCACGGGCCTGCATGCTGGCGCAACCACGGTAAAAGTAACTCGAAAAAAGCACGTGGGTTTTCTTCATGGGGAAAATGACCGGTCGGCATGATCGCGCGGGTGTATGAACCACTCACCACGGATTTATTCTCGACCAGGTCATGGATAATCATCCGGTCGTATTCGCCGAAAATATCCAATACTGGTGGGCTGATGGGCCTTTCAATTGAGTCTTGAAAGTGCCGACCATCGTTGCGGTAAAGCGAGCGGATTGCCCATCGGTGAAATTCAATTGCGGTGTGGGCGGTTGGCCAATTTTGATAGGCGGCTTGAATAACTTCTCGGACCTCCGGGGTCACCCAGGAGGGGTCATACGAGTATTTCATCAAAAATTCCCCAATATTAATCCCACCATTTTTGGTGTAGTAACGCTCAGGAATAAAAGGTAATTGTAGGCGAGCGATGTAGGACAAACCCGAACGTTGTGAATTGTTTCGTAAAAGCGAATTGCGCAAGACCCGCGGGTGTGCGCCAGCGACACTGACAAGAGCGTTTACCGCGTCCGGATTTTGCGCCGTCATGGTCCATCCGATTACTGAGCCGACTCCATGCCCGACAACCGTTGCCGAAACTTCACCCAGTGAACGAATAACGCTCACGCAGTCCCGTGCCAAAGTGGTGGGGTCGTAACCCTGCGGTGGGTGGTCCGAGCCGCCGTATCCACGCAGGTCCATTGCAATGACGCGGTAGCCGGCAGAAGCGAGTGGCGCGATTAGCTCACGCCACGTCCACCAGAAACTGGGGAAGCCGTGCAACAGGAGTACTGCAGGACCAGTCCCCATCTCAACAAAATGAAAACGCGCACCATTGGCAGACACATTGTGGTGGGTCCAAGGACCGGTCGTCGCTATTGCCGCATCGGGGGTGATCACTTAAACGGGGAAATTATTCGCCGAGTGCTGCGAGTGACTCGGAAGTTTTCTTCCACTGCTCGCTGGCCAAAGTGGGAGCTTTGACGTCTTTCCCTTTGCTCCTGATCACGATTCCTAAAATCCCGGACAGCAGAAAAAGAACCGCGGCAACAATGAGAAACCCGGCCCAGATGGGGAGGCCCAATGCCACCAGGGCATAGGCAATTGCGATTAAAACAAATATTCCACCCGTGCTGACCAATGACACCGCAACAACTGCGAGCAGTGAAATCTGACCAATTGTCTTGCCGGTTTGGGAAAGTTCGGTGGTGGTTAAGTTCACCTGTGCGGTGAGAAGACGTTTACCGTCGTTGATCGTATTTGTGACCAGTTGCTTCAAACTCTGTTGCGGCGCCATGTTAAACCCTTTCCGAGCCCGAAGGTTACCGCGGTTTAGGGCCAGATTCGGTTTCACCCTGCAGAAACTCGTCCGGAATTGCGTCCTGATCTTGTTCGGCCTCTTCAATTTCCGCTATTTCAGCGTAGTGCCTACCGCGCGAGAGCAACATAAAGGCGGCTATAACGGCGGATATAACGGAGGCAACCAGTACTGCGATCTTGGCACTTTCAAGGAGGAGTTCGTCGCCGGAGTACCCCAATTCACTAATAAGCAGGGCGACGGTGAAACCCACACCGGCCAAGAACCCGACCGCTGTGACATCGCGCCATGCGATCCCCGGACTCAAACTTGCACGGGTGAATCGGGCCATGAGCCAAGCCATTCCGACAATGCCAACGGGCTTACCAAGAACCAGACCGATCATGATTCCCAGTGCCACTGGAGATTGCAAGGGTTCGATGATCCCGGTAGCTCGCAAATCAACGCCGGCGGCAAAGAGCGCAAAGATTGGAATTGCAAAGCCCGCGCTGATCGGGTGGACTGCGTGAATCAACGTGTCAGCAGGGGACTTCTTCTCGCCAGGATCCATCCGAACTCGGGTCAGGAATCCAAATCCAATACCCGCAACGGTCGCGTGAACCCCACTCTTGTAACAGAAATACCAGCCGATGACCACCAAAGGGATGTAAATAATGGGGGATGAAATGCGGTATTTCTGCAATAACCAAAAGGCGAGTAGCGCCAGTAGGAATGCCGCGAACCAGACAATTGCAAACTTGTCCGAGTAAAAAATTGCAATGACGCTGATCGCGCCGAGGTCGTCAACTACAGCGAGAGTGAGTAAGAAAGCGCGTAAGGCGACGGGGAGTTTGCGACCGAAAATGGCGAGGACTGCGAGTGCGAATGCAATGTCGGTCGCCATGGGGATCCCCCAGCCTTGGAGTGAGCCGTCGGGGAGCATGGCGTTTACCACGACATAGAAAAGTGCTGGGACGAGCATGCCACCAATAGCCGCTGCGGCAGGGACGACCGCTTGGGCCGGCTTGGACAGTGATCCGAGAATCAACTCATGTTTGAGTTCCAAGCCCACGACAAAGAAGAAGATTGCTAGTAAAGCGTCGGCCGCCCAGACACCCAAAGTGAGGTCTAAACCGAGGGCGGCTGGTCCAATTTGGTAGTCGACCATATTGAAATAGCCGTCCCCCCACGGGGAGTTAGCCCAGACCAGAGCCACGACCGCGGCAAATAGCAGGATTCCGCCGCCAACGGTCTCATTGCGCAACTGGGCAAGCAGCCACCCACGTTCACCGAGGCTCGGGCGCGACAAAATCTCGTTATTGGCCATTGGGCCACCTTACTAAATAAGCATCGGTAAGCGAGATTTCGCGTATTTATTCGTCGGAGCTAGAGGCCTCGAGCCCGGCAGAAATCAGGTTCATTACCGCAGGATCGGCAAGGGTCGTCGAATCCCCAATATTGCGGTGCTCGGCAACGTCTTGGAGTAGTCGTCGCAGGATTTTCCCGGAGCGAGTCTTGGGGAGTTCGGGAACAATCATGATTTTCCGTGGTTTTGCAATTGAACCGATTTCGGTTGCAACGTGATTGCGAAGTTCAGCAACGAGACTGGTTCCGTCTTCGCCTTCCATCCCCCCGCGCAAAATGACAAAGGCAACAATTGCCTGACCGGTGGTTTCATCGGCTGCACCAACGACTGCGGCCTCAGCGACAGAAGGGTGGGAGACAAGAGCAGATTCAACCTCGGTTGTCGAGATGCGATGCCCGGAAACATTCATGACGTCGTCGACGCGACCAAGTAACCAAATCGCACCGTCGTCATCAAATTTAGCGCCGTCACCAGCGAAGTAGTATCGCGGCCACTTTGACCAATAAGTATCGATGAATCGTTGGTTGTCCCCCCAAATCCCCCGCAACATTGCCGGCCACGGCTCAGTGAGAACGAGAAAACCGCCATGACCGTTGCCCAATGGGGTTCCAGTCTCGTCCACGATCGCAACCCCGATCCCAGGGAGTGCGCGCATTGCCGAACCTGGCTTGGTCGCGGTCACGCTGGGTAACGGCGAAATCATCATGCCGCCGGTTTCGGTTTGCCACCAAGTGTCAATAATCGGGCAGTTGTCACCGCCAATGACTTTGCGGTACCACATCCACGCCTCCGGATTAATGGGTTCACCAACTGATCCGAGTAAGCGAAGTGAACTCAGATCATGTGACAGAGGTAGTTCATCACCCCATTTCATGAAAGTGCGGATGGCCGTTGGTGCCGTATACAGAATTGTGACACCGTGCCGTTCAATAATGTCCCACCAACGATCTTTACCAGGAGTGTCAGGCGTACCTTCGTAGATGATCTGCGTGACACGATTCGCCAGCGGCCCGTAAACAATGTAAGAGTGACCCGTCACCCAACCAATATCCGCGGTGCACCAAAACACATCGGTATCAGGTTTCAGATCGAAAACAACTCGATGCGTGTATGCAACTTGCGTCAGGTAACCGCCGGTCGTGTGCAAAATTCCTTTTGGTTTTCCGGTTGTTCCTGAAGTGTACAAAATAAAGAGCGGGTGCTCGGAATCAAATCCCGCGGGTGCATGCTCTGGCGACTGGTTTGCGACGAATTCGTGCCACCACACGTCCTTCGCCCCCCAGGTAACTTCATTTCCGCAACGCCTAACAACCAAAACATTATTTACCGAGGGACTCGCGGCCACGGCTTCATCAACCGCTGGCTTGAGATCCATCACGGTGCCGCGTCGATTTTGTCCATCCGCGGTGATCACCAACTTCGCTTGGGCGTCTTCAATTCGGCTGCGGAGCGCCTCAGCGCTAAAGCCAGCGAAAACAACTGAGTGAACCGCACCGACGCGAGCACATGCCAGCATTGCAACAACGGCTTCAGGGATCATGGGCATATAAATTGCCACACGATCACCAGCAGCGATGCCTAATTCGGTCAAAGCATTCGCTGCTTGACAGACTTCGGTCATGAGTTCTCGGTAAGTCACATTGCGTTGATCACCCGGCTCACCTTCAAACTGCAGGGCAACTTGGTCGCCGTGACCGGCGTGAACATGGCGGTCAACGCAGTTATAAGCGACATTGAGCTTGCCGCCGATAAACCATTTCGCAAATGGCGCATCCGACCAATCAAGAACTTCGGTGAAGTCAGTTTCCCAATCCAAGTCACGAGCCTGCTTGGCCCAAAAACCTAAGCGGTCCGCTTCGGCTTCTTCATATATTTCTGCCGTGATGTTTGAATTTTTGGTGAATTCAGCGCTTGGGGGGAAAGTTCGATTCTCGCGCATCAAGTTATCCAGGGTTTTGTGGACTTCACTCATTTTTGAGACTCTCCTTAAAGAACATGTGGACATAACTTACCGAAATCTTTTCACCGGCAGGGCAATGATGTGAAAATTGACGCCTGCTGAGCACATCACATTGCCGATATGTACCGTTGCCCCATGTCAACTCCACCCCTTGACCTGGTAGCCGGGTGGGAGCAGGTTCAACAATTCACCAATGCGGCAAGATCTGACATCGACGAACTCCTCTGGCGACGCGATATCCGGACGGCCTCAATTGAAGTGGCACGCAGTTCAATTGCGAGAGGTGGCGCGGATTCCGCTGCTTTGGAGGGCGCCGACCTAGCTGGAGTCGAAGAGTCGCCCATGGGAAAGGTCCTGGCCGCAAGTCTGGCGATCACGGTTGAAGCACCAAAATTTAATGAAATCTGGATGCGGGCACCACTGCAGGCAATTACCGGGCTTCATACTCTCGTTGCCAAAGAATTTCTCGACGACGATAAATTGGCTCGACCGCGATTGAACCAGGAGGCTGATGACCCCCTGCATATTGGATCCCTGCCAGGGCACCAAGAAATCCCAAGTGCATTGATGCGACTGTCCCACCAGTGTTCAACAACAAAAGTCCCAGCATTAATTGAAGCCGGGTACGTTCATGGAGAAATCATGAGACTACGTCCATTCACCTGGGGATCAGGACTCGTCGCACGCGCCACCGTGCGCACGATCCTCAGCGCCCGAAGCCTTGATCCATCAAACTTCTCCATCCCTGAAAACGGAATGTTTGAATCAACCCGAACCGCTTACGTCGCGGCAATCCGAGATTTTTCTACCGGGACCCAAGCGGGAATTGAGAGTTACTTCAAGTGGTTTTCGGCAAGCCTGGGGCTTGGCGCCAGAGCGGTTGTTTATCCACAGGCATAGTTGCCGAACCCTGAAATCATGACCATTATGTGTTGATGAATCAAACCAAGCCGACGGCGATCGTTTATGTTGATGGCTTCAATCTTTATAAAGGCCAACTTCACAAGCGGCCTGGAAATAAATGGCTTGACTTAGTGTCACTATTTGATTCTTTGTTAGTAGAGCATGAAGTGCTGAGAGTTCACTATTTCACGGCGCGAATCCTCGGTCGATTAAACCCTGAAGATCCAAAGGCCCCAAACCGTCAAGATGCGTATCTTCGAGCTTTGAATACTCTGGCGCGAGCAACCATCCATGATGACTCGCAATTCGTTATTCGACCTGGACATTCCCGCGAATACATTGACGGGAAAGAAACACCACCATTCCATTGGGTAAGGGTTTATAAGGTCCAAGAGAAAGGGTCCGACGTCAAGTTAGCGTCACAGCTGTTGATGGATGCAGTCGATGGTCTCGCCAGCACATACGTTGTTGTAAGCAATGATTCTGATCTCGCGAGACCAATAGAAATAGTCAAGAAAAGATTCAATGCACGTGTTGGAGTTGTCTATCCGCGATCTCAACGCACAAACCAGTTCATAAAGATTGGCATTGATTGGGAAATTTTTCTCCACCCCTCGTTAGCAGAATCACACCAGTTACCTGACGTGATTTACCGAGTAAAAGGCAATCCGATTCGTAGGCCAGAAGAATGGCGTTCCAAGTATGGGTTGGAAGAAAAGAAGCAGGGCCCCGACGAATCGAGGCCCTGAGCCTGATCCAGAGGAACAGGTGTTGTGTTTAAAGATTATCGTAGAATACTGCAAAAAGCAATCAGGCCACGTCCCTCGCATGTTTTGCCCCCCCCCGTTTTGGCGAGCCGCTTAGTCCAAAACTTTACGCGCGGATGTTGCGGCGCTTGGCATACCAAGTCAGTCCGAGTGCGACCGCGCCGATTGCGACACCAGCACTGGCAGCGATTGCTTGACGCTTTTCAACTTTCGATTTCATTGACACTGGTTTTGCAAAATCAAGGACGTCCCAGCCACGTTCAATAGCGATTGCACGGAGTTCACTGTCGGGGTTCACGGCTCGGGGATTACCGACCGCCTCGAGCATCGGTAAATCTGTTTGAGAGTCAGAGTAGGCGAAGCATTCGGTGAGGTCGAATCCATGATCAATCGCAAGTGAGTGCACGGCTTCGGCTTTGCCTTCACCGTATGCATAAAAAATAATTTCACCCGTGTACTTGCCGTCTACGATTGCAACTTGCGTGCCGATTGCGAGATCCGCACCCAGACGCGCTGCAATTGGCTCGACTATTTCATTGCCCGACGTTGAAATGACTATGACCGTGTGTCCTTGTTCTTTATGGAAATTGATTAAGTCGACGGCTTCTTGGTACACCAAAGGGTCAATTAATGTGTCGAGGGTTTCGGCAACGATTGCTTGGACTTTGGCAGCATCCCAACCGGCAACAAGCTGAGACATGTACTCACGCATGGTTTCCATTTGATCATGATCAGCACCCGATGCAAGGAACATGAATTGGGCATACGCACTGCGCATCACGTCGGTTCTGCCGATCAGGCCTTCCTTATAGAACGGCTTAGCAAACACGAATGAACTTGATTTTGCCAGGATGGTCTTGTCAAGATCAAAGAACGCGGCCACGGGCATGGCCCCACGGTAACGCATCCTGCTCGTTGTCCACAGCCGCAAAATTCACTCTTAACAAATAAGTAGATATGCCGTTGAGTTAAGTCATGTCACATTCAACTCACGTCCTGCTCCTTGTCACCGCAGATTCACGAATCATTAACCACGTGAAGGCGGTCGTTGATCCACTCGGTATTGCCGTACAGGTGGTCTCATCCCCACTCATTGCCAGAAACATTTGGGAGGGCGCCGAATGTGTCCTGGTGGGGTCAGACATGGCAGGTGAGTGCATTGAAAATTTAGTTCCGCATCGATCCCACTTAGTTGTGGTCCACGTCAGGGATCAACTTGAATTAGGGGAAGAAAGTAAATCAATCACCGAACGCGACATTTGGCGACATGCAGTAGCGCTCGGCGCTGAGAATGTTTTGGAACTTCCGACATCCAATTTTTGGTTAGCAGATTCGCTGTCTGAACTCATAACAACCGAACCGGATAGGGCAATTTCAGGAAATAATGTTATTGGCGTTATTGGTGGTAGTGGAGGAGCGGGCGCATCAACCTTTGCGGCGAATCTAGCTGCTATCGCCGTCACCCAAGGAATGAGCTCAATCATTATTGACCTTGATCCACTGGGTGGCGGGATTGACCTCATTCTTGGTGCTGAAGAAATACCCGGCCCTCGCTGGCTCGACATCGATCCCGGTGCTGGTCGGATCGCGGGGGACACCCTGAGAGAGGCGCTACCTCGCGTCAACGGAGTGTCATTCCTTTCCCAAAGCAGAGCGGCGTCAGGTGAGTTGGCTATTGACGTTGTCGCGGAGGTTATTGACGCGGCAAGGCGGGCATTTGACCTTGTTGTACTTGACCTTCCACGTGAAACTAGCGAGTGCAATGAGTTGTTAGTGGGGCAGAGCTTCCTGACCTGCGTAATCACCCGCAACCATGTTCGATCTATTGCAGCAAGTATCGCGTTGTCCAAATGGGTCCGCAAACTTGGAAAGCAAGCCCGTTTTATTTTAATTAGTGACTCAAAAGGACTCGGTCTACCCGATATCTGTGGGGCCCTGGGAGATCCGGATTTGACGGAGATCGCTTTTATGCCGGCCATGACAACAAGAGCCGACGAAGGGGATCCCCCAGGAACCAACTCTGGCTACCGGGATGTTTGCCAAGTCCTACTGGGTGAGGTGCTCAACCAGCAGTCGAAGAGTGCAGCATGAATCAAGTGCTCGCAAATAGGGTTCGCAATCGCCTCATTGCATCGAATGCCGTGGCGTCGCGCGGAAACGTCATTGAGGCTTTGCGTGAGGAAGGAGTTGTACTCAGTGAAGACTCGGCCGACGAACTTGCACTAGTCCTCGAGCGTGAATTTAATGGCGCCGGAGTTTTACAACCATTGCTCGAAGAGCGCGGTGTCACCGACGTTTTAGTTAATGGCCCCAATGCCGTCTGGTGTGATCGGGGCCTTGGTCTAGAACTCACTGGTATTAAGTTCGCATCAGATAATGAGGTGAGACGGCTCGCACAACGCCTCGCTTCAACGGCGGGTCGCAGACTCGACGACGCGGCACCCATGGTGGACGCGCAATTACGGGATGGAACCAGGCTTCATTGTGTCCTCGCGCCGATTGCAACGGCTGGAACGACCATTTCGCTGCGAATCCCGAGTGCGAAAGCTTTTACCGTGGAATCGTTGATCGCGGCGGGTTCAATTAATGAAGAAGTAGCCAATCTACTTGTTTCCATGATTAGTGGTCGCCTCGCATTTTTGATCAGCGGGGGAACGGGAACCGGCAAGACGACAGTTTTGTCGGCGCTACTCGCACGGGTGAATCCAACTCACCGAATTGTCATCGTGGAAGATTCCTCCGAACTCAATCCAAGCCACCCGCATGTAGTCCGGATGCAAAGCCGACTGGCCAACGTGGAAGGGCAGGGTTCAATCACCCTCAGAGACCTGGTCCGCACCTCGCTGCGGATGCGCCCTGATCGGATAGTTGTCGGCGAGGTTCGTGGCCCGGAAGTTGTTGAGTTACTCACGGCCCTCAACACCGGACATGAAGGCGGGTGCGGGACGGTTCACGCTAATAGTCCGCAAGCAGTACCGGCTCGGCTTGCCGCCTTGGGGTTAACGGCTGGCATTGAGCGCGAGGCCTTGCACGCACTAATCGGTTCAGGACTTGATGCGGTCATTCATTTATCGCGCGTTGCTGGGCGCAGGTTCGTGGACGGAATTCACATTTTTGATTTCAATGAACAAGGCTTCGTCACTACTCGCGCGGCATTGACCAGGCAAGGTGAAACCTGGGTAAAGGAGTCGGGTTGGTCTGAACTGGTCGGCCGCTGCGAAAGAGGACAAGCGTGATTTTTCTTGCTGCGTTCACTGCAGCACTGAGTGTTTGGCTGCTCATTCCCCTGCGGGCAAAAACCCGTCTGGGAGCAGTTAACCCGAGTGATCTTGAAACGAAAAAGTCATGGGGCCCACTGAACGCCTTCACGTCCATTGCGGAGAACTTTGGAAGTCGAAAGCGCAAGACCGTTGGTAAGGAGCGAGAACAAACGCTGGGTGCTATCTCGGTACTTGTGTCTGAGCTGAAGGCAGGTCATGCACCAGAAGTGGCACTGATCAACGTGGGACCACACGTTTGGCCACTCGCTTATCGCGCTGCAGTTGCCCAGAGCGACACTACCGAGGCACTGACACTCGATGCAATTGTTCGGCCTGAACTTCGGTCGCTGGCAGCATGTTGGCAGGTCGGTCTGAATAGTGGAGCGGGACTTGGCGCAAGTATCGCTCAGCTTTACATCGCCTTACGTGCACAACAAGAGGTACGAGCGCACTTAGAAGCAGAGTTAGCCGGTCCCCGCGCGACAGCTGTGACACTGGGCCTACTGCCTGTTATAGGTATTGGCCTCGGCTACATACTCGGTGCTGAGCCTTTGGCGTGGTTCATTTCGGGGTTTTTGGGTGTGTTGACATTGCTGGTCGGCGTTGGGTTAACTCTGCTTGGACTGTGGTGGACGTCCCGTATCGCTCGTGGCGTTGAGGCAATGCTGTGATTGTGCTCGCGGCAATTTTGAGCGCTGCCAGTGTCTATTTCTATATGAAGCCGCTACCGGCAAAACGCCGACCGCGTAACCGACTATCACGGTTGGTTGGAAGTGAATCACAAAAAGAAATCGAATTCAAAGAGTCAACCTCACCAGTAATCTTGCGACTGGTGGGAATAGGCGCCGGGGCACTGCTTGGGTGGACCTTCGGCGGATTCATTGGGTTAGTTGTTGGCGCTGGTGCGGGTTCTTATGGGATGCGAATGCTGGGTAAGCGGGAAAGTGCAACCTCGGATGCGCAAGCCGCCGCCGTTGCCCGAGATACCCCAGTATTCATAGATCTTTTGGCGGCAACCCTAGCCTCGGGGGCAACCATGATGAACTCTTTGTCGGCGGCTACCGGAGCAATGCAGAACAGTCCGATTCAGATCCGGCTCGCTCCGGTATTAGCAGCGATTGAGTTGGGCGCTGACCCGCGGGACGCGTGGAGCACGTTGGTTAGTGAACCCATTCTGGGCCAACTCGCCATGAGCGTTATGCGCTCCTATGACACAGGTGCCGGACTTGAACCAGTTCTAATTGGAATTGCAAATGAAATGCGACGTGAACACCGTTCTCGTGTGGAGGTTGCGGCACGAACCGCAGGAGTGAAAGCTGTCATTCCGTTGGCCGTGTGTTTTCTCCCAGGATTTTTCGCGTTAGGGGTAGTTCCGATTGTTGCATCACTCGCTGCATCCACAGGTTTTCTCCCAGGGTGACCAACAATCCACAAAGGGCACTTTGCATCTGTTTGCTTGCGTTTACTTGTTCCAGACTCGCACTGTTACCGAAACTCGGGACACAGAGAGGTACTAATGGAAACAAAATCCGCGAAAATCATGTCAGCGCTCAAGGACGACACCGGGCTCACAACCACCGAATATGCGGTGGGAACAGTTGCGGTTGCCGGTCTTAGCGGTGTCCTTCTCAAGCTCCTAATGAGCGACAGTGTTCGAGACCTGCTGTGGTCGGTTATTAGCAATGCATTCTCACGGTTCTTTGGTTAACGGTGAAAAACTGGATTGCTGTTTCCTTGGGTTGGTTAACCAGCCCAAGGAAACTTTCACGTATCCGAAGAGACGAAGGGATGGCAACGCTTGAAACGGCACTCATGATCCCCGTGCTGTTTTTGATCACCTTCCTTTTTATTTCCGGAATTTCGCTGGGGGTGCAAACCCTGTCCCTCAGTGATGCGACTCGAACGGCGGCACGCGAGCTAGCCCGCGGGGCGAGTGAAGATTCGGTCAAGGAGTCCTTCTACCGGAGCGAGCCGTCGGCCCGGTTGCAAATCATTTGGGACACTGACACCGTTTCTGTCACGGCCCTAAAGCCGGGGGAATTCGGGGTAAGTTTTTTGGGTCTCACCCCATTCGAATTGTCTCAAAAACACGTAGCTCCGAGGGAGTGGATCAATGCGCAATGATGAAGGAAGTGCGACAGTACTGACCTTGGCACTTGGATTCGTAATCTGTTGCGCGGGTGTAGTGGCACTACTTTTTGTGCAGTTGACTTTGGCGCGGGCAACTCTTGGCAGTTATGCGGATCTGGCAGCAATTGCCGCAATTCAAACGAGTAGTGATCCTTGTGCAGCAGCAGCCATGGTGAGTGAACGCAACGGTGTCGAGTTGTCTGCTTGCAACGTTAGTGGCGGTGAAGCATTTGTCGAAGTGCGAATGCAGGCACCAGAATTGCTGGCTCGATTTTCGAATATCGATTCGCTAGCGCTCACTGCTCGAGCTGGTTACTGAGCAGTCTCAGAATTTTTATTGCACCGGACTTGTTCAGGGGCTCATTTCCATTTCCACACTTGGGTGACTGAATACAACCAGGGCAGCCAAAGTCACACGGGCATGACTGCACGGCTTCGCGGGTGGCGTCCATCCACTGCAGTGCGTTGTCGAAACCGAATTCGGCGATCCCAGCCCCGCCTGGCAATCCGTCATAGATAAATATTGTGATTTCGCCGGTGTCCGGGTGCATGGGCGTTGAGACACCACCGATATCCCAGCGGTCGCAACTTGCGAACAGTGGAAGCATGCCAATACCGGCGTGTTCTGCGCCGTGAATTGCACCGGCAATGTCGGAGTCTTCAACCCCCGTATCAACCAAAGGGAAAGTCCACCACACGGCTTTGGTCTTCAAGGATCGAACTGGTAAGTCAAGTAGGACAGTCCCCAGATTCTCGCCGGTGAAATGCCTGCGAGTGAATGAAACAGTCTGTGAGGTGACTTCCACTTCCCCGAAATGGATGCGCAAGCTGGGAGAAAGATTTTGGCTACTTTCTTCACCGAGGATGTGAATATTGCTAACGTCACGCGCGAAGGTTGTGTAGTCAACGGCGGTTGCCTCGACCAAAGCAACTGCAGCTTCAAGGTCAAGTTCGTGAACAACAAATGTTTCACCCTGGTGCGTGTACACAGCACCCTCATGAACACTTTGGTGAGATGCGGCGTTATCTACGTAACCGCACAGCCGTCCGGTTCCTTGTTCAACGACTCGAATTGTTTCGCCACCAGTTCCCCGAAGGTCAGCAAGTGCGCTTGCCGGTTGGGTTTGTGTCCAGAACCACCCGGTCGGTCTTTTCCTTAAAAATCCTTGTTCCACGAGAGTTTGTAACACCCCAGGCGCGTTCGCCGGGAAATACTTCGCAAGTTCATCCGTTGTGAGTGGGAGTTCTTGCGCGGCAGCACAGAGGTGCGGCGCCATAACGTATTCATTCGAAGGATGCGAAATTGCAACTTCAACGTCGGAATCAAAAAAAGTTTCCGGGTGGTGCAGAACGTAGGTGTCCAGGGGATCCTCGCGCGCAACAAAGATTGCGAGAGCCTCCTCGCCGCTGCGACCTGCTCGACCAACCTGTTGCCAAAGAGATGCTTTCGTCCCCGGCCAGCCTGCCGTAATCACAATGTCAAGGCCAGTGATGTCAATTCCGAGTTCCAGGGCATTTGTGGCCGCCATGGCTCGAATTTCCCCCGAGCGCAAGTCGCGCTCAAGTTCACGACGTTCATGTTTGAGATACCCACCCCGGTAGGCGCGAACCATGTGTTCGATCTGATCGGGATCGAAGTCATCCTGAAGTAATTGCTTTGTTTGCGCTGACACGTATTCAACCCCTCGCCGTGATCGAGCGAATGCAACGACTTGATTCCCGCTAGGAACAATTCGAGCGAGTAGTCGTGCACTCTCGTCAAGAACCCCGCGCCTTGTTTCAGTGTTAAGGATTGTGGGCGGTTGCCAGAAGATGAAAGTGCGTTGCGGGATTGCCGCGGTGTTCTCGCGAAATGAAGTAGCAGGTCGCCCCGTGAGCATTTCTAATGCAAGAGTCGGGTTGCCTGACGTTGCTGAAGCAGCCAAAACTGTGGGAGAAGCACCGTATTTGCTTGCGATACGAAGGAGGCGTCGAATAATCATCGCTACATGTGCACCGAAAACACCTTTATAGACGTGTGCTTCATCAACAATCACAAACTGTAAGTGTCGGAAAAAGTGCGCCCAATATTTATGCCCCGGCAAAATCGAAAAATGAAGCATGTCGGGGTTAGTGAGTAAATAGTTTGCGTGTTTGCGCATCCACTGACGATCCTCATGGGATGTGTCACCGTCATAGACCCCCGCCCGAAGACCCGGTACCGCCCACGAGCTCAAAGTTTCGAGTTGATCGGCAGCAAGGGCTTTCGTTGGGGAGAGGTAAAGCACTGAGCCGCCGTTCAGGGTTGCAGTGACCGCGGGCGCACTAAAGGCAATTGTTTTTCCTGTCGCCGTCCCCGTTGCAAGAATTGAATCGACGCCCTCGTGTGCACTCTGCGCAAAATCAATCTGGTGTTTCCACAGTGAATTAATACCCTCGTGCTCAAGGGAAACACGTAAATCGGCGGCAATCCACTGCGGCCAGGGACCGGTAATACCGGCATTTTCGGGAATTACCCGCAAATGAACGATTTCTTCACCCGTATCCATGAGGGAGTGGGGATCCAGCAACATAGGGATATCTTGCCTTGGGCAGACGGCACCCCATTCTTCTGCCAAGGTGGGCGAATGGAAATCGTTGTTAGTTCGGGGGTTGGCGAGTCGGGAATCACCGTCAACGTCGTCACCTGCTCGGGGAACCTTGATCTGGAAACGGTCGACGAGTTCAAAGTTAAGGTCCTCTCGTTGCTTGTGGTAGGTCAAGCACCACTAGTGCTTGACCTATCCGGGTTGGCATTCATGGATTCAACCGGTTTGGGTGGCCTTATTGCGGCTCTCAAACGGGCCCGAGAAGCCGAGATCGGGCTTGACCTAGTGGTCAACACCGAACGGGTCTCGCATTTACTCACACTGACGGGCGTTGATGTCCTTTTGCCGGTCTATGAGTCCAGGAAGTTAGCCCTGGCTTCAAATTAGTCATTGATTTTCCACCTTTCCGGTAATTTCGGGCACGAATCGGTAGGCTCGCCCCGAACGTTTAGGGGACAAGTACTGGTGCGTGCACAAGCACTTTGACCCAGACAAAAGTGTGAAACGCGACGGTGGTGAACCGCGCTAATCAATGAGGAGACCAATGATTAAGTTTGCAGATGTCACGTTGGAGGGGAGCAACCAAACAATTGTCCTCGTCGTGGCTGCCATCGCCATCGCAGCACTGTTTGTTGCAGCAGTTCTCGTGCGCCAAGTACTCAGCGCCGACCAGGGAACCGAGCGCATGCAGGAAATCGCCGGGGCAATCCAGGAGGGCGCATCTGCCTTTTTGAGTCGTCAATTCAAGACTCTGGCGGTTTTCGCGGTCATCGTTTTCTTCGTATTGTTCCTGCTGCCAGCCGATACAAATAGTGAGCGAATCGGTCGAAGCATCTTCTTCCTGGTCGGAGCAGTGTTCTCCGGCGTCACCGGTTATATGGGCATGTGGCTCGCGGTCCGCGGAAACGTTCGCGTTGCAGCTGCCGCTAAAGACGGTACCGAGCAGAAAGCAATGAAAATTGCATTCCGCACCGGTGGCGTTGCCGGCATGTTCACCGTTGGACTCGGCCTCTTCGGCGCCGCCCTCGTAGTGCTCGTGTACAAAGGTGAGGCCCCTAAGGTTCTGGAAGGCTTCGGTTTCGGAGCGGCACTTCTCGCGATGTTCATGCGTGTCGGTGGCGGCATCTTCACCAAAGCTGCTGACGTCGGTGCTGACCTTGTTGGCAAGATTGAACAGGGCATCCCAGAAGATGACCCCCGCAACGCAGCAACAATCGCTGACAACGTGGGTGACAACGTAGGTGACTGCGCCGGTATGGCAGCGGACCTTTTTGAGTCCTACGCCGTAACCCTGGTCGCAGCTCTCATCCTTGGCAAGACAGCATTCGGGGAACTTGGTCTGGTGCTTCCACTGGTAATCCCGGCAATCGGAGTTCTGACCGCGGTTGTCGGCATCTTCGCGGTCTCACCGCGTGAATCAGACCGTTCGGGGATGTCCTCGATTAACCGCGGGTTCTTTATCTCGGCTGCGATTTCCGCGGTTCTAGTAATCCTTGCGGTCTTCACCTGGGTCCCCGAAACGTGGAGCGAAATTGAAGGTATCGGTGGAATCGCGGCAACAGAAGCCGCCGACACCATCAGTCCACGCCTGTATGTCATCGGAGCAGTGTTCATCGGAATTATTCTCGCCGCACTCATCCAGCAACTCACCGCTTACTTCACCGAAACCAATCGCCGTCCAGTCGATGACGTTGCCAAGACCTCGCTAACCGGTCCAGCAACCGTCATTCTTTCCGGTGTCTCCCTCGGACTTGAGTCCGCCGTTTACTCAGCGCTTCTCATTGGTGCCGCTGTTTACAGCGCGTTCCTCATCGGTGGCGGCTCGGTTCTGCTCTCATTGTTTGCAATCGCACTTGCCGGCACCGGTCTTTTGACCACCGTCGGCGTGATCGTTTCGATGGACACGTTCGGACCCGTCTCTGACAATGCCCAAGGTATTGCTGAAATGTCCGGTGACGTTCACGGTGACGGCGCTGCGATTCTCACTCGCCTTGACGCCGTTGGTAACTCCACCAAGGCAATCACCAAGGGAATTGCAATTGCAACCGCGGTGCTCGCGGCCACGGCGCTCTTTGGCGCCTTTCGAGACGCGATCATTGGTGCGACCGTGTCAGCCAAGGACGCGGTAGCGGGCTTGAGTCCAGCAGATGCGCTGCAGTACGGCGGGGTCCTCGACGTCGCATCCCCGGCTAACCTCGTTGGTTTGATCATCGGTGCGGCCGTCGTCTTCATGTTCTCGGGTCTGGCAATTGACGCGGTCTCCCGCGCTGCGGGCGCTGTGATCTACGAAGTGCGACGTCAGTTCCGTGACCACCCAGGAATCATGGCGGGAACCGAGAAGCCCGAATACGGCAAGGTTGTCGACATCGTGACCCGGGACTCACTTCGTGAGCTGGTAACACCGGGAATCCTGGCCCTTTTCACTCCGATTGCGGTCGGTTTCGGTTTGGGTGTCGGCGCCCTCGGCGCTTACCTCGCCGGAACAATTGCCTCGGGTGTCCTGATGGCTGTATTCCTTTCCAACAGCGGGGGCGCATGGGACAACGCCAAGAAGTTCGTGGAGGACGGCAACTACGGTGGCAAGGGGTCCCCTGCCCACGAAGCAACCGTTATCGGTGACACCGTTGGTGACCCATTCAAAGACACTGCTGGCCCAGCAATCAACCCGTTGATCAAGGTGATGAACCTGATCGCACTGTTGATCGCCCCAGCAATTGTGGGTCTCAGCGTTGGCGCAGATGCCAACGACGCCATGCGTTATGCAATCTCAGCATTCTCAGTCATCGTGATTGTGATAGCCGTCATTATTTCGAAGCGTCGCCCGATTGCGGTCGGCGACATGCAGGAGATTGAAGTCGCTAAGTAAGACGCAAACGCAACACAAGCAAGAGGGTCGGGCAACGTGTCCGGCCCTCTTGCTTGTGTATCTAAATATTGTTATCCACAGGCGTATAGCCCCCCTTGACAGTAAGTGTTTAGAGGGGCTAAATTAAATTGTGGCCAAGTCGATGAAATACCGAGATGTTGCACGAGCATTGCGGGTGTCTGGGTGTTTGAATAAGTCAGGTAAAGGCGATCACGAGAAGTGGTATTGCCCATGTGGGCACCATATGACGGTGATTACTCGTCCGGGTCTGGTTTCCCCGGGTCTGGTGAAGCAGGCGATTGATCGTTTGTCTTGTCCACCGAAAGGGTGGTTGCAGTGACCTATATTGCGAGAGCTAAGCATTGGGAACATGGTTGGGAGATTCACGTTGAAGGTGTTGGCCTGACCCAAGTTCGACTCTTGGAACAGGCAAAATCGCAAGCGTGTGACTTAATTGAGACGCTGTTGGAACGGCGCGTTAGTGAATCGGAGATTGAGCTCGATGTCCAAATTGGGCCATTGGTGGATGAAATTCATGAAGTGAAGAAGCTCACCGCAGACGCCGCGCAACTCCAAACGCAGGCAGCCTTTCGGGTCCGAACTTTGGTTGCGCAATTGCGCGCATCGGGCTTTTCCGTAAGTGACATCGCGACGATTCTGGGTGTCACTCGGGGGCGAGTTTCTCAACTCCGATCCGGTTGACCTGATGCCCGCGTGTCAGGTGTTGTAATTGTGGTGTCCCTTGGGCATTGCCCTCTGATCGAATAGGCCGAGATTACTCAAGCCAGGGGGCGGTGCAACACATATATATAGGTGTGTCCTACCGTCAGGCTTCGATCGAAGGGGAAATTTGGCCCCGGACCCGAGAGGATCACATGGCTTCGAAGACACTGGTGATTGTTGAATCACCGGCCAAGGCGAAGAAGATTGCCGGCTATCTTGGACCCGACTACGAGGTTCTGGCATCTGTTGGCCATATTCGCGACCTCGTTGCCAAAAAGTCTGACCTGCCGCTCGAAGAGCGTAAGAAGCCTTGGGCCAAGCTCGCGGTTGACGTCGATGACGGATACAAGGCTTTCTATATTGTCCACGAATCCAAAAAGGCCACAATCAAAGCGCTCAAGGCTGCGCTCAAGAATTCAGATGAACTGTTGCTCGCAACGGACGAGGACCGCGAAGGTGAAGCTATCTCTTGGCACCTCATGGAAGTCCTTCAGCCTAAGGTGCCCGTCAAGCGCATGGTGTTCAACGAGATCACCAAAGAAGCAATCCAAGAAGCCGTAGCCAATACCCGCGACGTCGACATGGATTTGGTGGAAGCCCAAGAGACTCGAAGAATCGTTGACCGGCTCTACGGCTACCCGGTTTCCGAAGTGCTCTGGAAAAAGATCGGGCGTGAAGCCCGCTCAGCCGGTCGAGTTCAGTCTGTTGCAGTGCGTCTCGTTGTTGAACGTGAACGAACTCGCATGGCCTTTAACTCCGCTGGTTACTGGGACGTCAAAGGCAAGTTTGCGCCGGGGGATTTTGAAGCGAAACTTGCAACAATTGACGGTAGGCGAATTGCATCAGGCGGTGATTTTAACCAGTCGGGTGAACTAGTAAAGACCGACGTTGTTGTCTTTGATGAAACCGAATCAATAGCCTTTGTCGCATCTCTTGCCGGTGTTGAGTACACGGTCCGTTCCGTTGAGCAAAAGCCGGGACAGCGTAAGCCAAAAGCGCCATTCACCACGTCCACGATTCAGCAGGAAGCATCGGGTCGATTCCGTTGGGGTTCTCAGCGCACCATGCGGGTTGCCCAAGGGCTCTATGAAAATGGATACATCACCTACATGCGTACCGACTCGGTGAATCTGTCCGCGCAAGCGTTGAACGCCGCACGCAAGCAGGCGACCGAGCTTTACGGCCCAGAATACGTTGAGACAACTCCACGAGTTTGGGCGAGTAAATCAAAAAATGCCCAGGAGGCCCATGAGGCAATTCGCCCCGCAGGTGACACTTTCCGTACTCCGGGTGAGGTCAGTAAAGAACTCACGGGAGACGAATTCCTGCTCTATGAACTGATTTGGAAACGGACTGTCGCCAGCCAGATGGTGAATGCGCAGGTTGCCACCACCACAATCAAATTCGGTGCGTCATCGGCAGATGGCAAGGACGCCGAGTTCAGTGCCAGCGGGACCGTCGTGATTTTTGCCGGCTTCAAAGCAGCACTTGACGACCTAGCAACGGATGACGACAAGGAAGAGGACCGTCAACTCCCGGCATTGAGTGAAGGACAAAAACTCAACGCAAAAGAACTCACCCCAGAGGGTCACACCACCAAGCCACCAGCACGATTCACCGAAGCAACATTGGTGGGCAAGCTTGAAGAGTTGGGAATTGGTCGCCCATCAACGTATGCGTCCATCATGTCAACGATTGTTGATCGCGGATACGTGTGGAAAAAAGGATCGGCTCTCGTCCCTAGTTTCACAGCCCTTGCGGTCGTGCGACTCCTTGAGGAGCATTTCAGCGAGCTTGTCGACTACAAGTTCACCGCCAACATGGAGGAAGCACTCGACGAAATCGCGATGGGTAAAACTAATCGCATTAAGCAGCTGGATGCATTCTGGCGTGGTGGGGAGATGTCTACGGGACATTTCCACGGCGTGAAAGCCCTCACCGAAGACCTTGGCGCAATTGATGCTCGCGGAATTGCAACCATGCCGATTAAGGGAACGGACGCGATGCTCCGCGTGGGTCGTTACGGTGCTTATGTTGAGCGTGGTGAAGAACGCGCAAATATCCCAATGAGCACAGCGCCGGACGAACTCACCGCAGAACTTGCCGAGCAGTTACTCCTCGAGCCTTCAGGGGATCGTGAACTTGGCCTTCACCCTGACACCGAACTCATGGTTGTCGCAAAATCCGGGCGATATGGACCCTACGTAACGGAGAATCTTCCGGAGGGTTCGCCAAAGTCTGCCAAGCCCCGAACGGCCTCACTTTTTAGTTACATGAAACCAAGTGATGTTTCAATGGATCAGGCAATTTCACTTCTCAGCCTGCCGCGAGTTGTCGGCATTGATCCCGAAAGCGCTGAAGAAATCACATCACAAAACGGTCGTTACGGGCCATATCTCATGAAGGGCAAAGACTCTCGATCTCTGGATAACGAGGATAGAATTTTTGAAGTAACCCTGCCCGAAGCACTTCAGTTGTATTCCCAGCCGAAGGTGCGCCGGGGTAAAGGTCAAGCCGCAGGCCCGCTGCGTGAAATTGGCGTTGACCCGTCCAGTGGAAAAATGATCGTGGTCAAAGAAGGACGCTTTGGTGCTTATGTCACCGACGGCGAAATCAACGCAACCCTTCGAGTTGCCGATGACCCCATGAGTGTCGGCATTGATCGCGCGAGTGATCTCATTGCAGAGCGTCGTGCAAAAGGACCGACTCCTAAGAAGGTTGCCAAGCGGGCTCCTGCCAAGAAAACAACTAAGAAAGCCGCCAAGAAGACTACAAAGAAGACAGCCAAAAAAGCAGTAGCGAAAAAAGTGGCCAAGAAAGCCGAGCCAACTGCGGCCGACGCCATGTCCGGCCAAGAAGTCACCACTTAGGAAAAAATATGAGCGGATATTTCATTGCATTCGAGGGTGGCGAAGGCGTTGGCAAGTCCACGCAGGAAGCCTTATTGGCCGATTACCTCAGCGGAATTGGCAAGACCGTTATTCGAACTCGCGAACCTGGTGGCACGCCAGCGGCCGAACAAATTCGTGACACGGTTCTTAGCATCGAGCATGAAGGCATGAATGCGCAAAGTGAAGCGCTGCTTTTTGCCGCGGCACGTGGTGATCATGTTGCCCGAGTAATTCGCCCGGCGATTGCCAATGGTGAAGTCGTTATCTGTGACCGTTTTATTGACTCGTCAATCGCCTACCAAGGATTTGCACGTGCGTTGGGTGCCGATCGAGTTAGGGATTTGAGCATGTGGGCGACTGGGGGATTGTTGCCGAATCTCACAATCGTGCTGACTCTCGACCCCGAAGTCAGCATGAAACGAGTAGTGAATCCTGATCGCATGGAAGCCGAACCGATGCAATATCACCGTGATGTGGCCGCAGCCTTTTTAGACATTGTTGCCCTAGATCCTGATCGGTACTTAGTTGTTGATGCAACAGGAACAAAAGAGGAAATCGCCGAGGTTATTCGCCAGCGGGTAATGCAGGAATTGAACTAAACGTGCAACCGATTTGGAACGCGCTGGTGGGGCAGAGTGACGTAGTTGAAAAACTAAGTCGCGCAGTGACGGATGCGGAACAAATCCGAATCGGTGAGCCCGGACCCGCCATGACTCACGCCTGGTTAATTACCGGACCACCTGGATCAGGGAGGTCAACCGCGGCAACGACATTTGCTGCCGCACTGATGTGCCCACTCAACGGTTGCGGAACGTGTCAGGTCTGTCGAATGGCACCTGTCGGTGGTCACCCTGATGTTGAAATTATTACTCCCAGCGGTTTGTCTTACGGAGTAGATGAAGCCCGCGAACTGGTGAGGCTCTCAGCGCTTGCACCGATTGATAGTCCGTGGCGCGTTATCGTCATGGAGGATGCGGATCGTCTCACCGACCAAGCATTTGATTCACTTCTCAAAAGCCTTGAGGAACCAACCCCACACACTGTGTGGGTCCTGTGCGCTCCAAGTGTCGAAGACGTTCTGCCAACAATCGTGTCGCGTACGAGACACATCTCCTTGCGTACTCCAACGACGAAGGACGTAACCGATCTCCTGATCAACACCTACAAAGTTGATCCAGCCATGGCAGCATTTGCCGCGCGCGCATCACAAGGACACATTGGCCGAGCGCGTGGACTGGCAACGGAGGAAGCAAGTCGAATCAGGAGACAATCTGATTTAAGGTCAGTTCTCGGCCTGCGTGACGTTCCCTCTTGTATTTATGCGGCACGTGACATGGTGACTGAAGCAACGACGGCCGCGAATGCCCGAGCTGATTCACTCGATAGCAAAGAGGATCATTTGCTTCGAGCCGCCTTTGGAATTGAAGAGGGGAGTCGAATCACCGGTTCTTCCAAGCGAAGTGTGGATTCTGCCAAAAAGCAACTACTCACTCACCAAAAAACCAGGCGCAAGCGCATGATCCGCGACGAAGTGGACAGATCCCTTGTTGACCTACTCGGATTCTTCCGAGACGTCTTGATCGTTCAATTGGACAGTAATCTTGAACTCATTAATCAAGAGATGCGCCCGGTAATCGAGTCATTCGCGGCCCGCGGAAATCCTGCGGACACCACCCGAACGCTTGAAGCCATTGAACATGCACGGGCATCAATCAAGGCGAATACGCCACCGCAACTTGCCGTTGAATCGCTCATGGTGTCAATCAAAGATCCGAAGCTCGCATCAATCCATACGAGTAGGCGATGAGTGAGTCGGCTGCCGGTTGAAGATTCACCATGCCACCAATATCGGGCGTGGCAAGTAGTTCAGCCGCTGCGGCAAGTAAATTGTCGTAACCCTCGCACCCCAATTCCAACCGCGAAGCAACAACCGCGGCAGCAGTTGATGCACTCGTAGCAGCTGCCGTTCCTGGCAGTGAAGAGCCCAGCTGATGTAAAACCATGAGTCGGTCGCATAGAGCGTTCAAAGCCACTGCGGCCTCAGCGTCGGCATTCGCCATTTCAAGTCCAGCGTCCCGGTGTAGCACCGAAACACTTGCGCTCATGTTCACGACTTGGGTGCGGACGGTCAGGTATCGCTTGACGCAGTCCCTACCGATTGCACCGCGCGGCAGCGGAGAAGCAGGCGGAACCAAATTCCGGACCATAGGTCGCTCGCCAATCCGGCGCCAGCGACGGATACTCACGAACGAAATAACGGCACCCGTAGCGCTGAGAATCCACAGTCCAGGGCTCACACTCACAAGGGCGAGAGTGCCGCCGGCTATTGCGGTTCCACCTCCAGCAATTGCTCCAAATCTCAACGAATCCAAGCGAGCCCGATACTTCCTGTGGGCTCTTTTCTGCGCCGCAAGTTCCTTCTTGTGAGCTCGGTCCAAAGTCCGGTTTCCAGTGGCAGCCGTAAAAGCGTCAATCACGTTTAACCCACGGGCAATTCCAGCTTCGACCATTGCAGAGACCTCTGCCGGTGTGCGGGGTTGTCGGCTCACCGATATACCGTAAGGCGCATGACCCGAACAGTGTCAATCGGCATCCGTGCAATGGCACTAAGCGCAGTGACAGCAGTATTGATTACTGGGTGCGGGGGTGCAAACACAACGGCCCCAACCCCCCCATCGGGGCAGATTACTCAGTCAACAATCGCGGACCTTGAAAGCTTCTACAACCAGCAGATCCAATGGCGCAACTGCGGGGGAGCCGACTGCACGACATTTGAGGTGCCGCTGGACTACAACGACCCTCAGGGTGACCGGGTTGAGCTCGCTATGACAAAAGTCCGGGCGCGCGGTGAGTCAATCGGCTCCCTCTTCGTCAATCCGGGCGGGCCCGGTGGCAGTGCATTCGAATACGCCAAAGCTGCTGACTTCATTGTCACCGATCAAATCCGCGAGTCATTCGACGTAGTTGGGGTCGATCCCCGTGGAGTAGGACTCAGTGACACGATCCGGTGTTCAACGGATGAACAACTTGATGCGCAAATCGCAGCAGACAGTTCGCCAGATACCGCGCTTGAAGAAAGCCGACTGATTCTCGACGCAGGGTTTATCGGAGCGGCCTGTAAAAACAAGAACAACCCATTGATTGCCCACATGTCAACCGTTGAAGTCGCCAAGGACATGGATATTGCACGAGCACTTGTTGGTGACCCGGTAATGAACTTGCTGGGAAAAAGTTACGGAACAGCGATTGGTACGACCTACATGCAACTCTTCCCCAATCGGGTTGGACGCATGGTCCTCGACGGTGTGCTCCCGACATATTTGAATCAGTTGGAAGTCACCAAAGCGCAAGCCGAGGAATTTGAAGTGCTCCTGCGTTATTTCGTGAACGACTGCCTTGAACAAAGTGATTGTCCACTAACGGGAAGTGTCGATCAAGGAGTACAGCAAATCCGCCAGTTTCTGCTCGATCTTGACACCGACCCACTTATCGGTGACAACCAACGCGAACTCACACAAGGTTTGGCCATGTACGCGATTATCAGTTACCTCTATTTCCCCCGGTTTGACTTCCCAGACTTACGTGCTGGGTTAAGTGCGGCGATGACCCAGGACGACCCAAACATGCTTTTAAAACTTCTCGACCAGCGAATCAGCCGGGCACCTGATGGTCGCTACACCGATAACTCAAGTGACGCATTCTTCGCGGTCTCCTGTCTTGACCTCCCGGTCACCCAAAGCATTGATGAGGTGCGGGATTTCGCGAACCAGCTCGCAATTAGCGCACCAACTTTTGGTGAGAGTTTGGGCTGGGGGGTTCTTGCGTGTAAAGACTGGCCTTATCTCGCGCAACAGAGCGTCAACATAACCGCAAATGCATCAGGTCCCGTAATGCTGATCGGCACCGAAAACGACCCGGCGACTCCCGTCCAGTGGGCCAAGGAAGTGGCAGCAAAATTAGGCAACGCCGAACTCATTGTGTGGGAGGGTGGTTACAACCACACGGCCTACCTGGAAGACAGTGACTGTGTGACCGATCGAGTCGACGCCTACCTTCTTGAAGGCACGATTTCCCCGGGCACCACGACCACCTGCAAGTAAAGATACCCCTAAGGGGTATGGTGTAAGCATGAACCCCGGTTACTCAGACGACAAAGTCGCTGTCCTTAAGCGTCTCAAGCGCATTGAAGGGCAGGTCCGCGGGATTGAGCGCATGGTCGAAGAAGACACCTACTGCATTGACGTACTGACTCAGGTTTCTGCAGCGACTAAGGCACTGCAGTCAGTAGCGCTGCTGCTTCTGGGAGATCACCTTCAGCATTGTGTCGCTGACGCACTCGGTAAGGGCGGCACAGAAGCAACCCTTAAAGTCAAAGAAGCCCAACAAGCCATCGAACGACTCGTGAAGAGTTAAACAATTTAAGGAGACAAGATGTCAAACAAAACCATAAATGTTGATGGAATGACCTGCGACCACTGTGTGAACGCGGTGACCGAGGAACTCTCGAAAATTTCTGGCGTCACCGCTGTAAATATTGATCTGCATGCGGGCGAAATATCACCCGTGGAGATTTTGTCAGCCAACGAGATAAGTGACGCTGACATCTCCGCAGCTGTTGAAGAAGCGGGCTACTCGATCGTCTCATCATGAGCGGGCAAGTTACGACCCCGGTTGTCCTAGCGCTGGGCGGCATGACCTGCGCCACGTGCGCAATGCGGGTTGAAAAGAAACTCAACAAACTGCCTGGAGTAACCGCGACCGTCAACTACGCAACCGAAAACGCAACGATAGATCTGCCGCCAGATCTGAACATCAGTGACGCAATAGCCGCGGTGGAATCCGCCGGCTACACCGCCAAGGAATTAAGACACGAAGAGGATCAGGAGCCAGAGCGTAAAGATTCTGCTGAAGTTGCTCTTCGAAACCGACTGATAATCTCAGCAATCCTCACCATCCCCGTTGTGTTCATGGCAATGATTCCGGCGCTTCAATTCAATTACTGGCAATGGCTTTCACTAACGCTCGCAAGCCCGGTAGTTATTTGGGGGGCCCTACCGTTTCACCGAGCAACGTGGGTCAACCTTCGACACGGCAGCGCCACCATGGACACCCTCATCTCAATGGGAGTAATCGCCGCCTACATCTGGTCCTTGTACGCGCTGTTCTTCGGAGGAGCAGGCGAAACCGGGATGAAAATGGCATTTACACTACTGCCGAGTCACAGTGGAAACAGTGAAATCTACCTTGAAGTTGCCTCAGCCGTAACCGTATTCATCTTGCTCGGTCGCTATTTCGAATCTCGGGCAAAATCTCAAAGCAGCGCGGCATTAACGGCACTGTTGAACCTCGGTGCCAAGACTGTGTCAGTCATCGCAGATGGAAACGAGAAGCAAATCCCTATCGGCAATTTGCAATTAGGTGATCACTTCGTGGTCCGACCGGGAGAACGAATTGCAACCGATGGCAAAGTGGTTGAGGGTGCATCGGCGCTCGACGAGAGCATGATCACAGGGGAGTCAATTCCGATCGAAGTCACGGTCGGAGACACGGTCATCGGCGCTACGCTGAATGCTAGTGGTCGACTCATCATCGAAGCTACTGCAATTGGTGCTGACACCGCCCTCGCTCGAATCACGAGTCTGGTTGAGAACGCTCAAGCAGGCAAAGCGCAAATTCAACGCCTGGCAGACAGAGTCGCCGCGATCTTTGTACCAATTGTAATTCTCCTAGCGGGCGGAACTCTGCTTGGTTGGCTGGTAGCAGGGGAAGGAGCAAATTTTGCTTTCACGGCAGCGGTCGCAGTACTGATTATTGCCTGCCCGTGTGCACTTGGCTTAGCAACACCAACGGCGTTACTCGTTGGAACGGGACGCGGTGCCCAACTCGGCGTCCTTATTCGGGGACCACAAATCCTTGAATCAACAAAACGAATCAACACGATTGCATTAGATAAAACCGGAACGATCACAAGTGGCAAAATGTCGGTGCAAGAGATAAAAATAACAGACAATGTAGACGAAAATGAGTTTCTACTCGTTGCCGGTTCCCTTGAAAACTCGAGTGAACACCCGATCGCAAAAGCGATCTCGACCTATGCCAAGGAGCAGGTTGAACTTGTCACACCCGTTGACTTTGCCTCCACCCAAGGACGCGGAGTCCAAGGATTAATCAACGACAAGGCTGCAATAATCGGCAACCCTGATTGGCTAGCCGATGAGTGGGCGTTACCTAGCGACGCGAACTGGGTATCAACGCATCAGAATCTTGGTCACACAGTTATCGCAGTTGCCTGGGATGGTGAAGTCCGCGGATTGATTTCGGTCTCAGACACCATTAAGGCCGACTCCAAAAGTGCGATATCTCGATTCAAGGAACTCGGACTCACACCGATACTTATTTCAGGTGACAATCAAAGTGCAGCGGAGCAGGTTGCTAACGAAGTGGGAATTGATCGCGTATTCGCGGGAGTTATGCCCGAAGACAAAGTAAGAATCATCACGCAACTCCAATCAGAAGGAAAAGTCGTGGCAATGGTCGGCGACGGAGTCAATGACGCCGCCGCACTCGTTCAAGCTGACCTAGGAATGTCAATGGGATCGGGCACGGACGTTGCTATTGAAGCCAGCGACATCACGCTGACAAATAGCAATCTGACAAGTGCAGCCACCGGTATCGAACTCGCCCGCAAGACCCTATCCACGATCAAAGGCAACCTATTCTGGGCTTTTGCTTACAACGTCGCAGCGATACCTCTCGCAATGGCGGGACTCCTTAATCCAATGATCGCCGGCGCTGCAATGGCTTTCTCCAGCGTCTTCGTAGTAACCAATAGCCTCCGCCTTCGTGGTTTCAAGCCCACCAAGTAACCTTGG
>Ga0209390_10001188_pt1 | contig 51380 bp, 45 predicted proteins | sample BON01_FD_187212 | JGI IMG/M metagenome (GOLD analysis project Ga0209390, IMG submission 187212) | Freshwater microbial communities from Lake Bonney liftoff mats and glacier meltwater in Antarctica - BON-01 (SPAdes) (version 2) | ecosystem: Environmental > Aquatic > Freshwater > Ice > Glacier...
TTCGGGAAAATGGGGAGTTGGACTTGGGGCATATCCCTCACTGACATTTGCGTGATTTTAACGCCAGCTCCGGTTCATCTCATTTCCCGCACAACCCCTGTTTCACTCCTCAGGTCAGGATGTCTGAGCCTCGGCAGCGACAGGGTCGAGTTCATGGATACGTCCGTTCGGATCGACTTGCACCTGAACTAAAGCCGTCGCTTCCGCGACAACCGGCATTCGATCGAGGTAGTCGAGCGGCGGCGGCGGTAAGTTCATGGGTTCTGTCGGGCGGAGAGCGCGAGGGTCTCAGGAATCGGGACAAAAGCCGTAGAGCAGGTCGTCGCGCCCCTTGCCGGGCCAGTTGACTTGATCCACATTGAGATGACGCATCACGGTGAAAACCAGATCATTTAAGGCGGCTTCAAAACCGAAAATGGAGAGCAACGGTGGAGCGGGAATTTGCACCACGTAGGCGGTGGCACCGACGCCTCGCAGCATGGCCACGCTGCGTTCCACCATTTTGGCCTCACCAGTCCCGTTGCCCTGCAAGATGATGGCCGGTTTCGGGTGGGCGGTCATTTGCTGAAACGGACCGTGAGCAAATTGTAAGAAGTCGGAAATTGACGGGCAGTTCCAGAACAGGCCTTCCATAAACTTACAGGCCAAGTTTTGGGAAAAATCGGAAATTGGCGCGGCGGTAATTAAGTTGAAGCCACCGGCGAAAGCGCTGGGTAGATTGCACATGTCATTACGCAAAGGAACGGGGGCACGCGCCGCTAAGAGCGGTTCGAGATCTTGGCTGGTGGGTAACTCGAAACGGGCACACTTGAATTGAGCGACGAACTGCATGGTCGCTAGATAACCGGCTAGTGGGCCAACGAACCGGATCAATGTCGTGTATTCTTCCGCAAGCGGAAATTCAATTAATGCTCCACCTTGATCGATCAACCGGTTGAGCAGGCGAGCTCGGTCGGGTTTACCCGCCGCGGCGGCCGCACTCGGCGTGGTGGCCGAAAAAAGAATGGTGTGATCAAAATCACCCCCTCGGTGAAGCGCGATTTGTGCATTTGGGGATACCCCCTGGCTGTAGACAACCAGAGTGCGCCCGCGAAAATTGGAGGCCGGGGCATCGACGAATCCAGAAAGCGGTAGAAACGAAGCCGAACGCTCCGTGTAGAGATTAATCAGCATCGCAAGATACCGGGCATGAGCCTCGGAACTTCCCGTGCCCGTGATCACAAACCTTTGGCTCTCCTGCGTTGCTGGGCTCAGCGGCGTGGGACCTCGCACCAACATTTGGTCCAGAATCGAGGGAATACGGGCCAGGCGCTCCTCTAACAGCACATGCCCCAGCGGATCATTTGGATTCGAACTACTCATCGTTCATGCACGGAATCATCGTCCAAAAATATCCAACGCTCAACGTCCATGCGATGATGTAGCAGCGCCTCCGCGTATTCGGGTTTTTTTACCAGACTGGAAGGTGAGTTCATCACCATTTGGATTTTTTCCGTATCCACATGTTGTTTTAACAAAGTGATCGAAGCTTCGTAGTCACGACTGTCGTAGTCCACGCCGATGTGGCGGTAGGCCTCCACACTGGAAAGCGCCAATCCGGTCTGAGATAACATTAAGTCGGTCGCATAGGCACCAAAGCCCGCGCCGCGGCCGTCATTGTGGATCAGTTGAATGACGCCGACCCCGTAGTTGATAATGTGCTTAACCGATTGTTTGAGTTTATCGCGATTTTCAGCCGTGCGCAGAGGAAAGCGATTAAACAGGGACTCGCTGTGCAAGCGCACCACCGGGATGTCGTAGCCCCTCGCTTTCCCATGGGTCAGGATCACAAATTCCTCACTCGTCACGATGTCGTAGTAGACGTGAACCCGAAACCAATAGGGGGTCGTTAACAGATCTAAGATAGGGTCATCGGGGTGAGCTTTCTGGTAGGTCTTTAGGTTCGCCGAATTGATTCGAACCAAAAAACGATTGCCGCGGATTAACTTGTAGCTGGTCACGAGGGGTTTTTCGTCGGCCATGTGGTCTTCGATCTTTTTGGCGCCGAAGAGCGAGGCGAAGCCTTCCGCACTGAGCAGCACATCATTATCGACCGGCTTCATCGGCAGAAAATAGCTGGCGGAGTAAATGAAGCGCTTCGCGTCGGGGAGCGCGTGGGGCTTGAATGGAATGACCGGTTCGGGGGGCAGAGCGCGTTTGACCAAGGTCGATGCCGGACGATTTAGAATATGTCCGCTGGCCGCTTTTGAAGTGAGATACGCCAGATTAAAAGGGGAGGGTTCGAACTCCAAGGTTTCGGTATCGACAACGTTAATACCCTGATTGCGTAAGGCAGATACTTTGTCGGGATTATTAGTTAAAACGATAAAGCCGGCGCTGATCCCCAATAGCCGACAAATATCCGATATATTGTCATAGTTTCGGTGGTCTTTTTTCAGGCCCATCGCGGCGTAGGCTTGAAACGTTGAAAGCTGATCAAGCGACGCTTGAACGAGCATACGGTCACGCGACTTCCCGAGATAACCCACCCCTCGTCCTTCCTGCATGAGGTAGAAAATCACCCCGCTTCCTTTCTCGGCGATCGTGGCAAAGGCGCCTTCAAGTTGCTGGACGCAATCACAATCACAGCCCCGTAGTGTTTCGCTGGTGACACACGAGGAGTGCAACCGAGTGTAAAGCACGTCTGCAGTCGAGATATCGCCGAATGCCAAAGCGATAATGTAATGCTTGTCGACGATGTCCTGAAATATGTGAGTGCGAAACGGTCCGTATTCAGTCTCCAGCGAACAGGTTGCGACGTAGAGAGTCGTGCCGTAGAGAGGACGGTCATCGACACCCTCGGGTTTAAGAATACTCCCGTTCGAGTGCTGCATCTCCGCGACGAGCCGCTCAAACTCCGGCGGAATGAGAGGAGCGTGGGGGGTCGGACGAGGCAATTGATCGAGGGATACGGACATGTAAGATAAATCTGGATTGGCTATCCAGAGAAGGGGAAGATTTCAAAAAACTGGAGGAAGAATACGGCCGCGATCACGTAACCGGCGATGGGAAATTCCCGCGCCCGTCCCGTCACCACCGCCAGAATAGCGGCCGCGATGAGGCCGATGCCGATGCCCTCCGCGATACTGAAGGTAAGGGGAATGCACAAAATGGTGAGCATCGCAGGCGCCGCGATGGTGAACTGATCCATCTTAATTTCGGTCACCGACTGGAGCATGAAGATTCCGACGACGACTAATGCCGGGGCGGTGGCGGCGGCGGGAATGGCGAGGATAAGGGGCGTTAAGAGTAGCGCCAACAACATGAGCACTGCGGTGGTGACTGAGGTGAGTCCAGTGCGACCACCGGCTTCGACACCGGAAGCGGACTCGATGTAGCTCACGACGGTGGAAGTGCCGCCCAGCGCGCTCAGGATTGCGGCAATCGAATCCGCGATGAGGGCTCGCCCGGCTTTGGGCAAGTTGCCTTGATCATCGAGCAGTCCGGCGCGTTTGGTGACGCCGATTAACGTGCCGATATTGTCGAACATATCGACCATCAACAGGGTTAGAATAAGGGGTAAGGCGGCTTGCAGCGCGGTCCAATCCTGGAGAAAACCGAATTCCAGTTTTAGAAACACCGGTTCGGGCGAGGCGGGCAGCGAGAACAGACTACGGGGAAGACTGGTCACGTTTCCTCCCGCGCCATTAGAAACGAAAAGACCGAGGACCGTGGTGACCGCTATGCCGATGATAATGGCGCCGGGCACCTTCCGGGCGACCAGACCGATGGTGATCGCAATTCCGGCGAGGCAAAGAGCGACGGGACCGGAAGAGAAGTTCCCGTGGCTGACAAACGTGGCAGGATTGCTCACGATTACGCCCCCGTTTTTTAAGCCAATGAAAGCGATGAAGAGACCGATTCCGCAAGTGATGGCGATCTTCAAGGAATAGGGAATGGCCTGTACGATTTTCTCCCGCACTCCCGTGACAGAAAGTAGCAGAAAAATGACGCCGTTGACGAAAACCATCCCGAGTGCTTCCTGCCAGCGAACCCCTGCGCCGATGCATATGGTGTAGGTGAAGAATGCGTTAATTCCCATTCCCGGGGCCAGTGCTAACGGAAAATTGGTGAGCGCGGCCATGAGCACCGTGCTCACGGCGGCCGTAATCGCGGTGACGGTGACCAACGCGGCCTGGTCCATTCCTGCGTCGGCCAGGATCAGAGGGTTGACCGCCAAGATGTAGGCCATCGCGGCGAAGGTGGTGAAACCGGCTTGGAGTTCTCGAGGAACCGTGGTGCCGTTTTCGGAAAGCTTGAACATACGATTGAGCATGGGCGTAAAGTGAATGGATCTCGGAGTTCTCGATGGAGCGTCGAGATTGGGGGAAGATCCGTTGCGATCAACGCGCGAATTTCAGTCGGAAAGTCGCGTTTATCCGGAAGAGTTGAAATCCGAAGATCGCCCTAGGTCTTTAGCCGCTTTTCACGATTCACCGGGAGGTCACCGTGGGAGTGACAACGCTCAAGTAACCACGGGATGGCGGAGCTGGTGCGAGACGGGAAGATAAACTGTAGTCCTAGGCTCAGTCCGTCTTGCAGGAAAACGGGGACCGTTATCACCGGTAGTCCGGCCAAGCTGACGGGGGTATTGAAGGCGAGAAGGGCATCACGATTGTTCTGGTCACAGTCGTCGTGCTTCAGGGCCGGGGTCGGCGCTACGGGCATAACGACAAAGTCGTGGTGGCGAAAGAAGGTGGAAAATGCCGCCTTGACGCCGAGTTGATACAGACGCGCCGCATGCAATTGACGCGCGGTCCAGTGGCGGCCCCGATCGATCCGTTGCCAGACAACTTCTCCGTATTGATTCTTTTTCGCATCGATAAAGCGTTGGTGGATGCCGAAGGCTTCGGAGCTCTGGAGAACCGCGTAGGCCCAAGTGGAATCCGTGATCCGATTGGCAAGCTCCGAGGGCGGACCCGTTGGGGGCCCGACTAATTGTAATATCCGATCGAGGAGTGACGTTTCAAATTCGGATGATATCTGGTGGCCAAGGGAACGAGCAGTGACGAATGCGAATCGTGGGTTTTCGATCTCAGTCTGTTTAGATGTGACCAAAAGCGAATACAGCGCTTGAAGGTCACGGGCATTCGACGCCAGCCAGCCTGCCGTATCGAAACTGGGGGCCAAAGGAAAAGCATCTTTGATCCACAAATGTTGCGGCACATCACGCCAACTGTAGATGCCACAATAGGCGGCCGGAACTCGAAGGGATCCTCCCGTATCGGTTCCGAGGGCAAAGGGCACTACACCGGCCGCAACGGTGGCCGCCGATCCACTGCTCGAGCCTCCCGTCGTGCGATCAGGGCAAAGTGGATGATTCAATCGACCATAGTGGGGGTTTTCTCCAGTGAGACCGTAGGCAAATTCGTGGAGGTGAGTGGTGCCGACGGGTATGGCACCGTGATCGCGTAGCGCGGAAACGAGCGCACTGTCCTGAAGATTTTCTTTCCTGAGGAAGGCGCTGCCAGCGCGAGTCGTCTGATGGTTGACCGGGAACAGGTCCTTCACGGCAAATGGGACGCCGCAGAGAGGACAGTTCGAGTCCGAAGACGCCGTCCAAGGAAGCTTAGACACGTGCGACCATGTTGCCCGTTGTTGGGCCTCAGATTGTGCCGTGCGACGGCGGTGAAATTCAATTTCCGCCCGCCCCGCATTGGTGCGAAAAAGTGCCTGCCATGCCGAAATATCCATCGCCTTTGATCATTCGGGTTCAAGATGAAATTAGCAATGGTCAGTCCAAAATTTAAGCCCGCCGTATCGGCGGGCTTAAATGAAATCGTTCGTTATCCGGCTGCCCGTTCCGGAACGATCAAATCATCGGCATATGCGGCTCACTGGAAGCCTCATAATCAATGCCATCCATTCCGAATCCAAACATCTTCAGAAATTCGGCTCGGTAGCCGTCAATATCAGTCAATTCCGCTAGATTCTCGGTCGTCACTTGAGGCCAAATTTCTTTAACCGCATTTTGAATCTCTGGAGTCATTTCCCAGTCGTCGACGCGCACTCTACCGGCCTCATCGAAGTCGATAGCATTACCGCTGTAGAGTTGAGTGGCGAACAGTCGCTGCATTTGCTCGATACAGCCTTCATGCACACCCTTTGCTTTCATGAGTTTGTAGATAATCGAAATATAAAGAGGCACCACGGGAATCGCGGAACTGGCCTGAGAAACCAGCGCTTTGTTGACCGATATCATGGCACGACCGTAGCCGTTGGCTTTGAGCATCGCATCGATGCGTTTGCAGGCGGCTTCCAAATCATTTTTGGCCAAGCCGATGGTTCCGTTCTTGTAAATCGACCAAGTGACTTCTGGACCGATATAGGAATACGCCACAGAAGTCGCGCCAGGAGCGATTAATCCCTCGGCATCTAACTCCTTAATCCATCTTTCCCAATCATCTCCACCCATGACCGCGGTGGTATCTGCGATCTCAGCGTCAGTTGCCGGTCCGATGGTGATATCGCTTACAATCCTGCGATCAGTATCAACAGTCTTATTGGAGTAGGATTCTCCGACTGGTTTTAGAACAGATTTATGAACAGCGTCGGTGTCAGGATGAGTCCGGCGAGGAGAGGCCAGTGAATAGACGATGAGATCGACTTGGCCCATTTCTTCTTTGATGGCGTTGATCACATCGGTTTTGACCTGATTCGAGAAGGCATCTCCGTTGAAATTCCGGGCATACAAACCGGCCGCGCGGGCTTTTTCCGTGAAGGCGATGGTATTATACCAACCTGCGGTCGCGAGGCGCCCATCCTCAGACGGTCGCTCGAAAAACACCCCGATCGTTGAGGCACCTGACCCGAAGGCGGAGGTGACTCGAGATGCCAGACCGAAACCGGTGGAAGAGCCGATTACGAGCACCTTTTTGGGACCATCTTTGATGGAGCCTTTCGACTGCACATAGTCGATCTGTTGTTGGACATGCGCCGCACACCCCTGAGGATGCGAAGTGACACAGACGAAACCGCGAACACGGGGTTTAATTACCATGAGGGGTGAGCTTTTCGGGCGAAGGCTGAGAGGCAAGGCCGGAAATTTTATCCTTCGGGGAGGTTCCCCAGAAATCTCACGGCATCTTTCGAATCGTCACTGAGTCGCATCACGAGTTCAAAGCCGCTGATCGACGGATTAGTGGTATCTGATATTTTGAACCAACGTCGTCGGGGGGATGAAGGGACGGCAGTTGTCGGGATTGGTGTTGCCACGTTCGATTTAGGTCCCCCGGGGAAATGAGCCAGAAATTCTATTTCGTAGTCCGCTGAGTTTTCCACCTTTCCATCCAAGATGAGAACGCCTTGCCGTAACTCCGGATCCCAGAGGACTTCGAAATTTACCTGCAGGTGCCAACTTGAAGATACGGCCGAAAGCGGAATGACGAGAAGCCGCGATAAATCGCGATAGTCATATCCACCGGCCGATTTAAGGACCCGTTCCATTTCCAGTTCTTGCGATAGAAGTTGTTCGGTTATTCGAGTGAGGCGCAGCTCCGATTCAGCCAACGCTAAGCGGGAATTGAGTTGTAAAACATACCCGCTACCCATGCCAAGGGCAGCGAAGGCGGTAACGGTGAGAAGGAAGATTTTCGGGGTCGAATAACCCTGAATGGCTCTCCTCGGCTGCGAAGAAAGAGAGGAGGGCGACAGGTCGTTTGCTTGGTTCGGCATCCGCTTGATTAATTTAAAGGATCCAAAGACCGATAATTCCCAACAGGATAAGTATCGCGATCGTGTTGAGGGCCTTGCGCTCTCCCCGGGTTAGATTGAATAGCATGGTCTAGATTCCGAATGGCTGAAGATGCTCAAATAGATTCGTAAACAATGGGTCATCGTCGATCTCTGCCCAAGGGCGATTGGCGGATAATCTGACAAAAAGTTGCTCGCCATCACTGCGAGCACCATACCGAAGCACTGATGAGATCATTTCGATCGGTCGTCTCGGGTCTAAATCGCGCAAGACGTCTCGATCGTAGGTGTGCCAATACCAAACGTGGCGAGGTGATTCGTTGTAAGTAAAAACACGATACTCAGCCGGAGTTGTTCGTCGGCCTGAAAGCGGGAGTTCAATGGAGTCAGTGCTTTTCGGGACGGCGACCCAGCCAGCTCCCGGCCAGCAAGCATCTGGAGTGTGTGATGCCACGTTGCTCACGGAAGTCTGTCCCGGTCGCCAGTAAGCCAGATAGATGGTCACGTGAAGAGGGTCCCCATCTTTTGTCGTTTTAGAGTAAGAACGCTGAGCTAAATCCTCAGTTTCTAGAATATTTGAAAATCGATAAAGATCCTGAGGAGATGACGTCGTCCATCCTTCGATTTGAGCCGGGAGCCAACTGGCGATTTCAGGCGGGACTACATCGGCGCGCGGCGCAGGGCGGGTAATCGCCATAAGCGAAACTATCCAAACCAGAGCGACCGCGCATCCAGAGCTCAACATCAACGCCAAACGAGAAGGCGTATTCGAATCCGTCTGTGGGCGTGACTGAGGGGCAGCGATTTTGGGTTGAGGGGGAGTCGATTCGAACCGTTCAAGCACGATCGCCAGAGAAGCGAGCAGAAGAGCGGTCACGACTAAAATTGCATAACCCGTCACATCGTGCCACGCCCCTTCAATATCCACTCCGGAATTAGCCAGTAGGGTGAGTGAAAGAGAGCGAATGAAATTCATTATCAGCGCCAGAAAAGGGGCGAAAAGAATGAGGGTAATTCGGCTCGCAATTGACCGAACAAACGCCGCCGAAAAGAAGAATCCCGAGTAGATACACGAGAGTAGACTTCGAACCCCGCTGCAGGCTTCTTCGACGCCGACCGAGGCGTGGGCCAAATTAATTATGTTACCGTTTTGGACGGCAGGTATTCCAAATAAGTGGAGTGCTCGGAGGACGTTATCGGTGACGCGAAACTGCAGGCCCAACGTGAGTTGTTGGTAGGTGCCAGGAGGCAAGGGGAGGCTGAAAAACCAAAGTGAAATCGCAACGCCCACGATCCAATTGAATGGGATGACCCGAACCGTCGAAGAAGCGCAGTAGATCCAGGCCGAAACCAGCAAGCCGGCTACGCTGCTCCCAATTAAGAACTTCACCACGGGATGCTGCCATTCAGTGGCAACGGCATAAAGCGACCCGAGAAAGAAGAGGAGCATACTCCCGACGAGGACGAACAAAAGTATGGTTGAAATAAGACGAGGCCGATCTGGCAAAAAATTCCGCGGCCCTCGTTTCAAACTTTCGCGAATTAGCAGCCAGAAGAGGATAGGAGTGAATAGGCCATGCGACAAGTCAGGGTCGTGAATCCAAGCGGGGAAAATATAGCTGATCCATGCGCCCAAGATCAGAACGACGAGGGCGATTGCGACCAGTCCCGTCGTCTTAAATCTGAGTCGAGCTGCTGCCCACCTTGAAGATAGTGCAGACCCACTCATTGCCCAAGATCCTCAAACCAATCCAACGCAGCGTAGATCATATCAAATGACAGGGGCTGGATCGCGGGGAGCACATTCTGAATGCGATATCGGGAGGGTTCCTTCGCCGCCGTGGAGATGGCCAGAAGCGCGACAGGTGGGGTGCCCGTTAATTTCTGAATGGATTTTATGATCTCGGTCTGCATCGCTTGATCCTGGTGCGCAACTGCGATAAGGTAAAAGGCCGTCAAAGATTGAATCCGTTCTTTTTCATCAAACACATCAAGGGGGTTCACCGCTTGCTTCACGAGGGCGTAAAGCCGAGCGTTGGGGTGTTCTAGCAGGTGTGAAGCCAGGATCTCAATTTGCGATAAACTAGGAACTAAGCGCACAAGGCTCCCCATCAGATCGTTGTATCGATTATCGAATCCACCACCGGCGTAGGCGGCGAGTTGGAGTCGAATCCTGTCTCGGTTAGAAAATCGATCGGACGAATCGTTGAGCAAGAGTAGTCCACGATTTTGGTAACCGAGTTGAATGAGTCGCTGGATTCGATAGTGCAGAACGAAATCTGGCTCGGATACGTCCGGGGGCCCCGATAAGATTTTTTCGGCTTTGAGAGGAGTGCCGGATCGGACGAGCTGCTCCATCGCAACAATTTGTGGCACACCATCGGGCAGTGGATTGCTCGTGGTTTCGAGTTCTTCCAGCAACTCGTTGTTCTTAGTGCGAATATTGGCGAACAGGAACGATTGTAGCCAAGCCGCGGTTGATTCTTGATCGAACGACAATGCATCAGCTGCGAGTCGCTCTAATTTACGGAAGTCGCCTCGTGCAAGTAAGCCCGTGACCCATGCTCTTGAGGTTGCGACCCGTTGGTCTTGATGTTTAATTAACAGGTCTTCGTAAATCTGGTCAGAGTGCTGAGGGCGACTGGAGGACCAGAATTGGGCCAATAGCCTACCTATGTCATAATTATCCGGAGCGTATTCATAGGCTAACGATAGCGCCATTACGGCAGTAGACCCGTCCCCTCGAGCAAATGCAGTTTCTGCCTTGCGCGTGAAAAATTGCGATCGCGCTTCGTTAATTTTTTCCCAAGCCGGAGGCCAGGCGATGGTTGAGAAAGAAACGGGATAACCAATGTAGCGCATGACGCCGAAGATAGATCCGGCCCCTAGCAGGTAGCTCAGGAAAATGGTGCCGCCGTAAATAACCAGAAACCGTCCCCAGAACGGACGAACTTGCGCCGTATCTACGCTGCACTTGAACGCTCCTTCTTTGTTGGCCTTGAGTAGAGGGCAAACATGCCGAAATCTGGCAGGCTTCTCAAAAAGCAGCGCCGGTTCGCAGCCAGTTTCACCCGCTAATCCGGAATCTGAGCGGGATTGACATGGGCATACTGACTTATTTCGCCGGGCACTAAAAATCGTCTTGCGGGCGTTCCAGAAAAACAGTCCCCAAGCGATTCGAATTAGATCGGTAGTCCAGCCCATCAAAGTAGGACCATCAATGAACACCGTTGGGGTGCGGGCAATCCGTAAGCGTGGCTTAGCCTCGGGTTTAAATTCTATCCGAAACCCTAGATTATTCTAAAAATATGAGTAAGCTTCGGCCAACTCCCCAACCATTATGATACCTCTTATATCTTTTGTTACCACTTTTTCCTTTGTGATCGCGATCTCTGCAGTTCAGCTCAGCGCCGCGGCAGCCAAGGTCGGTAGTCCTGCTCCCTATTTCACGCTCACGGACATCGAGGGGAAAACGCACCATCTCGGAGAATATGAAGGAAAGACCGTCGTATTAGAGTGGGTTAATCCTGAGTGCCCGTTTGTGGTGAAACACTACCGATCAGGCAATATGCAGGGGCTGCAGCATGCGGCGAAAAAGGATGGCACGGTCTGGTTGACGATCAATTCAGGTCGGACCGGAGCCCAAGGAGATTTCGACCCCGAAAAGGCCCAAAACTGGGCGGAACGAGTCAACGCAGGATTCACGAGCTATTTGCGTGACAGCAGTGGTAAAGTGGGACGGGCTTACGGAGCTAAAACGACCCCACACATGTTCGTGATTAATCCAGAAGGGATTCTCATCTACGACGGTGCGATCGATAGTATTGCTTCAACTCAAGATCGAGACATCCAGCGGGCTGAAAATTACGTCGAGAAAGCACTCGCGGCGGTGAAGTCAGGGACGATGCCGGAGAAATCTACGAGCCGACCCTATGGGTGTAGTGTGAAATATTGAGCTAGATATACGGGGTTGCGAGGCGGATCCTCACTGATGATTGAAAGGGCTCTAGACTGTGATCTCGAACAAGTCTTGGCCGAAATGACCGTCCGCGACGTGATTAACCGGTCCGGTCATGCAGATAGCATAATCTCGGCTAATTTCAATTTGGATAGTGCCCCCCGGCATGTGGACCGTGACCGACTGATCAACTCGCCCGAGACGGTGGGCAACGGCCGCCGCAGCACTGGAGCTACTCCCCGAAGCTAACGTATAACCCGCCCCGCGCTCCCAGATCTCGATTTGAATATTTTTGCGGTCGAGTACTTTGAGAAACTGGACGTTGGTTTTGCGGGGGAAATTGGAGTGGGCTTCGCAAGCGGGACCAAACTCCCGGGCAATTTGCGCTGAGATAGAATCTAGCAGGATTACACAATGGGGGTTACCGATGGTTGCGGCGCAAAAGGTGAAAGCTCGACTGCCGAGTTCGATCGACTCGTTGATGACCTCTCGAACGGGGCCTACAACGGGGATCTGATCGCTGCTGAAACTCACTTGCCCCATATTTACGCTGATGAGGCGGTCCTCTTTTCCCAGGTTTACACTTACCGGACCTCCCAGTGTTTCGATGGTGAATTTCGGCGTTTTAGTCGCGCCGATATCTGACAAGTAACGAGAGAAAATTCTCAAACCGTTACCCGACTTTTCAGCCTCCGACCCATCCGGATTATAGATACGTAATCCAAAGTCACAGACCTTGGAGGGCGTTGGGCCCCAAAGAATACCGTCGGATCCAACGCCGAAATTTCGATGGCAAATTAGGCGAACCTGACTCACCGAAGGGGATTCCCAGTCCGGAAAATTATGAGGATCCAGCACGATGTAATCGTTTCCTAACGCATGATATTTAGAGAACTTCATTTTAAAGAATCGCCCGGATGGGCCGGAGGCATGCCTTCGTCGACTCGGTCCTTAAGCGGAGGCGGGGACGTGGCCAAACAGGCCTTTTGATTTGATCGCTGCAGTGACGGATTCCGGAACCATAGCCTCCCATGAGGCATCGCCAGATTGAATCTTTTTCAATACATCGCGGGAGATAATATCGAGGATGTCGGGGTTGAACCCTACGATGCAGTCGATGTAGTGATTCTCCATTACGTGAGCATACAAATTGCGTAGGTTCGGGCTCACTTGAAGGTTTCGTGCCGTCACCAAAACATCGGCTGAAAATGCGTGCGTGGTGATGGTGGCGGGGGCTCCGTCTGCAGGCTTTTCGGCATTAACGTAGGTGTCGTAAGCGGACCGACGCATCGGGTAGACATACAACCGCACCGCGTTGCGAAACAGCCGCCCAAATGACTCGAGAATCCCACCAGGAAGGCTCTCGTAGTATTTCTCGTTAAAGACCTCCAAGAGATTATTAACTCCCATCGAAACGCCTATCATCTCGTCGGTGTAACGACGGAAATAGGTGGTAAGTCGGTAATACTCTTGGTAGTTAGAAATTAGAACGGTCAGCCCAATCGAACTCAGGAGATCGACTCTGGAGAGGAAGTCTTCGGCGTCTATATCGCCTGAAGCTAAAAGGTTGTTCATGGTTATTTCCATGAGAACAACGAGATCTTTCCCCTGCATGGCGGGTTCCTGCATGAACTGAGCGCACGCGCAGTTGAGCATGTCGATATTGACGCGAGTCACGGGACGGAAGCTACCGCGCTCGACGAGAATTGCTTTTCGACTGAGCACTTCTGATGGCTGAAGCACCTCTTGGTCACCGCCAAACATGACCGCGTTGGTGAGGCCGTATTGCACCAGCAGGAGCGACATGAGTCGATTATCGACATCGGCGAACGCAGGTCCGCTAAACTTGAGCATATCAATCTCGATCCGGTCGTGACTCACGTTATCAGCCAGAGAGGCGATGAGTTGATCTGGCGACTCAAGGTAGAAAAACGCCCCATAAATGAGGTTTACCCCCACGATCCCGATCGCTTGCTGTTGCAACACGTTGTCTTTGTCCCACATTCGCACATGGATGATAATCTCGGACGCCTTAGCTCCGGGGTGAGCCTGGAATCTGATCCCCATCCATCCATGGCATTCATTGTTACCTTTGAAACTCTTGGCGGCAACAGTGTCGGCAAATACAAAGAAATTTGTGCGATCACCCCGCTCTTCTGAAAGCCGCTCATCGAGCAGGGTGTATTCGTGGTCGAGCATAGTGCTGAGACGCTCGGTCGAAACGTAACGAGGGGCTTTACCGTAGATCGCGTCACTAAACTTCATATCGTAGGCCGACATTGACTTAGCGACTGTCCCGGCCGCGCCTCCCGCTTGGAAAAACATTCGGGCGACTTCTTGGCCTGCTCCAATCTCCGCAAACGTGCCGTATTTACTGTCATCGAGATTGATTAACAGTGCTTTGCGGTTAGTCGTGAGAAGGGTGGGCGCAGAGCTCATTGCGAAACAAAGTGAGCAGTGTGCGGCGAAGCGCAATCTTCCCGTATTTTGACCGCTGCTAAATAGATTTTACCGGTCAGCCTATTGGTCTGGCCGAGGGAGACGATCGGAGTTCTAATTTTAAATGAAATCATTTTTTTCATCATTTTTGGGAAGTTTTACTGCGCTGATTCTCTTTGTTTTTGGCGGAGGGCTCTTGTTGTTTTTGGGCGTGTTGATGGCCGCCTCGTTTGGTGAGCAACCTCAAGCGACGGTAAAGTCCGGCTCTTACTTGGTTTTCGATCTTTCCACGAACATAACTGATGCTCCCGCGCAGATAGAGACAGGCGCGTTAATAGCCGCTTTTACGGGAGGGGATGTCCCGAGCCAATTACAAACCCGTCTCGTTACCCGGGCACTCCATGAAGCGGCGGCGGATGACCGCATCGAGGGAATGTTGATCAAAGGGAGTTTTGCTCCTCAGGGTTACGGCACGTCGTTTGCTGCGCTACAAGAAGTGCGCCGGGCGTTGGAAGTCTTCAAAAAATCGGGCAAACCGATTCGCGCCTACCTGCAGTATGCCGATACTCGAGACTTCTATATCGCCAGTGTCGCTGACGATCTCGCGCTCGACCCCAACGGAATGGTTTTTATGCCGGGCCTCGCGTCAGAGGGCATATTTTTCAAGGGCCTGTTCGACAAGTTTGGAATCGGCGTTCAGGCGGTTAAAGTGGGGGAGTTCAAATCGGCGGTCGAGCCCTACACTCGGACAGATTTCAGTCCTGAAAATCGGGTGCAACTGGAATCACTTCTCGGCGAGCTGTGGGACGAAATGCGAGATACCGTGGCAGAAGCCAGACAGATGAATGGCCAAGCATTTCAAGCATTGATCGATAGTGGCAAAAGCTACATCGCGGAAGACTTGGTGACGGCAAATTTGGTCGATCGCTTGGTGTATACGGATGAGGTTTTGCAGGATTTGAAGGAAAAGACCGGCGTGAGTGATCCGAAAACTCCGTTTAAACAAGTTAATCTTCCCGCCTATATTTCGCAGATCCCCAAAGTCTCTGCGGCACCAGAAGAAACTCCCCAGGAGCTGGGAGCGGCAAAGGGACGGGTGGCGGTAGTCTACGCCGAAGGCGTAATTGTCGATGGATCCGGCACGCCGACTAGCGTAGGAGGAGAGAAATTTGCCCGTGAAATCAGGAGATTACGACAAGACCCGGCCGTGAAAGCGATCGTGGTGCGGGTGAACAGTCCGGGCGGGTCGGCGACAGCCTCTGAACATATCCTCCGGGAGCTAAGATTAGCGAAGGAGACAATACCGGTGGTGATTTCCATGGGAGGTTATGCCGCCTCTGGAGGCTATTGGATTTCCACCCATGCTTCCCGTATTTTCGCCGAACCCTTAACGATCACCGGCTCCATTGGGGTCTACGGTTATGCATTTAATATCGCAGAATTAAGTAATGATTTCGGTATTACATGGGATCGCGTTAAAACCGGAAAATACGCCGACACGCTTTCGATTTCTCGGCCCAAAACCGAAGACGAGATCGCGCTGATGGAGCGAATGACCAACAAGATCTATGAGGATTTCATTGAACGAACGGCCGAGGGAAGAGCCATGCAACCGGCCGCTGTCAGAACTATCGCTGGAGGAAGAGTGTGGACAGGATCCCAAGCACTCGAATTGGGGCTCGTCGATGAGTTAGGGGGACTTGCAGACGCCATCGCCTACGCCGCCCAATCAGCTGAGTTGGCCAAGGGGTTTCGGGTGAGCGAATTTCCCGCCAAAAAAGAACTAGCCGAAGTGATTGCCGAGGTATTGGAGCAATTTCAGCCGTCGGCGACCAAGGCAGGCTGGTTGAACAAAGTGTCCCAAGAGGCGAGTAAAGTGGTGAGTGAGCTGGAGCAGTTTAATGACCCTCGCGGGGTGTATGCCCGGATGCCGTTTGATCTTTTGATTAAATAACTCGTATCGATGCGGTTGCTGTAATCCCTTCGCTGATGTCTTCTCACAAGCTTTCTACTGACGTTGCCGCAACCGTTATCCCTGCTGGAACCGATGTAATTCTACCGGCCGGGTTAGAAGTCCATATTGTGCAGACCTTAGGTGGAAACGTAACCGTGCGAACCGAACAAGGTCTCTGTCGGATTGCGGAGTGCGATGTCACCGCCATCGATGGCTTCACCCCCGACCGAGAAGATACGGATCATGGCATCTCAGAGTTCAGTGAATCCGCAGTTTGGGATACGCTTAAAACCTGTTTTGATCCGGAGATTCCTCTAAATATCGTCGATCTAGGACTGGTGTATGACATGATTGTCGAGGACCACGGCGAGAGTGGTCGGACCGTGCAGGTTAAGATGACGCTGACCGCTCCGGGATGCGGCATGGGGCCCACTATCGCAGAGGACGCCCGATCAAAAATCGCCGCGTTACCTTCGGTTGCAGAAGCTAAGGTTCACATCGTATGGGATCCGACGTGGACACCTCACATGATTTCCGAAGAGGGCCGTAAAGTCTTGGGTCTCTAATCGAGTTCTCTGGCCGGAAAGACGACTAGCAGTCACGAGCGTCCTACCCGCAGGTAGGGGTTTCACAATTGGGTCTCGCAATCACTCCGGGATAAGGTTCGTCCGCAAACTCATGATCTGGGGTCTCTAAAAGGTGCCGACGGCATACGTCGAACAGTTCAGCTTTAGATTTTGTGCGCCGCATGTCGTAAAGGAACGCTCCCTGTGGATCGACGCTCTGACCGACGAAGTTAAGAAACTTCTTCATCCGGTTCACGTGAGCCAGCTCCGGCACCTGTGATGCGGCGGTCGCTAAAAAAAGCGTATCAATGTAATCGTAGACCTGCGAAAAAGTGATGCGAGCTGGCTCCGTTCCAGCAAAAATGCTGCGGCACTGGGTAAAGATCCAAGGATTACGAATCGCGTGTCGTCCGATCATAACACCGGCGGCCCCCGTCTGTGAAATAATCCGTTGGGCCGCTTTTGCCGAGGTCACATTTCCATTGGCCAGAACCGGGCAAGGGACACGGTTGACGGCGTGCGCGATGAGGTCGTAGTGCACTTCGCTGCGGTAGCCTTCCTTGACGGTGCGTCCATGGACAGTCAGGAGATCGACGTTGTTCTCCGCCACCGCGTCTAAAATTTCGTCGAATGATGACACGTCATCGAAACCAATTCGCATTTTTACGGTGAATAATCCGGAACAAATGCTGCGGAGCTTAGTGAGTATTTTTCGAATTTTCTCAGGATCGCGAAGCAGCCCCCCGCCGACATTTTTTTTGTAAACTTTTGGGGCGGGGCAGCCGAGGTTGAGATCGATTCCAGCGACAGGATGGAGTGACAATTCCGCCACCGTCCGTTCGAGATGAGGAATTGATTCTCCGATCAGTTGAGCAAAAATCGGTCTCTCGGTTTTGTTGGCGGTAATCGAGTGAAGGATGTGTTTTTCTAGTCGAGAGGTGTCGTGAACTCTAAAGAACTCGGTCACAAAATAATCGGGCGAGCCATATCCCGCGACGACATGCATGAACGCATGGGTCGTGACATCTTGCATCGGCGCCAACGCCGTGAGTGGTTGGCCGGCGACGACTCCGGTAGGTATTCGCCGGCTAGCCGCCATTCCGGCCAGATCAATCGTCGTCATTTGAGGGGTCTTCTTGAGCACGTTGCCGAAGTACTCTTTCAAGAATATCAGTCATGTCTTCGACAGAATCAAGAACATCGCGGGTCACGAAAATGGGGCGATCAGACTGCAAGGCCAGAATGGTGGAATCACTGGGCCGTGCATCCAGCTCCACAATTTTTGTTCCCAATTCGTTCTTCATCCGGAGTAAAATACGGGCGTAGAAGGTGCCTTCATTAACGGCGTTAATAATCACGTGCTCGAGTTCGACGCCGAACCCGAGAAAAACTTGGCTGATCAGGTCATGAGTCAACGGACGGTCTTTTTTGACCCCATCTAAAGTCATTTGAATGACATTACCGACGGCGTGATCCACGTAGATCACGAATGTCTTTTCATCTGTCCCGAGAAAAACCGCACAGCCGTTGGCCGTCGGCATCACCCCACGAATCGATACTTTGATAACATCGGCATTCATACAGAAGCAAAGGAACCGATGAGTGGCCCCGGTGCAAGCCGCTCAATCCTGATATTCAAACCCCCAAAGACTAATGCCGGATTTACGCGCCGCCAAAATAACATGTTCTTTGTCGATGATGATGACTCGCCCACTTTCCAAGGCCGCGGCTTTGATGTTGGCTTTCACCATCGATTCGAGGGTGCCAAGGCCAAAGCAAGGGACGTCAAATCGATAGTCTTGAGCACGTTTTACAGTTTTAACGAACAGGGAAGCGTCCGTTTTGAATTCACCAGCGCGAGCGATCATCGCATCCGTTCCTTCAAAAGCTTCCACTGCTAAAACCGTGCCCTTACGGACGACGCATCCCTGGCCGATGTCCAGACGGGCGCATTCTTTGGCAATTTGAATACCATGCGCAACGTAGTCCTCCGCGATGGGGAATTTTGCACCGGTGATGGAACCGATCGATGCGAGTTGCTCATCCAAAAAGCAGCGGGCATCGAGCAGCGCTACACCCAGTTTTTCTATTTCCTGAGCGATAGCCCCAAAAATAGTTTCGGCATTACGGCGCTTGAGGGAGAACAGTATTTGAGCCGCTTTCAGGTCCGGATGCAGCCCATTAAATAGTCGTCGCGGAGTGATTTGGCCGGCCATGATCGCGTAGCCCGCATCAAACCGTTTTAGGGCTTTAAGCATTTGTCCGAGTTGACCGACCTTAATCGTAACCCGGTCTTTCTCCGGGACGGAATTAACTAATTCTTCCGACGTTTCATTTTCGAACGCTACAAGTCTCAATGCCAGTCCTGTTCGTCGAATAGCCTCCGCCATGAGTAACGGATACCGGGTTTGACCCGCTATGAGCGCGATTGGTTTCTTAGGGTCGAAGTTGGCCGGAAGAAAAGCGGAGAACATCAGGGGGGGGGAGCGGGATTTCAGAAAAAGAAAAGTCGCTCGCGTTGAGGCGAGCGACCTTTTAAAACGGATTCTTAAACGACTTAGGACTCCGCGCCATAATACTTCTTGTAGCTACGGTAGTAGCGATAATTTGAGTAATATTCGATCCGGCGAGGGGAGAGGCCGTTTAAGACGATACCCAATATCTCTCGCTTCGCATTTTGAAGAGCCATCACATACTGGCGGATGTGTTTACGGTAAGCGCGATTGAAGCGGCAGACATAAATCACTTCGTCAATTTGTTCGGCGATAAGGAGGGCATCGGTCACCGCGCCCAAAGGCGGAGAATCAACGACAATAAGCTCATACTCTTTTTGCAGGCGCTCAAGAAGCTGTGAAAAGGCGGAGGACTCCAGTAATTCAGTTGGCACCCGTGAGCGACCACCGGAACGGAGAAGGGAAAGGTTCTCCCCGACAGGCACAATGCCAAGATCAAGGTTGGTGGACATTTGCCCTTCGACAAGGCCACCCGCTTCAAACCATGAAATGAGCCCCTTGTCATTTTCTTGCTTGAAATTCCGATGAAGCATTGGGCGGCGGAGGTCGCAATCGACCAAGAGTGTCTTGCGGCCATGCCGTGCAAATCCACCGCCTAGGTTACAGGAAATTAATGTTTTCCCTTCACCTGGAATCGTCGAGGTGACCAGAACGGACTTCGGGAAATCTAGTTTCGAGTGGATTTTAGCTGCGCTGTAGATACTCAGGAATGATTCGGTTCCCGGCACCTGTCGGTTTTCGAGAACTAGAGAATACTTCTCTTCATCTTTAAGGGAGGATAAGTCGGGAACGATGCCTAAGAGGTTCACTCCGATGAAATGCTCAACGTCCCAAGCGCTTTTAATGCGATCATCGACGAAGCTCAATCCTACGGCGATACCGATAAAGACGAGGAAGAAGATCATGACCGAGGATTTGATAATTGCCGGGATGTTGGGCGTAAAGGGGGCACCAGGAATACCGGCTCGATCTAGGGGCCGAACCGGAACATTTTCCGTGCGTTTTTCGAGATCAACTTCGGCTACTCTTTGGGTGATCTGGACATAATTATTTTGAGCTATCGACGCTTGGTTGAGCAGGCTCTTGTAATCGGTCCCCAGATCCCGGAGGCGTCGTTGATCTACTTCCGCAAGGTTATACTCTTGTTGAAGAGTCTGCTCAGAAGATCGCGACTTTTCAAAAGTCGTTCGAAGGTCAGCGACCGAGAGTTCAATCGAACGATTTAATTGCTCTTCGGTTATCGCGATTTCATTCGCGACGTCAATCATGCGGGGGTGGCGCTCGAGGTAACGCTCAGCGAGAATAGACTGATTTTTCCTGAGTTCATCCATCTGGTTGCGCAGAATCGAGACTGAGCCGTGTCCGGAAATATAAGAGATTTCAAAAAGATCCCGCCCTTGGGTTGCGAAAGTATCAACCTGTCGGAGTAAGCCTTCCACTTGTAAGCGTTGGAGGCGGGCACTGGTGAGGGCTTGGTCCGCGGCAATCAAGCGATTGCTCACTAAATTAGTGCTGCTATCGAGGGAGACGAGGTTGTGCTTTTTCTGATACTCTTGGAGTTTTCGATCAGCTGCTTCGGCATCAAGCCGGAGTTGTTCGGCCCGCTCGGTAAGAAATTTGGCGGCTTCGCTCGTGACGTCGAATTTCCGTTCCAGGACATAATTCATGAATTGATCCAAGAATCGATTGGCGAGGAGGGCGGCCGCCTCACCATCGCGATGGTTTACGGATAATCTGATGATATAACTGTCTCTGACGTCCCCGACATTAAGTGCCCCCAACACGCTCCCAACGGAAGGGGGCTCTTGACCAGGTTGAAGGTCGGCTAAAAACGGACGTTGAAGGATACGAACCTCACTCGGTGAAAGAGATTGGATTACCCGGCTTTTAAGTTCACCACTCGCAATAACCTGAAGATAGGTATTCAGATCGGCGGCTCGGTTGATTCCCTGATTAACGATCGTCGGCCCGTTCATCATGTTCGCTGGCTTTTCAAACTGCATCGTGGTGTGAGCCTGATACAATGGAATCTCGCTGGAACGATAGTATCCCAGGCCGATGGACACCAACAAAGCCAACGGCAATGCGATCCAGAAACGTTCACGCAAGATTATGACGTAGTCACGAATTGTGCGGCGTTCGCTTGTTTCTTCATCCCGCAGACCGGTTGGCTTTACGGGAGGGTGGGATTGGGCAATGTTCGACATATGGCGGTCAGAATAATGAGAGCGGAACGAAGACGATATCGCCGGGGAGAAGGAGCATGGAAGATTTTACATCGCTCCTACTTTTTTTGCCAGTGAGGGCACTTTGGACATCAACGACCGTGATTTCGGTCGTGCCATCGGAAAGCGTTCTGGTGATTTTGACCTCAGTTCCTTTGGCCAAGCTCGTAAATCCACCGGCTTTCGTAATCGTATCTAAAACGGACATGCCCGATTCGATCGGGAGTGGAATACGACCAGGGGCGACCACCTCTCCTTGAACAATTACTTCGCGCGCAGCGTATTCTTCGACCGTAATGGTCACCTGCGGATCACGCAGAAATCGTTTATCTTGGTAGGCGAGCTCAATTGTATTCTGCGCCTGTTCTACGGTCATACTTACCACGGAAACTGGGCCGACAAGAGGCAGATTGACCCTCCCTTTGGAATCAACCCGTGAAATGGTAGAAAGGTCGTTTTCTTGGAATATGGAAACTCTAAGACGGTCAGTCAGTGCGATGATGTAAGTTATGGCTCTACTGTCGGGACCCAAAGTTAAATCTTTGGGGGCTGGTTGGGCCTGAGCAAGCTGGGTGAAGCTCACCAACAACGAAAGAATGCCAAATATTTGGATAGAGTGGGGGAGCGATTTTCTCATGATGTCATGAATTTAAGTTTAGAAGCGGGTGCTTGCATCAAAGGTGAGTGACTCACGTTTGAAATCTGCGAAAGGGAGAGTGGACCAGTTTTGATAGAAGGTGTAGTTCAGACCGACGCGAAGACGTTCCGAAAAAGTGTAACGAATCATACCGTAGTAGGAAAAGTAGAGATCTTCTCTCCCGCCCCCGATCGCCCCGAGGAATTTATTTAGTCCACCGCTGACTCCGGCACCAAAATTAAGTTTAGCGGTGCGAGCGTATTGCCCATCGAGTGAAAGCGAGGTCGTATCGGTCGTGATACTGGTTGAAGTGGTGCTGAAGTCTTTGGATCCAGTGAGGCGGAGGTTCATTTTTCTGGTCACATTCCAGGTGACAGAGGCTAATGCGTTGTAACCGTTAAATGTCTCAGCGCTGCTCTCTGAGCCGCTTCTTACCTGGTAGCCGAATCTAACGGTGCCGTTTAATTTCGGGAGTATTCGTCCTGAAACGCCAAGGGAAAGCGAATGATCGGTAAAAGTCGTGAGCGCTGAGGTTTCACTGATTCGGAGACGATAGCCACCGAAAAGATCACGCTCAGGGGTGTAAACATAAAACCAATCTGCTGAGAGAGTTGAAGTCGTTAGATCAATCAAAGCCGTGTTATCTACATAGTCTTTTGTATTCCATCCGAGACTGCCGGTCAGGTGATGGCGCTCTGATACGGGATAACGAGCATTTAACTCGGTGCCATAGTTCCATGAATCTGTTCTGACGTTCGCCGCGGGATCGGCGCGGCTCGATCGCATACCGTGAAACGATACCGTTCCAGTGGTGCGGCCAGTATCTTTGGTGAGTTCCACTCGGGCGTCAGGGTTCGAGTAATTTTCAGACGAGTTCGCGGTAAACCAACCGCGAGTGAATCCCACGTCGGCATTTACGCCGATCAGTCCAGCCTGTCGCCGGTACTCCATCCCGTATTTGCCCGTGATCACTGTATCCGAAGGTGAGTCAGCAGAGGTGTAGATATTTGAATCCAAGGCAACTGCTACGCTGCCCGTGACATGAATTTGGTCCTTCCCCTGATTCCAACGCATAATCGCTTCCGCATTGTTCGCCCCCCAAGAGAGCGCACAAGTTGCAGTCGCAAACAGCCGAAAGGGAAAAGAGCAGTGCATATCAAGTAATCTCAAACCAACGACTTTAGCCGGTCGGTTTAATTCTGGCCGGGCTCACTTCTACGATTTCTTGAGGCAATTCTACGGGGGTCACTTCGACCACGACAATAGCATCGACCGTTTCTCCATCTGCCTGATCAAAAATAGTGGCCCAACCTTCACCAGTGCCTGCGTCACCGGCGGACAAATCTTCCTCCTCTTCCGTAGTGTCTGTCGGGACCTCACCCTCGGCAGCGCCCTCTTCAGTCAGTTCCTTTTTTGCGGCAACGTCAAAGTAGACCGTCTTGCGTGCATTACAGGCGAGGGTAACTTTGTCTTGGATCTCGGCCATTTCGTTATCAGGAATTGCCTGTATTTCGATGGTAGGTGCTCGACCGGGGAGGCGGCGGATGATTGCCTGTTGACCGCCTTTGATGGTCTCTCCGCCACCGTCGGCACCTTCATTACCTTGAACGGTTGTTTCACCCTCGACCATTGAAACTTTGGTTTCAAAACCGTCCGTTTCTATCACGACTTTCTTGCCGCGAATATTCATCGAGCCTTGGGGCGTCTGGTAAACCATCGAGCTTCCTGCCACTAGTTTCGGCACACAGAGTCCGACCGCACCGCGGGGAATAAAACCGGAAGTTTGGGAGATGGATGGTTCAGTTTCCAAATCGGTTCTGTTTGGGCTGAATGGTTGCTGCGCAAAACGCTGCACTTCTACACGGGTGTCGGGGCCAAAGTAGATGCCCGTTCCATTGGAAAACACCATCGCATTGGAAGAATTTGCCATGGTCTGAATGGTCGTCCCTTGAGCGTTGTGGACGGACCGTTTACTGAGTTCTTCAATGCGTTCGCCAGTATCGATTTCGGCTATACCCTCCATGTCTGCCACGTAGAGTTTGCTCGTGGGGGTTTTATTTGCGGCCAGCGCGGGGACGCACAACAAATTCACCCCAAATAGGGTCGTCCCTGCAATTCGGCTAAAATGCTGTAAAAATTTCATAATGGAATAGTCGCATCGTGAAGCGTCCAAGCGCAACAACTCAAAGGCTGGTAGAATTACTCATCCGCACAATGCGTAACCGCCCACATCGGCTAAGTGAAACACCCTAAGTGACAATCCCCAACTTCAAGCTACCACTAGGTTCAAAATACGATTTTTAACGTAAATGATCCGCCGGACCTCTTTACCATCGAGGCAGGCTTGAATATTTCCGTTTTGTCTCGCGATCTCGACCGCCTTTTTTTCATCGGCGTTATTTGGTAACTCTATCTCAGCACGTCTTTTCCCGTTAATCTGCACCGCCAACTTAATTGAGTCAGACTCGAGTAACTCAGGGTTAAATTGAGGCCATTCCGAATGCTCTACTGCTACTTTTTCGCCTAATTTAGACCAAATTTCTTCCCCGAAATGTGGTGCATAAGGTGTGAGTAACTGCGTAAAGGCCCGGACCGAGGACCGCGCTACCGCAGGAGACTTATGCAAAGCATTGGCAAAAATCATCATCTGGGAAATCGCGGTATTGAAGCGAAGATTTTCGGTATCCTCAGACACCTTTTTAATCGTTTCGTGTAGCACTTTGGTGAGTTCGGCTGGTTCTTTTTTCGCATCGTCGACCACGGTTTTCTTTAAATCACCGTTTTCATCGATCAGCGAACGCCAGACCTTTTGGAGAAAGCGGTGAAGTCCTTCAATACCGCGGGGATTCCATGGTTTCATGGCTTCGAGAGGGCCTAAGAACATCAAATAGAGTCTCAAGGTATCCGCTCCGTGGGAAGCGATAATGGTATCTGGACTCACCGTATTGCCGCGACTCTTAGACATTTTGTCACCATCCTCACCGAGAATAATCCCTTGATGGAAAAGCCGTTGGAATGGTTCGGGATGAGGGAGCACGCCCACGTCGAACAGGACTTTATGCCAGAAACGAGCATAGAGGAGGTGCAATACGGCGTGTTCGGCGCCACCAACGTAGAGATCGGGAGTCCCCCAGTAATTGAGCGCCGCGGGACTCGCGATCGCAGATTCGTTGGTGGGGTCAAGGTAACGAAGGTAATACCAGCAAGAACCGGCCCACTGGGGCATGGTATTAGTCTCCCGGCGGGCTTTTACCCAGCCCGCTTCGTCGGGTTTGGGCGTTGTCGCCGGCAGGGACGCTCCAGAACTTACTTTAAACCATACATTTACCCAATCTGTCGCATTTGCGAGCGGGCTTTCTCCGTTGTCGCTCGGCAAGTAGGACTCGACCTCGGGAAGGTTAAGGGGCAGCGCACTGTCGGGTAACGGCAGCGCGTATTGCTTGATCCCGTTTTCTTCGAACGCAACCGGGGGCGCGGGGAGTTTGATTTCACCTGCTGCCTCGATGGCTTGGTAGTCTTCTTCACTCACCCAGACGATAGGGATTGGTTCTCCCCAATATCTCTGCCGAGAAAAGAGCCAATCTCGGAGCTTGAAATTCACCGTCGGCTTGCCGCGCCCCTTGGCTTCCAAATCGGCGACAATTTGTTGCTTCGCTTTTTGCCATGGCATACCGCTGTACCCGTCGGAGTGAACTAGATTTCCGTCACCGGAGTAGGGGAGAGTCGGATGCCCTTCGCCGTTGCTTGAAAAGTCTGCCGGTTCGATGACTTGGATTATCGGAATTTTATATTTTTGTGCAAATTCGTAGTCACGCTCGTCGTGCGCTGGCACTGCCATGATGGCACCCGTGCCGTAGCCCATCAACACGTAGTCAGCAATCCAGACGGGGATTTTCCGACCATTCACCGGATTCAGGGCGAACGATCCAGAAAACACCCCGCTCTTGTCTTTCGCCAAATCCGTGCGCTCGAGGTCACTCTTGGCCGCTGCTATTTTACAGTAGCGACGGACCTCGTCCTTTTGTTGAAGAGTGGTTAATTTTTCCGCCAAAGGGTGCTCGGGCGCGATAACCATGAAGGTTGCGCCAAACAGGGTGTCTGGTCTGGTCGTGAATACTGCCAGTTCGCCCAGATTCTCGTTTTCCAGCTGAAACTGAATTTCAGCTCCTTCGCTCCGTCCGATCCAGGCTGCCTGCATTCGTTTTGTGGAATCTGGCCAGTCTAGCCCGTCGAGATCCGACAAAAGGCGATCAGCGTAAGCGGTGATCCGCAAAACCCACTGGCGAAGGGCACGCCGTTCGACGGGAAGCCCTCCAACTTCGGATTTGCCGTCGACCACTTCTTCATTGGCGAGCACCGCTTTCAACTCCGGACACCACCAGACGGGGCGTTTGTCGGTGTAGGCCAATCCTCGTTCGAACAGTTTGAGGAAAATCCACTGAGTCCATCGAACGTATTTCGGATCGGTGGTATTAGTTTCGCGTTCCCAATCGTAGGAAAAGCCCAACGCTTTTATCTGCCGTTTAAAGTTAACGATATTCGCAGCGGTGTTGGTGGCCGGGTGAGTGCCAGTTTTTACCGCGTGCTGCTCTGCCGGAAGGCCGAAGGCATCCCAGCCAATGGGGTGAAGCACATTAAATCCGCGAGCCCGTTTGTAGCGGGAGAGGATATCGGTCGCGGTGTAACCTTCCGGATGCCCGATGTGCAGCCCCGCGCCCGAAGGATAGGGGAACATGTCCAAAATGTAGTATTTGGGCTTGGCGGATTTGTTCTCGGCGCGAAACGAGTGGTTTTCTGCCCAGAAGGTTTGCCACCTGGGTTCTATCGAGGAAGGGTTGTAGTCTTTGCTATGCATTGCCATCGGAAGGAATCGGCCACTGTGACTAAATCGGATAATCGGTCAATGACGCGACTACTGCTCATTTTGACTTTGGCATTCTGGTGCCCGCTTGCGACGTGGGCTGAAATGCCCTCAGGGTTCCGGGATCTCATGGATGCGGTAGTGCGGATCGATGTCCGAGAATTTGCCTACGAGGATGGGGCCAAACGATTTCGGAGTGGCGTCGGGTCGGGGGCGATTGTATCGGAGGACGGTTTAGTGCTCACGAATGCCCATGTCGTCGGGCGGCGGGCGGTCGAAATTAATGTCACCCTCGCTAATTTGGAACGCGTGAGCGCAAAATTAGTGGGCTGGGACCACTGGACGGACTTGGCGCTTTTACGGATCGATCAAGAGGAGCTGAAAGAAAAGGGATTTAAGTTCACCGTCGCAAAGTTCGGAGATTCCGAGGCACTCTATCCGGGGCAAACGGTTTTTGCGGTGGGCACGCCCCATGGGCTCACACGAACCGTGACCCGGGGGATTATCTCCAATCCGAGACGTTATTTCGCCGACTCCAGAGGGGTCCGTGGTTACGAAACGGGACAGTTTAATACCTGGCTGCAAACGGATGCAGCGATCAATCCCGGCAACAGTGGCGGACCGCTGGTGACCGAAAATGGCGAGATTGTGGGAATTAACTCCCGGGGCTATCTGGGGGCAGACAATCTTGGTTTCGCTATTCCTGCCGCCACCGCCCGCGAGGTGATGGAGGCATTGGCCAACGAAGGAGAAATATCGCGAAGTTATATCGGCATCGTGCCTGGTGCGTTACAGGATTTGGAGAGTTTTTACGACCTCGAACTAAATAACGGCATGTTGATCAACAGTGTGGATCCAGGCTCGCCGGCGGATGAAGCGGGATTGCGGGGAGGGGATATTCTTTTGGCAATCGACGGGGAACGGGTGGACGGACGTTTCCCGGAACAGCTACCTCCGATTCAGCATAGAGTTGCGACGAGTCCGATTGGCACTTCGTTGGATTTGATGGTGAAACGTGGATCCAGCACGGACAATTATGCCGTCACCACGGAAGCATTGGTGAGTCGGGTGGGCGAGGAGGCCGTTTTTGAATCTTGGGGGTTAAGCGTGCGGGAGGTGTCGCGAGCTTACGCCAGGGAAAACCAGCTTCCCGATGACGAGGGCGTATTGGTGATTGGGGTGCAGCGCGGATTTCCCGCCGCGGTCGCGGGACTGAACAGCGGGGATGTGATCACGAAGATCAACGATGTTCCGGTGAACTCTTTGGCCATCGTCGGGTCTGCGGTGGATGCGTTCGATGCCGATCCGCAAAGCGCGCTGATCGAGGCCCGCCGCCAATTTCGTGTTTCACTTTATATTTTAAAACCATGATCCGTTTTTTTTCTCCGACTCGTTTGCTCATAATTTTCCTTGCCACGGCCGTGGGGGCGGAGGCGGGGACGTCGATCCCGAAATTATTGCAGGAAAGATTGGCGAGCGTCGTCGCGGTCGAGTTTAGTATCGAGCACGAGATGGACCGGACCGTAAACTTCGCTTATGGCATCGTGATCGATGATGAGGGGACCGTTATTCTGGAGAGCGGGGCAATCAGTGATCGAGCCACTCCGGAGCAATTGACTGATTTCAAGATATATCGCCCCGGGGCTCCCGTGACCGAGTATTCCAGTGCTGAATACATCGGGCAGGACGGCTATTCCACGTGGCATTTCATTCGGATCGATGTGGCAGGCAGAATCGGATTGCAGCCGATATCTCGATTCGTGACTGGGGACAGTCCATTGATTCCCGAAATGGCCGAGGAGATCTGGGGCATAGGGTTACGAAAAAAAGATGAAGAGTTTGCGCCTTACTTTTTGAGTTCTCGCGTCAGTTTTCTTCAGAACATGCCGCAATCCACCGGGGTTGCGCTGGGCAGCGTCGCGGGGCGGGGGCTTCCGGTATTCAGCATGGAAGGTGAATTTGTGGGCATGGGGGCGTCCGGGTTTGGGGAAAGCATGATCGTCTACTCTCAGCGCGGTCGTGGGGAGCTATCGGTGTTTATCAATCCCGATGAATGTGCTGCCTTTCGGTTGGCTTCGGAGGTGTTGATTGCGACAGACAGAATTCCTACTAATCAGTATGGTCGCCCCTTGCCGTGGTTTGGGATCGACGGCATTGATCCGGTCGACCCCGAGGTTGCCGAGTTCCTCGGACTCGGTTCAGGCACCGGTTTAGTCGTCTCAGAGATCTTGGCCGAGAGTCCGGCGGAGTCCGGCGGTCTCTTAGCTCGAGACATTATCGTGGCGATCGATGGGGTGCCTCTTCCTCGCATGAAACCAGATCGGGTTGTGACTGCCTATCTGCAGCGGGAGTTACTGCGGAGGCTGCCTGGAACCTCATTTTCACTTACGGTGTTAAGAGGAAAACAGGAACTCGAACTGCCGATCAAACTGGTTGACGCACCAAAGACGCCGGCCGAAGCGAAACGTCATTATTTTGAAGACGTGGGCCTCACGGTGCGAGAAATGGTCTACACAGATGCCGTTGATCGTCGCGCTAATCCTACCGAATTGTCCGGGGTGATCGCTCACTTCGTAAAACCAAGTAGTCCAGTCGGCACCGCGGGTTTGCAGCAGGATGACTGGATCAAAGAAATTGATGGAGGTGTGGTTGCTGAATTTGCGGATGCGATGACCCGCATTGAAGCGGTCGAGGCCAGTGGTCGGCCGGAAGTGGTCTTGTTAATCAGTCGGGGAGGTAAGACCTCGGTGCTGCGGGTCAAGTTGAAGACCTGAAATTACTTATTCACAAAAATGTTTACCGGGATCATTGAAGAGACAGGATCAATTCTTAGCTTCGCTGAGGGTGACAAAATCTGGCGTTTAACTGTATCGTCCGATCTTGCGCTCAAGGACGCGGAGCTCGGCGACAGTATCGCGGTAAATGGCTGTTGCCTCACGATTGTGGAAATTGGTGAGACCAGCCTGAGTTTCGACGTCTTGGCCGAGAGTAAGCGTCTTACCACTTTGGACGAATTGGGACCCGGTGGATGGGTCAACCTAGAAAGAGCGGTGCGGTTAGACGGAAAAATGGGCGGACACTTTGTGACCGGTCATATCGATGGTATGGGCACTATTTTAGAACTTGAATCCCAAAGTGGAGACACCTTCATCCGGGTCAGCACGCCGGAGGGAATGGGGCGCTACATCGTGCCGAAAGGCAGCATCGCGATTGATGGTATCTCGCTGACTGTCGCCGAAGTGAGGGGCGATACTTTTGGGGTTTGGATCATCCCCCATACGCTCAAGCAGACGAACCTTGGTTCCAAACTGATCGGGCACGGCGTTAACTTGGAATTCGATCAATTGGGCAAATACGTTGAAAAGATGGTCGCACGTTTGCTGACCTGAACGAAACTAACGGATGCGTGCTACTCTTGATGCATTGACCGCGGAACTTCGCCGTCTCAAGACGACGGGGGTGACCACCGTATCGGTGGGAGATGATTCGATCGCAATTTTAAGGCGGCTAGTCGCGACCAAACGCAGAGAACAGGGGATTGGGGACGACGAATTGTCTCCGAGAGCCAGCAATGGCTCTCCCGCGCGGGATGAACCCAGTTTGAGGTCACAGCTCCGGCAACGCGCCACGCCGGCTCGTAAAGAAGTAAAACCCGAGCCTCTGCTGCCAGAGCCGCCTGTCGTCGAACTTCCCAATGGCGATAAACAGCAACGTTGGAATGCGTTGGTCCGACTGGTGAACAAGGACGAAACCTGCCGCAGTCAACTGCGCCCCGGTAAACAGCCCGTGCTCGGCGTGGGGAGTCTGGATTCTCAGATCTTTTTTTGCGGTGAAGCCCCCGGGGCCGAGGAAGAGAGCGCGGGGGAGCCATTTGTCGGGCCAGCAGGTCAGCTTCTGACAAAAATGATTGGAGCGATGGGGCTCAAGCGGTCGGAGGTCTACATTGGAAATATCATGAACTGGCGTCCGCAAATGCCCACGATTGAGGGAGAACCTCAAATTGGAAATCGCCCTCCTACAACCGAGGAGCTGGCCTACTGTTTACCCTATCTTCGGGCCCAATTAGATATTGTTAAGCCGACTGCCATTGTCGCTCTTGGAACCACCGCTGCTCGAGGACTGCTGGGGGCTGACAGTTTCAAAACGCTGGGCGAAATTAGAGGGAAATGGCACCAGTTTGGGGAAAATGGGATCATGGTGACCTATCATCCCAGCTACATTTTGCGCAATCAATCGAATCGATCTAAACGGATGATTTGGGAGGATCTGTTGAAGGTAATGGAACGAATAGGATTAGAGATTTCTCCCAAGCAGCGTGGTTACTTTCAGGCCCAATAGCGGAGCTTAGTTTCACTGTTCCACTGTTTTAGCACCATCGGGTAAGCCTTTAGCTGTTGATGCCTGGCGAGCATTTGATCTATTGGTTTGACCCTGTTTTTCGCCGGATGCTGACGGCTGAGGAAGATGCGGAAATTTTGCGTTTCAAAATCCGGTCGGTATGCTTGATCCGTCGTCACTCGTTGACGTTACAGGAACAGAGCTGGTCCCAAATTTCTGGAAAAACCTCTGGGCGGATATTCACCAATTGCCTCGAGCATTTTGGGTCATCACTGTGGGGGGCGGTTTATTTGGCCGATGCGTTCGGGCCGGCGACACCCCATCGTGATCGCCTTGATGGGGGGCGCAGTGACTGTCTTGGCTCTCTATTATTGCGAAGCACTCGGGTGGTTAATCGTGGTGTCGGGACTTCACGGCTGCGTTTCACAAATGTAGGGTCCGGCCGCGAACGCTTTGTTTTCTGATATAGTGCCCGAAGAAAAACGAGGGACGGGTTTTGCGATTTTCAGGTTAGCCCTGAACGCGGGCTTTGCCGCCGGACCCGCGGCGGCGGGAGTTCTGTAGACCCGCGCTCCGGCGCTTATTTTTTTTGGCGACGCGATTACGGCACTCGTTTTCGCAGTGGGAGCATTCTTCTTACTCCCGCAAGGACTGCGAACAGTTTAAGGCCGGGTAAGCTCGCCCAAGGAGGTTTGGCGAAGCTGGATTGAGGCCTCGAGGGACATGGTCGCCAACCGCCCCTTTTTGCAGTTACTCGTTTCGGAACTAGTTAGGGCTATCGCGTTTGCCCAAGCCTTTAACGTCTTGGGGGATTGATACAAATGCCCGCGGAATCGCTCCGTTCGATTACGGTCTGATCATGGGTTGCAATGGAGCACTAGTCGTTTGCATTGAGTTGCCGCAGGTGAGTTGGATAAAACGGTTCCCGGCGCGTCCGGTTTTGGTCGTCGGTTTCGTTTTAGTGGGACTTGGTTGTGCGTCTTTTGCCGTCGCAGAGACGCTGCCGGGATTCTTCATCGCAATGTCGATCTACACGCTGGGAGAAATAATCTCCCTGCCGGTCAGTGCCGCTTATTCGGCGCGGCTCGCGCCGGCTCGTTTTCGCGGCAGATATTTTGGCTACATGCGCTTGGCGTGGGGTATCGCGTCTTTGGCCGGAAGCGCTGGAGTCTGGGCCTTCAGCGTTTGGGGGCTAAGCCGGTGGATTTGGTCTGGCGGTTTGAGGTTGATTACGGGCGGTATGATGATTCCGGTATTCCCCGATCGGCGGCCGAATTAATACGACGCAGTTATTATCGCGTTCCCGAACCAGCGCTTCTAACCGTGAGTTATGTTTCCGACTCAACAAGGATCTTATCGGCTATTTCGCGCGTTGGGCGTCGATGTATGGTTACATTGGAGTTGGTTGCTGGTGGCTTTCTGGGTGTTATCGAATCGGCAGGGGATCTATGATTCGGCGGTCTGGAACCTAGTCGAGTATGTCACGCTTTTCGCGATTGTGCTGTTACACGAATATGGTCACTCCCTCGCTTGCCGGCAGGTCGGTGGTCAGGCGGACAAGATCGTCCTGTGGCCATTGGGGGGCGTGGCCTATGTGTCGCCACCATTCCGGCCCGGCGGGCAACTGTGGAGCATTGCTGCCGGGCCATTGGTCAACGTCGCACTGGTCCCCGTTTTTGCTTTTGCGCCGATGGTTTTCTCGAAGCTCGGAATCGGAACAGAGTCGGAAGACCTTTGGCGGTGGGTGCTCACCGTCGAAAGGATTAACTGGACTCTCTTGATTTTTAATCTGCTCCCGATTTATCCGCTAGACGGAGGGCAAATTTTGCGCAGCCTGCTTTGGTTCGGAGTCGGTCCTCGCCAGAGCTTAAAGTTTGCCAGCGTAGTGGGGGTTTTGGGCGCGGTTCTTTTGGTATTTCTCGCTATTTGGATTCAGAGCATATTCGGCGGAGTAATTGCCATATTCCTCGGCTTCAACAGCTGGAAAGCTTTCCGGGCAAGCCGCTTCGAGTAGGACTTCCGTTCGGTTGGCTGCCCCGACCGGCCCCGAACTGAGTTAAAGACGTTCGAGCGCCAGTTTAACCTCAGCGAACGCATCATCTAATGCTCCGATTCGGGAATCTAAACCCTTAATCGAAACACGAGAATCTGCTTCGAGCAACTGAGCGAGCTCACGCAATCTTTTCGCACCAACGTTCGATGAACTTCCCTTAATACTGTGGGCTGCTCGAGTGAAAGTCGGGGGGTCGCCCGCAATGTAGGAATCGCGTAATTCTTTCAATCTAACCGGCGTATCCTCCGCGAAAATCCCGATGACCTCTTTCAGGAATGAGTCATCCCCGTCCTCATCTCCAAGCATACGAAGGTTTTCTATGGCGGTTTGATCTAGAATGTTCTCGTCAGTCATTTTGCTCAATTTCGAATGTAAACTTGAACAATTGCCCCAGCTCGCTTTCGTCGCGAGTTTTTTAGTTCATTCTGGGTGGGGTGGATCTACGTAGTGTTACATCATATCATTAAATTAGGATATGATGATATTACACTTGCGAAAAAAGAAGTGGAGGGCTCTGTGTCTTCACCCATGGCTAACACATTTGTATTCTCTTCAGAGTCGGTCGGTGAGGGACATCCCGATAAAGTCTCAGATTTCATTTCTGATAGTATTCTCGACGCTTGTCTGACGATTGATCGGAACAGCCGAGTCGCATGTGAGACCCTCGTTAAGTCAAACATGGTCGTTTTAGCGGGGGAAATCACGATCCCGAAGCTGAAGGGGAAACCAATCGAGACTGCGCTCAACCTCGATGCAATTGTGCGAGAGGCCATCCGTGAAATTGGCTACGTTAATGACGATGATGTGTTTCACGCCGACAAGGTTTTCATCCAGAATTTCCTCACCAGCCAATCGGCTGATATTAAGCAAGGCGTAGATGCCCGGGAGGCTCAGGGAAAGACCCATGCTGAGCAGGGGGCAGGGGACCAAGGGATCATGTTTGGTTATGCTTGCACCGAGACTGATGAACTGATGCCCACACCGGTGATGCTAGCCCATCTTTTGGGGCGCGAACTGACCCGAGTCCGCAAATCAGGCGAAGCGAATTGGCTGCGCCCAGATGCGAAATCCCAGGTGTCGGTTCGTTACGTTGACGGGAGACCTAAAGAAGTGGTGAACGTCGTGATTTCTACTCAACACACCGACGAAGTTACGCGTGCCCAAATCGAGGCTTACGTCATTAAGCACGTCGTTAAAAAGGTAATCCCAAAGGATTTATTGTCCACGAATACCGAGTTCTTGATCAACCCAACTGGCCGATTTGTAATTGGCGGGCCGCAAGGCGACACCGGTTTGACCGGACGGAAAATCATCGTAGATACTTACGGCGGCTGGGGCCGACACGGCGGGGGAGCTTTCTCAGGGAAAGATCCCTCCAAAGTTGATCGCTCCGCGGCTTACATGTCCCGTTGGGTGGCAAAGAATATCGTGGCAGCGGGACTGGCTCCTTATGCTGAACTCCAGCTTGCTTATGCCATCGGTCATCCCGAGCCCGTGAGCGTATTTGTGGATACATTCGAAACCGGAATTGTGCCGGACAGCGTAATTTCAGAAGCGGTGAAAGAGGTCTTTAACTTTAAGCCTGCCGCCATCGTGAAGCAGTTGAAGTTGCTCCGGCCCATTTACCGGACGACCACAAACTACGGTCACTTCGGCAAACCCGGTCTCCCGTGGGAAAGCACAACGAAGGTCAAAGCGCTTCAGTTGGCCGTTAAACGGCTCACCCAATAATTTCCAAAACGAAAAAATAACAACATGTCCGAAAACAACGATTATCACGTAAAAGATTTCAGCCTCGCATCGTGGGGCCATAAAGAGATCGCAATCGCCGAGCACGAAATGCCGGGCTTGATGGCGATCCGTAAGAAATTTCCTAACAAGCCACTGCAAGGTGTTCGGATCATGGGCTCATTGCACATGACGATCCAGACGGCAGTTTTGATCGAGACCTTGATCGACCTCGGCGCGACGGTGCGTTGGGCGTCTTGCAATATCTTTTCGACTCAAGATCACGCCGCCGCCGCCATCGCCGATTCTGGCGTGCCGGTATTTGCGTGGAAGGGCGAGACGCTCGTGGAATATTGGGACTGCACTTGGCGCGCGCTGGTAGGCCCTGACGGTCTTGGGCCGCAGATGGTCGTTGATGACGGTGGGGATGTGACGCTGCTGATCCATAAAGGGGTCGAGCTCGAAAACGGCAGCAACTGGGTCAACGAACCCGCAGGCTCCGACGAGGAGCAAGTCATCAAGAATCTCCTCAAAAAAGTTAACGCCGAAACCCCAACCATTTTCGCTGGAATCGCGAAGGAGTGGAAGGGTGTCTCCGAAGAGACGACCACTGGAGTGATGCGTCTCTATGAACTGGCAGAAAAAGGTCAGCTCCTCGTCCCCGCGATTAACGTCAATGATTCGGTGACGAAGTCGAAGTTCGACAACCTATACGGCTGCCGCGAGTCCCTCGCGGATGGACTCAAGCGTGCGACCGACGTGATGATTGCCGGTAAAGTTGCCTGTGTTTGTGGCTACGGCGACGTGGGCAAAGGTTGTGCGCACTCGCTGAAGAGCTTCGGCGCTCGCGTGATTGTGACAGAAATTGATCCGATCAATGCATTGCAGGCCGCGATGGAAGGATACGAGGTCAATACAATTGAAAGCACCTTGGGTGTGGCCGATATCTACGTCACCACCACGGGAAATAAGGACATCATCACCCTCGATCACCTCAAGGGAATGCGCGATCAGGCGATCGTTTGTAACATTGGCCATTTCGATAATGAAATTCAGGTCGCTCAGCTGTATGCAGATCCTGGAGTCGTCCGGGACGAAATTAAGCCTCAGTATGACAAGTTCACTTTCGAAGATGGTAAGTGCATCTATTTGCTCGCCGAAGGTCGGTTGGTGAATCTCGGTTGTGCGACCGGCCACCCGTCTTTCGTCATGTCGGCTTCGTTCACAAATCAGGTGCTCGCGCAACTGGATCTGTGGGACAAGAAGGACACTTACACTCCCGCGGTATTCCGTTTGCCCAAGCATCTCGATGAAGAGGTCGCTCGACTCCATTTGGATCGGATCGGAGCGAAGCTCAGCAAGCTGACTCCCGCGCAAGCAGCCTACCTCGGCGTTTCCGTTGATGGCCCTTACAAGTCAGATCATTACCGGTATTGATGAGCCGCTAAGTTCAGATTGCCAATTGCGAGCCGCCGCGGACAAGCGACGGCTCTTTTTTTGGCCGATTTGATGCAGGTTTATAGATCAATTAATCTCAATCTATAGTATCCTTACTAACTTACCTGAATTACTAAATCTTGCTTGAAGCTCTGTCTTAAGCTCCGCATTTTTCACTTTTCCAATGAGTTCTGATCAAGACGCACCCAAGCCACTGGCCTCCAATGAAGGCATTAAGACTGCATCGAATTTCCTTCGAGGCACCATTGCGGCCGAGCTGCTGGACGCGTCTACCGGCGCGATAAGCGCTGACAACAGCCAAATTACCAAATTTCACGGCCTGTACATGCAGGACGACCGAGATCTGCGAACGGAACGTCGTCGGGCGAAGCTTGAGAAGGCATTTTCGTTTATGTTGCGGGTTCGTCTACCGGGTGGTCGCTGCACCGCAGACCAATGGATTGTGCTTGATCGTCTGGCAGATGAACAGGCTAACGGCTCGTTGCGCATAACGACGCGGCAGACGTTTCAATTCCACGGGATTCTGAAGGGAAACATCAAGCCACTCATAAAAGGGATGGATGCCGCGCTGATTGATTCAATCGCGGCTTGCGGAGATGTTAACCGCAACGTCATGGCACCGCCGAATCCAGAGCGAAGTGCGGCCCATGCCGCGATGTATGATCATGCCAAAGGGTTTTCGGAGTATGCCCTACCGAAGACTCGGGCGTATCACGAAATTTGGCTGGATGGTGAATTAGTCGCGGGAGGAGAACCAGAGGTGGAACCCCTTTACGGCCCAACTTATTTGCCGCGAAAATTCAAAGTCGGTTTCGCGATTCCGCCGTCTAACGATGTCGATGTCTATTCGCAGGACCTCGGCTTTATTGCCGTTTTAGAGGACGGCGAACTCGTTGGCTACAATGTGACGGTAGGGGGCGGTCTCGGGATGAGCCACGGTAACGAGCAGACTTTTCCTCGACTGGCCGAGTCGATGGGTTTTGCGACTCCCGATCAAGTCAACGCGATTGGGGAAGCGGTTATCGCTACCCAACGAGACTACGGTGACCGGACGGACCGGAAACATGCTCGTTTGAAGTATACGATCGAAGACCGCGGCCTTGAATGGTTTAAGAGCGAAGTCGAAAGTCGTTCAGGGATCACTTTCGGAGCGTCTCGGGCGGTGAGCTTTACCACGATTGAAGACCCTCACGGTTGGCACGAGTGCACGGACGGCTCGTGGTTCTATGGTCTGCATCTTCTGAGTGGTCGGATCAAAGATCGTGATGGCTGGCTCATGAAGACTGCGCTGCGGGAAGTGGCGCAAATTCACACCGGAGACTTCCGTCTTACGCCGACGCAAAACGTGACCATCTCGGGCGTCACGGCAAAGGCCAAGCCCGCGATTGAAGCGATCTTGGCGCGGCACAACCTTGATCGAGAAAACCAGCAAAGCCGTCTGCGTCTCAATGCGATGTCTTGCGTGGCCTTGCCCACTTGTGGCTTGGCCTTGGCGGAAAGTGAACGCGTTCTCCCTGAGGTATTGGCGAAATTTGATGCCGTGCTGGAAGAGGCAGGCCTTGCGGATGACGCTATCAGCTTGCGCATGACCGGTTGTCCCAACGGATGTGCCCGTCCCTATCTCGCCGAAATTGGTTTCGTGGGTAAGGCTCCAGGTAAATATGCCCTCTACATCGGCGCGAAATACAACGGATCCCGTTTGAATCGAATGGTCTCTCCCAAGTGCACGATCGATGAGGCAGTCGAGTTGCTTCGTCCCGTCATCAAGAAATTCGCCACCGAGCGCGAAGAGGGTGAAGAGTTTGGCGACTTCTGTGATCGCGCCGTGTTACCAGCAGATGCCACATTCCACAGTGCGGGATCAGGGCTGCGGGTTTAGGCTAAAAATCACTCCCCCTTTCAAATCACCCGTACCCGCGAGGCCGAACGCTCCGCGCCCTACACTCGCACTCGCGCCGAGCTCTTTCAAATCACCCGCACCCGCGAGGCCGAACGGGGGAGGGGGGAACCTACTTGTTCCTGCTCTGCCTGATTCCGGAGATACTTCGGAGCGTGCCTATACCCCGGAGCAAGATCCTCAGGTTTGGGCCGCCCACAGGGGAAAGAATTCAATCACCTTAGGGCTTGGCGAACTGGCAGGTTCTGCGCCGCGAGGTAGTCTTTAACTTGCGGAACCGTGAGCTCTCCAAAGTGAAACAGGCTCGCGGCTAAAACTGCACTAGCGCGGCCTGCTTCCAGGGCATCAGCAAAGTGGGCGAGTTTGCCTGCGCCTCCGCTAGCGATCACGGGCACACTCACCGCATCACTCATGGCACGGGTGAGCGGAACGTCGTAGCCAGTCTTCATGCCGTCGCAATCCATGCTGGTAAGTAATATTTCGCCCGCACCTAAATCGACGGCGTGTTGCGCCCATTTTATGGCATCGAGATCGGTGCGAATGCGGCCACCATGGGTGTAGACCCGCCAAGATTTCCCGTCGGGTTCTCGTTTTGCGTCGATCGCCACCACGATACACTGGGCCCCAAATCGTTCCGACGCTTCTCGAATAAGTTCTGGGTTTTTGATCGCGGCAGTGTTGAGGGATACTTTATCGGCGCCGCTACGCAGCATAGCTTCAATATCCGCCACGGTGCGGAGTCCACCGCCCACGGTCAGCGGCATAAAACACTGCTCGGCCGTGGCCGCCACGACATCGTGCATGATGGAGCGCCCATCGCTTGAAGCCGTAATATCGAGAAAAACGAGTTCATCCGCGCCTTGCGCATCGTAAGCTTTGGCACATTCGACGGGATCTCCGGCATCACGGAGCTCTTTAAATTTAATGCCTTTGACCACCCGGCCATTGGTGACGTCGAGACAGGGAATAATGCGGCGAGCGAGCATGATTTTGAATAGAAATAGAAAACGACAGACTTCCAAGAAGGTCTGCCGCTTTCGCTAGATGATTGAGTGGGTTTAGACCTTAGCCATCCACGCTGGTCACATCGGGCTCGAACGAAACGGCGAGCCGATAGGTATTGCCTGGACGCATGATCAAAGGATGGTCGCGCTCCAAGGTTTGGAGGTAGTGAACTTTACCATAGTTTGTGCGGTAAGTCGGATCATTGGAGACGACCTCGGTTTCGAGCCAGTTGGCTTGAAAGTCATCTTTTGTAACCGAGCAACGATGCCCCTCGGGACCGAGAGCCAACGAACCACCCACGCAATAGGTCGAGTGGGGGGCCGCGATCGCGAGCATGAAGCGGAATTTGTCGAGCGTGACTTGATGCTTCACGGTGTAGGCGAACTCCGCACTGATTTTCGGTCCGGCAAAGTTCCACTGCACCTTGCAAGAACCCAAGCCCTTCAAGACTTCTTGATCGGCGGTGATTAGATCAGGCTGCTCGTAGCGGAAGTAGAAGCTGCGACGGAGTCCTAGACCCGTCACGCAATTCTTACCGTAAAACGCAGGAATGGTGACTTTGTCGCCGAACGTGAGTTCGGGCACCATGATCGGCGCATAAATATTGTTGGGCCAATCGAATATGCCGGGGCAGTGCGGAAAAGGCAATGAATCGGCCGTGATGCGTCCACCCGAAGCGATCAGCGGGACTTGCGCGTGAAGTCCGCTGGCGGCGTCGCGGTAGAGGAATACACCCTGTTCTTTACGATTCGATTTATCGAAGATGACAAATCGACCGGTCGTTTTGGTCGGCTCGGGCTTCAGAATACCGGAAGGCAGGTGAACGGTCTTGGCGAGACGCGACCACTGGCAAAGGTAACGCGCCGCGTCGAAATTGGCCATGCGGGTCGTGTGCGCGGCGTAGGCCGTGCGCTCGCTGTCGCGTAAATCGAGGAAACCGTGTTCTTGGTCCAAGTAAGTCTGGTAAAAGAACAAAAAGAGGCGGCGGAGTAGGTCGTAGTATTTTGGTTTGTGCTCTTCGGCGATCCAACCATCGCGCAATCCTTGCAACACCAAGCTGATGCAATGCATCTGGCCGTAAGCGCCGGCGGCGCGACCAAAAGCCCAGCCCAAACCATCGGCTCGGACCAAATCTGGCATCATCTTGATGTATTTCTCACCGTAGGTGCGCAGCGTCGGAAGTTTACGATCACGAACCCCACTGTTGGCGTGCAGCTGGAGGGCGGAGCGGATGAACACGAGGGACATCACGCCATAGAGATTGAAGTTCCCGCCGAATCCATCGGTGGAGTCATCGATAAATCCGTTGGAACTGGTTTGCTTGATTCGGTCGACGTAGCGTTCAATCAAGCGCGACGTTTCGTCTTTCTTGGAAAGACCGAACGAGAAACGAGCGACCGCTTTGGCGATATTAAAAGCCTGCCAATGATTATCGTAGTCCGACCGATGTAAGAGGGATTTATCGATGCGCTCTTGAGTTTCGGGGACGAGACGTTCCCAAACCTTGTTGCGCTCTTTGGATGGACCGAAACAGAGCAGTCCCAGCGAGCCGTAGGCGAGTCCGTTTTCGGCCGCAGGTTCGGTGAAAATTTGCGCGGTTACGGCTCGAGCAGCGAGGTCAATCAGATCATGGCCGTCGAGGGTTACCTCACCGGTGGCACGGAAGTATTCGCCGAGGGCGAAGGCGACGTGCCCGGGTTCGTCGGCACGAGAGACTTCTCCCTCAACCGGGGTTATGGTGCCGTCAGGCTGAATTGAATCGAGGTTGTGGCCCAGGATTGAACGGGCCATATCGAGACATTGCTCGGAGAAACTATGCATACGGAACAGGTTGCGGCGTGAAGTCACTGGCACAACGGCACCAGCGGAAGGGAAATTTGTTCACGGTTTTCGAGGGGGCGCAAGAGGGAAAAGGGGGCGCACCCTAAGGTTGTGTCGTATTGGGTGTTTTTGACGGCTTTATCTGAGGTCAAAAGACCGATTCGAAAGAAATCTAACGGGCGATCAATTTCAGGAACTCTGCGTTGGTTTTCGTCTTAGAGAGGCGAGCAATCATGGTCTCGGTCGCTTCTTCGATTCTTTGCTGCACCAAGGCACGGCGGAAGAAGTGAATCCCGTCGAGGTCCTTGGAGTTAACCAGCAGTTCCTCTTTCCGAGTGCCGGAGCCTTGAATGTTCATGGCGGGCCATAGACGCATCTCGGCACATTTGCGATCGAGCACGAGGTCACTGTTACCGGTGCCTTTGAACTCCTGGAAAATCACATCGTCCATGCGACTACCGGTTTCGACGAGAATAGAGGCCATAATCGTCAACGATCCTGCTTCCTCGGTGTTGCGGGCGGCGGCGAAAAGCTGGCGGGGCTTTTCGAGAGCGCGAACATCCAAACCACCTGAGCCGGTGCGACCCGAGTTGCGCTGAGTGTTGTGAGCACGGGCCAAACGAGTGAGGGAATCGAGGAAGATCACGACGTCCTTTCCACATTCCACGAGACGTTTCGCCCGCTCGATGGCCAAATCGGCGACGCGCAGATGACTGTGGACGTCGTCATCGTTCGATGAGGCCCAAACTTCAGCGTCCACGCTACGGCGGAAATCAGTGACTTCTTCCGGGCGTTCGTCGACAAGGAGGATCATCACATGACATTCAGGATGGTTTTCAATTACCCCCAAAGCCATGTCGCGTAGGAGCGTTGTTTTACCGGTCCGAGGAGGCGCCACCACGAGTCCACGAGTGCCTTTGCCGATGGGGCAGAAGAGGTCCACCGCGCGACAGGTCATACGACCGTCTTTAGTCTCGAGTTTGAGGCGTTCCTCGGGGGATAGTGTCGTGAAATTGAAGAAATCCCACTTGGTCTTTCGGTCATCGATACTCAGACCGTCAACGGTATCGATGAACCGCATTTTCGGATTCAGAAAACGACCTTCGGCGGGGAATGCCATTCCGGCGATCTCGCTGCCTTGAAGCAGTTTGAAACGTCGAATTAATTCTTTGGGAACGAAAGTGTCGGACGGATGATGTTTACCGTAACGTTTCACATCTAAAAGCACGCCGTTGCCGCCCCTCTGTTTATCGATGTCGAGGATGCCTTCGACGGCCACAAGGTTGTCCTCTCGGACAGGGGCGGTGGGTTGCTGGGCGGGGGCGTTCGATTCGGCAGCGGCGGCCTCATCGTTGGTCTCGGGAGATTTATCCATGATTATTTTAGAAGTGTCGAACGGGGTGAAAGAAGGCTCTAGCGCATTGCAACGCTTGACGCATCTTACGGGCAGCGGGATAAAATGAGGACCGAAGTCAGACGGCGGCGGCTTCATAACTATCTCAAAACCACAGCGACCCAACATGACGGACCAAAATATTACCTCGGTGTCCCGTGAAAAACGGGTTTTCCGGCCTTCAACCGAATTTCAGCGCCAAGCGAACCTCGGCAGCATGGATGCCTATAAGAAACTCTACCGTGAGTCTGTCAACTCCCCAGAAAAATTCTGGGAGCGACAGGCCAAAGAGTTACTGGTTTGGCGCAAACCATTTACATCGGTGCTGAAATGGAAAGCCCCCCATGCCAAATGGTTCGGGGGCGGCACGCTGAACGTGACCGAAAACTGCGTCGACCGGCATCTAGGAACAGCGCGCGAAAATAAAGCCGCGTTAATTTTTGAAGGAGAACCTGGTGACGTTCGCACGATTACCTACAAGCAGCTTTATTTCCACGTCGCTCGCTTGGCCCATGTCTTTGAAAATATGGGCGTTGGACGGGGGGATCGGGTAGCGATCTATATGCCGATGGTGCCTGAAGCCGTTTTTGCCATGCTCGCGTGCGCTAGAGTCGGAGCAATTCACACAGTCGTTTTTGGCGGCTTCAGCGCCGAGTCACTCAAGGATCGCCTCAACGATTGCGAAGCGAAACTCGTGATTACCGCCGACGGTGGTTGGCGCCGGGGCAAGGTGGTAGAACTCAAGAAGACCGTCGACGAAGCAGTGGACAAAGCTCCCACGGTTCAGACCGTGCTGGTGCTGCGCCGTTGCGGAAACGAAATCAACATGCGAGATGGACGCGACGTCTGGTGGCATGAGGCTTGGGCAGGCGCCCCCAATTCACACAAAGCCAAGGCATTCCCGTCCGAACACCCGCTTTTCATTCTCTACACTTCTGGTAGCACCGGAAAGCCCAAGGGCGTGCTGCACACCAGCGCGGGTTATTTGCTCGGAGCGAAACTTTCCTCCCACTACGTTTTCGATCTCAAGGAGAATGACCTCTACTTCTGTTCAGCCGATATCGGCTGGATCACCGGCCACAGTTATGTGGTTTACGGTCTGCTTTCAAACGGAGCCACGGTCTTCATGTATGAAGGCGCTCCGAACGAGCCCGGCCCAGATCGCTTTTGGGAGATGATCGATCGCCACGGAGTGACAATTTTCTACACTGCTCCGACTGCGATTCGGGCCTTTATGCGGTGGGGCGATAATTATGTGCTGCGGCATCATCTCAAATCCTTGCGCTTATTGGGCTCGGTCGGAGAACCCATTAATCCCGAGGCTTGGATATGGTATCACCGCATGATCGGCAAAAAGAAGTGCCCCATCGTCGATACTTGGTGGCAGACCGAAACCGGCTCGATCATGATTACCCCGCTCCCAGGGGTGACACCCTGTAAACCGGGTTCCGCTACGCTGCCGTTTTTTGGGGTTTCAGCCAAAGTGGTCGACGAGAAGGGCAAACAAGTGCCCAAGGACACCGGCGGTAAACTGATTATCGACCGGCCTTGGCCTTCCATGTTGCGCACCCTCTGGGGGGACGACGAACGGTTTAAACAGACCTACTTCAGTGATTATCCGGGGATCTATTTCACTGGTGACGGAGCGCGGCAGGACAAAGACGGCTACTTCTGGATTATCGGACGTCTCGACGATGTGCTCAATATTTCGGGTCATCGTCTCGGCACCGCGGAAGTCGAGAGCGCACTAGTGTCGCATCCGAAGGTGGCCGAAGCGGCGGCCGTCGGCCGCCCGGATGAGTTAAAAGGGCAGTCCCTCGTGGTTTTCGTCACCCTCAAAGCGGGAGTGGAAGCCACGGATGAACTAAAAGTTGAATTGCGAAACCACGTGGGCAAAGAAATCGGCGCCATCGCGAAGCCTGATGTCGTGCGATTCGCGCCGGCATTGCCCAAGACTCGCTCCGGTAAAATAATGCGCCGTATTCTCAAAGATATTGCCGCAGGCAGAGTTGTCCAAGGCGACACCACGACGCTGGAAGATCACGCGGTGGTCGCAGCCCTGCAGGCCGAGAATTAATCCAATCGTTTCAACTGGGGTGCCCGTTCCGTTTTAATGAAAGACAGCGGGCACCGTTTGGCTGATCAGTCGGGTTTTACCCTGATCGAACTTTTGGCCGTGATCGCCATCATCGCGGTGTTGGCGACTCTCACATTGAGCATTTCAGCTGGGGCAAGAAAGCGGGCATCCGTGGATCTCGCTCGTTCGGAATTAGCCGTGCTGGGAACCGCACTGGAGGAGTATAGGCGGATCTACCATGACTACCCGCAAGGGGAAGACGAGGTGGCGTTACTCGCCGCCTTGACCGGAAATGGCACGCGTCCACCTTTCTTTGACCTAGGGGCTTTCACGCTCAACGAGAAAGGCACGGCTTTGGTCGATCCGTGGGATAACCCTTACGTTTATGCCTCGGAAAGTTCCGGCGTGCGGCGGGGATACCGGCTCTTTTCACTGGGACCCGATGGGGGGAGAGGAATTGATGAAAAAGAAGGAGTCAACATGGACTTGGACAACGTCACCGCGACTCGTTAACTGTATTTAAGTATGGTTCGTTCCGCTTCAAAATGTGCATTTACGCTCATCGAGTTACTGACGGTCATTGCAATCATCGCCATTCTTGCTGCGGTCATCATCCCGACCGTAGGTGGTGCGCGAAACTCGGCGATCCGGGCTAAGACCAAGGCCCAATTCGGCCAATGGGCGGCGGCTATGGAACTCTATCGGCAAGAGTATGGTTTCTACCCTGCCATCACGTCCGGGGGTAAAGTGGATACGACGAAATTCGCCCCCGAGCTCACGGGGCGCACTTTGGCGGGGACCTCGGTAAATGGGAACACGGCTTACGGGAATCGGAAGGGACTTAATTTTTATGCGCTCGCGATCGACGATCTCGATGCCGACGGAACCCTGTTGATCGATGCATTTGGGAACACCGAGATTGGCGTGCGGGTGGATACGAATCGCGACGGAATAATTAATTCAGCCGATACGGGATCGTGGACGACGGTGACAGGCTTGGCTGGAGAAAGCTATGCGCCCACCGAACTCGAAGGTGCGGTGCCGACAAATGGCGTTCGCGCGCGCATCGTATTCTATTCGGCTGGTCTGGGTCGTGATCCCTCCGACCTGATCTTGAGCTGGCAATAAGGGCGACGTATGCATTGGAAAAAATCGTCTCCGACCCGCGCGTTCACGCTGATCGAATTGCTATTGGTCATCACGGTGATTGCGGTTTTAGCGGGCGTGATGGGCTTGGGCCTAAGCGAAGGGGGGCGAGGGGCATCGCTCGCGGCGGGCCGCGGTATTTTTACGGCGCAATTTTCGGCGGCGCGTTCCCAAGCGGCTTTGGCGGGCCGTGAAACGGGACTCGCGATTGTCGCCGATATCAACGACGCGAAGCGCAATTTACGTCATCTGGCGGTGGCAGTGGAGGACGACGGTATCTGGCGGGCGTTGAACGAAGGCACGAGATTGCCGAACGGCGTTGTGATCTTACCGTCCGACGAGGGAAGTTCCTTGTTGGCGGGCACACAGACAGATGTGGCTTTGGATATAGGCGACGACGCGACCAGCTGTTACCTGATTCGTTTCAACGCGGATGGGAGTTTGCATGAGGCTGGCGGAGGAGAGCTGTGGTTGAGTCTTGGAGAAATGACGCCCGCAGGATTCGTCGTTCTGGTCGATGCGCCGGTAGTTAAGCTGTCGCTCAGTCGTTACGGTACACTGAGTGTAATTAAGGACGGGGAGAGCACGCAGTGAGCAGCCAGCAGCGTGCGTTTTCACTGGTTGAGGTCGTGGTGGCCGTGGGCGTGTTCGTATCGGGCGTGGTGGGAGCGATTGCTCTGCTATCGGCCACGACTCATTCAGCGGGAACCACTCTCGCGGTGAATGGAGCGGTGCGGGTGGGGGAGTCGGCAGCAGTATGGGCACGTCAACTCACCTGGAATGAAGCTCTGGCGCAATTGACGGAACCTGTTCCCGCGTATGCGACCCGAGAAGGCGAAATCTCGCCGTGGGACGACGTGCCAGTGGAGACGGCGATCTACGAATTTACCCTTTCGCGGAATGAAGAACTTTCGCCAGTGGCGAACGACACGACGGCGGGTTTTTTGGCGATGCGTTTGCGGGTAGCCTGGCCGGTGTGGCAGTCTCCCAGGGAACGCACGCCGGTGGAGAATTTGGAAACACTGACCTTCAACGTGGCGGTGCGACGATGAGGTTGAACCGAAGCGCTTTTACTTTGGTGGAGATGTTGGTGGCCGTCGGTATCACGGCGATGTTGGCGGCACTGTTGCTGACGTTGGTCACGCAAACACTCGAGCTGTGGGAACGCTCGGTCAGCTCGTTGAGCATGGAGAATGAGGCCGAGCAGATATTACAGCGGATCACCGTTGATTGGGAGAGTGCATTCGCGCGGCGCGACGATCACGAATGGATCGATGTGAGTGATGAAGCCCAGTGGCGATTTTTTGCCCAAGTTGCCGCGACTTCCGGCGACGCCGCTGATCCGAACACGTTGCGTGAATTGACCTACAGATTGTCCAACAACCAACTGTTTCGTTTAGAGGGCACTGCAAAAGACGCGCTTGAAAGTGGCTATGCCTGGACCGCCTCGGAGGAAAATAATCCGGTATTTCTACTCGCCGAAAATGTGTTGGAATTACAGATGGGAGGTTTCCGCGAGAATGACACGGAAATCGATATCATGACGCCCGAGGACTGGCCGACTCGGATAAGGGTTGAGCTGACGTTAGTCAGCGAAGGTGGCGCGCAGCGACTCGCGGCGGCAGTCGATGGCCTGTCCGATGAATCAGCTCAGCAAATTCGATCTCAAACGATCCGTCGATATGTGCGTTGGATCGGAATCAACGGGAGGGCGTGGTGAGAATCACGCAACCGCATTCCGAGCGCGGACTCGCGTTGCTGCTCGTCGTTTCACTACTGGCGTTGGTGACACTGCTGGTGGTGAGCCTCGCGGTCATTACCCGAGTGGAAACGCAACTCAGTTCCACCGTGGTAACCCGGGCGCAAGCCAGAGCCAACGCGCTATTCGCCTTGGAGGTAGCGGTGGGACGTCTGCAGGTGCTGGCAGGCCCCGATCAGCGGGCCACGGGTTCGGCTCAACTCATCGGCGCTAACGGAAACCCTCACTGGGCGGGAGTGTGGAGGTCGGATGAATCAACGGCAACTCCGTTGGCTTGGCTGGTAAGTGGAACATCTTCGGATCCGGCTTCCAATCCTACCGCGGGGCGTGAGGGAATTGTCTTAGTTCCCGAATTCACGACGGCACAAGGAGGACCGGGCCAGATGACCGCGCCGCTGGAGTCAATTTTAACGAACAACCAAGAAATTATCGGAGCGTTCGGTTACGCGTTCATGGATGAGGGAGTGAAGGCAACTTTGGCGGCAAGCCGTTTCACCAATACAGACTCAGATTATCCCGCTCAGCGATTGCCTTTGATGGGAGGAGGCACGGCGGTTGGCTTTACCAACATCCCGGGATATAATCCAGCAACCGAAGAGTCTCAGTCGGCACTGGGGAAGTTAATGGCGACCGATCAGCTCGTCCTCTTGGCTCCTACTGTTTCCTCATCGCAAGCAGATGAATACCGACACGACTACACTGCCGTTAGTTTGGGAGTGCTTTCTGATCCAGTTCGCGGAGCGCTTAAAACGGACCTCTCAATGGCACGTGACTCGGCAGTTCCAGGGATTTCGAAATACCTCGATCTGGCAACTTCAAATCGGTCGAATGCTCTGAGTCCAACTTATCCAATGCGTGCCGACAGCGGTAGTTCGGGGCCGTTATATGACGGCATCGCACCTATTCTTACTCAGTTGGGAATGCACTTTGATGTGCAAATAGCGACTGAGGTCGGCAAGGTGTTGGTGGTGCGCATGAAGTTTTTCACGGAGATGATAAATCCCTACACTAACGACTTGGAGGCCGATACATTGAAGCTGCAAATATATGGAATTCCCGATGAGGTTTATATTGAGTCGGAAACGCTTTCAAACGGATCCGATCAAGGCGATGCGACCATTAATTTGGAGGAAATATTTGCGGAAAAAGAAGGTGCAGGTGGCGAGCGTTATCTCGAGTTCGAATTGCCGATCGATGAAAGTCGTTGGGCGGCGGGGCGGGTCTATAATTGGAAACTTCCTAACGGCGGAGCGATGGCAGACACGGCGGATCGAACGCTTGATGTAGATTCGTCCGTCCGAAATAGCTTTTGGGATATTCGACCGGGAGTCGCGATGTCTGGTCCCGATCGACGTGAGGATGATACCAAATTGAAGTTTACCACTTCAGAGGACTGGAATATCCGAGTCGTCGTTATGAATTCGGGTTCAGAGATTTTGGGGGAATATCAATTCCCTGAATTTTATGCCACTGATTCAGCCGGGATCCCTGCAACCTCATCTGATGCGGATTTCGGTATTGGAGTGAGGATGGTAGATCGGATCGACACAGCCAATACTGAAGCGGACTCGACGTGGTTGCTGGAAGTCCTTCCAGGAGATTTTCGTCGGAGTAAGTTCGACGAAACTTTCTTCGCTCCGATGATCGATCTAGAAACGGCGTCATACAATTATGATTTCGCGCGAACTTATTACGGCGTGGAAAAACGTCAGGTATTTAATCGAGGTTTGGACTCAAGTTCGTGGCCGACTTATCAGCCGCACTTTAATTACGACGTCGCATTTTTCGAATTCCCCAGAACCCCTCCAGTCAGCATCGGAAATTTGCAGCATTTGGCTTTTGAGGGCGGTCGAATTTACAATGTCGGAAACTCCTGGAGTGAATTTAACGAGTGGTTTGACCAGTATTTATTTTCCGCGCGAGAAAATGCTACCCCAACGTCCGAGGTAGCAGGGAATCGGTATCTTCGTCGGATCCAATCATCCACAATTGCGACTGAAACCGCGGATGGTTGGTGGGTTGATGGCCTGTTTAATTTGAATAGTTCGAGCGTCGAAGCGTGGGCGGCGGTTTTGAAGGGCTTGGGTTCGGGCGGGATCGATTATTCGTTCGATTATCTGACGCATAGCGCCACGGGAGAAGTGACTGGAACTGCGAAAGAATCCTTCAGCGAACCACTACCACTCGTCTCGCGCTTCCCCCAATCAACCGGAGTGCTTTGGGAAGCGTCTCCGGAGGAATTTGAAGGAATCTATCAAGCCGGTTTACGGACCTATCGCCGAGGGCTTCATGCCCTGACTGATACGCAGGTTTATGGGCTCGCTTCTCAAATCGTTAATCAGATCGCAGAGCATACTGCTGCCGCGCGCCCCTATCGCAGTGTAGAGGAATTTCTTTCTCCCGATTCCGCGTTTGGCGGAGCCAACCTCTTGGAGTATTCGATTCAGGAATACGACGAATCCGTTGATCCGGCGGAGCGGATTAACTGGGATCATCATTTCCCTGATTCACCCATGAAAATCGATCGTGCCGCACCGGGGTATATGACGTCGGGTGACTTAATGACAGCACTTGCGCCTATGGTTTCCACTCGTTCGGATACTTTTACTGTTCGAGTTTACGGCGAGACGATCAATCCGGTCCCGGCAGGCGAATTTGGAACGAGTGAGCCTTCAGCTCGGACCTGGCTCGAGGCGGTCGTGCAGCGTTTTCCGGATGGCGTGGACTCGGCTGATTTCACCTCATCAGGACCCGGTGTTTGGGGGCAGATGATTGCTGATCCAAATTGGGGTCGTCGGTTCAGAGTGCTGTCACTGCGTTGGCTAAAGGAAAACGAATTATGAAACAGTTTTACATGCTAGTGAGCCTATGGGCGCTTTCCCTTCCTGTCGTGAGTGTTGCTCAAACGCCAAGATCCCCGGGACTTAACTTCGATTTCACGATGATGATTACTGAACGGGTGCGAGAATTGGCTTACGTGCAACTCAAGCCAGAGGCGCGCTCCAAGTCGCGACCTACCGCTGCGGATTTTGACGTAATTCCCGTCAGGGTGAATTCCCAAGGCCGTAGCGATGTCTATCACTACGAAGGACCGGCGCCATTGCATTTTGTGCTGACGACAGGCCAAGGGGCCGCGCTGAAGGTAAGCCGCCTTGTGGCTCAGTTGGAGGAGTCCGCGTCGACCCAACGCACCTTGGTGGTGCTGGTGCCCAATGAATTCGGTGATTTTGGGATATTGTCGATGGATGACGGCGAAACGGCATTTCCTGCCGGGCGGGCTCGTTTGCTCAACTTGTCTGGAGGGAAGGTCTCCGGCTCGCTTGATGGTGAACTCTTCGTGCTTCCGTCCGAGCCGAAAGTAGAAGCGCCTAGATCGATTGATTCCCGGGTGCGTCTTGGTGTGACCTATGAACGTCACGGTCGACCAGTCGTTGTGTTCGACCAATCATTGGACGTAGCAGAGAATGAACGATTGCTGCTGGTTTTCTTGGCTCCGTTCAGACCGGGGGCGGATGTGCGGACGCGAATTGTTCGGGATCGGTTTTTGGTCACTCAGCCGATAGAGTAGCTACCGCATTTGGCTCGGGTATTTGGTGTCGGTTTTACTTTGGCCAAGGCGGAGACGTGTTGTTTATGTTCCGTTAGTTGGGCCGAGATGGTGGCCTTGGCTTCGGAGTCTTTGGGGGCGGCTAGCAGCCTGTCGGACTTGAGGAACGACTTGAGTCGGCAAATAATTGCAGTCGACTTGCGACATGGCTTAATTAGGCCTTGATCGATCGGCAAAGGTGAACTTGGGCCGCAGGAACCGCCCGCCGAGAGGT